>Ga0180433_10004703_pt1 | contig 18958 bp, 16 predicted proteins | sample SS_ome_8_FD_132980 | JGI IMG/M metagenome (GOLD analysis project Ga0180433, IMG submission 132980) | Hypersaline lake sediment archaeal communities from the Salton Sea, California, USA - SS_1_D_1 metaG | ecosystem: Environmental > Aquatic > Non-marine Saline and Alkaline > Hypersaline >... | reverse complement strand
TCTTGGCCTTCTGTTTGTGTTAAATCCCAAACTTTTACTGTGCCGTCCCATGATGCGGAACCAATGATATTTTCATTGGTTGGGCAAAATGCTGCTGATCTGATCAGATTTGTGTGGTCTCTTAGGGTTCTGATACACTCTTGGCCTTCTGGTCTTGTTAAATCCCAAACTTTCACTGTTTTGTTGGTTGATGCAGAAACAATGATGTTTTGATTCGTTGGGCAAAATGCTGCTGATGAAATATCACCTTTATGTCCTTTTAGGGTTGTGCAATATCCTGGTTGGTCTGGTTGTTTAACTAAATCCCAAACTTTTATGGTTTCGTCGGCTGATGCAGAAACAATGCGGATTGCACTTATTTGTTGCACGGTCAAGATTGAGCTTATCGCGAGTGTTAAAGCGATACTTGAAAATCTTTTTTTTAATTTCATTTTAAAACCTCCGTTATTATTGGCTTTTAATTGCTATTAGTGTTAATCATACTCTGTTTATCGCAAAAAGCAAGAAGTTTGTAGCGTTTTTATGATGCGCCCTCCTAGAGGGTGTTCGTAGGAAATGACCACTTTTTTGTCGAAAATCCCTTCTGAGTGAGTATTTACGCAACAACCTCTGGTTTTTTGCCACCAATCTGGTCAAGCATAGCCTGTGCCTGCATTTGTATCCGTGCCACTTGGCTGTTTCCCTTATTGTCTTGGGTAACAAAGCTATTGAGAACATTTTTTGCTTCTTGGATTTTACCGAGTTTGTGAAGGCAATTGGCAAGGCGTATGTTTAAAAGAGGGAATTGATGTTTCAATTGCTCAGCTTTTTTGTAACATCGCAAGGCTTGGTCGTATTTTTCTTTGCTGACGAGAGATTCTCCGAGGTTGTACCATGACCTTAGGTCGCTAGAATTGTTTCTTACAATTTGATTGTAAATGGAAATAGCATTGTCATATTTTTTTGCCATGTAAAATGCGTTTGCTAAGTTAAACATTGCGTCTGGGTAGTTTGGGTCAAAAGAAAGTGCTTTTCGATATGCAAATATCGCATCGTCATATTTTTTTAACTCAAGACTTACTTTTCCGTAGATAGCAAATCCATGAGGAACATTATCAAAGTCACACTCTGTACAACATTTTTTAAAACATTCCCATGCTTTAACTTTTTCTTTTTGTGCATAATGAATTCTGCCCCTGTTGAAATATGCTTTGCCGTAATGTGGTCGCAATCTTAATGCTGTTTTTAGTAATTTTTCTGCTTCCTCAAAATCTTTTTTTTGAATGTAAAATGATGCCATGTTGTTGTAGTTTTCTGGGTAGTAGGGGTATATCCGGATGCTTTGTTTCAACGCATTAATTGCCTCATCTATTTCCCCAATATTTGCGTAAGCAACTGATAAATTATTCCACGGATCTGGGTAGTTTGCATCCATGTTTATTGCTTTTTTAAAATATGGAATGGATCCGCGAAAATCATGTTCATTCTGAGATAGTTCAACGCCGTAGTTGTTGTATGCTCTTGCTTTGCCTGGTGCATTTTTTATTATGTTGCCCCAAAATTCTATTCCAGATCTCCATACGGTATTTCTTTGCATTGTTAAAAATCCAAAGCCTATTGCAAGTAGCATTGCAAATGCAATGTTGACGTATGATATTTTGTGGTCTATTAATTCTTCAGTTTTGGCAGATGTAGTCTTTTTGTTTCTGATTTCTCTTGCTACGTACTGGAATACAAATATTAGCGCAGATGCGATTAAAAATATCCATCCAAAAGATGCAGTATATGTTTTGTAGTCTACAAGCAGCTCTGGTGATGGGATAATACTCGACCTTGGTGCGATAGCGACAAAAAACCAAATTATTCCAAATGCGATTAGGCTTGCTTTGTTTTTTGCCAATGTTTTTAATGTTGCAAGTCCGATAACTATCAAAGCGATAAATGGGAGTATGCAATCTGGGGCAAAGAAACCTCTTGAAAGAACCCAGTCGTACTCAACGCTTATGTTTAGTGGCCAAATAAATATCCACAGGTAATGCAGAATAACTTTAAATTGCGATCTAAAAAACATCCATGGAGTTATTTGTGATTTAGGACTTTCGGTTATAACGTTTCCGATATTATTTTTTGCAAGACGTTTAAGGCCCAAAATTTCTGTAAAAAATGTTGGCTTTAAAAAATACATGTACAAAGTGACAACTAGCAAAGCGAGAGGAATATGGATATACAATCTTTTTTTAAACGATGACCAATTGCCCTGTGCAACTAAAAACCAATCGACTAACAAAATTATAGCAGGTGATATAATTGCGATTTCCTTTGTGCCGCATGAGAGTGCTGCAGTTGTAAAAAGTAGCAACGTGTAAAATCTTCTTGAAGTGGAAGAATTTGAATAAGAAAGTTTTAAAAAGAAAAACGTCATGGCAAAGATTGAAAGCGCAGCAAGGCCTTCAAGCTGCCCCTGAATAACGTAAGAAACTGTTTGCGTAGAGACCGGGTGCAACAAAAATAATAAAGACGATAGGAGCGCAATTGCAAAATAATTTTTTCTAAAAAAAATATTTTTTTTGATGTGCCGTAGTGCGGTAAACAGTATGAAAAAAACCAATATGCCACTGGTGATATGAATAATTAAATTTCCGATTCGATAAGAAATTGGGTTGAACTGGCTGATGCTGTAGTGAATTGAGTTGAGCCAATAGCTTATCCAACGGGTACCGCTAAAAAATAATTCTTTGAGCGTATGGTGTCGGATTTGAAAATGTTTTTGTATATTTGCTATATCGTCAAATTGAAATGCATATCTCATTGATGGAGCGTAGAATATAATCGTTAGCAAAGAAATAATTGCTGGTGGAATTATGTATTGCCAAAAGGGAGCTTTTACTGGATCCCATTTTTCTGTTTCTTGTTTTGGTATTGCTTTTGCTTCTTTTGAACTTTTTTGCTTCCTCTTCTTTTTCCTAGACATGCTTGTGTATCCTTTTTTAAAAAATTGCTAAATTTCACGCAGTTATCATACCGTGATATGGTGATATCCGCAAATTTAAGAAAGGGAGTGCGTAATGTCCCCTGTAGATCGTCGCGATTGACAAAATGAAAGGTTTTGGGTAAGATTGTTAGTGTTAAATGCCCTTTTTGAGGGTTTTTTTGGGGCTATTTATTAACAATTTTATTTTGTGGTGTTGAAATTATGCTTAGTTTAGCAAATGTCGAGTCAATCGTAGGGTTGATAACTATTATTTTGGCCTATTTTTTTGTCGTAACAATTTCTGGTTATTGCAGGGCGTGGGTTGCTGTCAGAATGGGTGATGAAACTCCTGAGTACATGGGGTTTTTGACGCTTAGCCCTCTGAATCATGCTGATCCAATTGGCCTTTTCTTTTTAATTTTGTTTGGGTTTGGTTGGGGAAGGTATATTCCGATAATGCCGTTCAATATTTCTGGAAGATTTAGAAAGTTAAAGCTTTTTATCGCTAATTTTTCTGATGTTTTTGTTAATTTGTTTATAGCAACCGTTTCTCTGATTTGGTTGGTGATGTATTTGGGAAAATATGTCCTGGACAGATCTGTCCGTATTATGTTGCTTCTTTTAAGAAATGATGCCGGTCTTTTTGGTTTTGTAAAATCGATTAATATTATTCGATTAAGTTTGGTAAAAGCTTATCCGACCAGTTCTTCTTTTGCCATATCCATGGTTTTAATAACGATAGCGATTATGTATTTAAGTGTTTTGCTTGCGGTGCTTAATTTTATAATTAGTGGTTTTGGATTTTTGTATACGATGTTTAAAGATAGAATGTATTTTTTTGGAAAATACAGCAATCTTTTTATTATTTTAATCCCTATGTTTTTAATTTTCTTTTTGATAGGTCCTCTAAGATTATTGGTTGCTTTTGGAATAAAGTATTTTGTGTCAATACTGGCCAAACTCCTAGGTTTCTATTAATGTAATTTGTGATAAATATTTTTTAAATTTTCAAAAAAAGGTGGTCCTGCAATGGCTACAAAAGATGTTAAAAAATTAATTGATGAGATAAAAACTGGAACCTCGTCAGTATTGCCAGAAGAAGATTTAGTTAAAAAATTAAAAAGTGGAAAAAAATTAAAAATTAAACTGGGGTGTGATCCAACTGCGCCTGATTTGCATTTAGGGCATACCGTTGTTCTTTCTAAGATGAGGCAATTTCAAGATATGGGCCATGAGGTGATTTTTTTGATTGGAGATTTTACCGCAAGAATTGGTGATCCTACGGGAAGATCAAAGACTCGACCTCCTTTGACAAAAGGTCAGATTGAGTACAATACCGCAACATATTTCGAGCAGGTTAAAAAAGTTTTGGACCCTTCAAAGGTGACTGTCAGGTACAATTCCGAATGGTTGGACAAACTTAGTTGTGATGATATTGTGAGGCTTTGTGCAAAATTAACGTTGGCACGACTCACAGAAAGAGAAGATTTTGCTTCAAGAATCAAAAAGAAGCAGTCGATAGGATTTCACGAATTGCTTTATCCAATTTTTCAAGCATATGATTCCATTGTTTTGGAATCTGATATAGAAATTGGCGGAACAGATCAGACGTTTAACTTGTTGCTTGGCAGGCATTTGCAAGAACAGTTTAAGCAGGAACCACAGGTTATTTTGACAATGCCTCTTTTGGAAGGGCTTGATGGTGTTAACAAAATGTCCAAATCTCTTGGCAACGCCATAGGGCTTAATGATCCGACCGATGATGTATTTGGAAAAATAATGTCAATATCCGACAAGCTTATGTGGCGTTATTTTGAACTGTTGTTGCAAACAGATGAGTCTGAAATTAGTCAGATGCAAGAGCGTATTGCTGCAGGTAATTTGAATCCTATGTCATTAAAAAAAGAGATGGCCCATGCAGTTATTACAAAATTTTGGTCAAAAGAAGAAGCTGACAGTGCACTTGCAACATTTGAATCATTATTCCAGAAAAAAGATTATTCAAAAGCAAATGAAGTTGAGCTTCCTGCAGCATTAAAAAACCCTGTTTGGATTGTAGAGCTTCTCAAATCTCTTGGCTCGGTTAAAAGCTCATCAGAAGCAAAACGCTTGATGGAAGGCGGTGCCGTTTTTATTGATGGTGAGCAAATAAAAGATTTCAGAGCAGAGGTTACGTTTAAATCAGGAATGCTGGTCAAGGTTGGCAAACATAGGATTTACCGAATTAAATAGTTGTTTTATATTTTTTGTTGTTGTTTAACCCTTAGCAGCTAGGAGCCAAAGATGAGGATATTAAAAAGCAAGTTCTTTAGAAATGTTGTTTGTGCCAGTCTACTTTTTAGTTTTTGTTTTTCTGAGGCTGCATTTTCATTGAAAGATAATTTTTTAGTTAACGCTGGAAAAAGAGCAATCTCTGCTGTCAAATCTAGAGCTGCATCCTTTGCGAAAGCTGTGAAATCTTTAGTCTCCAAGTCTCCTAAAGAAACTGAAGAAAATAAAAAAACTGGGAACTCTTTTTTTAAGGGTGTAAGGGCTTTATATTCCAAGTGGGTTAACAAGGTAAAACGTGTCTGGAAAAAGCGTCGCAGATTGATTAAGGAAAGGGATGCGTTGTGGGATCAATTTTGGCAAGCAAGACGTGATGGGAACAATGATCTTGAGGCAAAATATCTTAGAGAGTTTGCAAAAAAGCAAAATGAGCTTTTTATGCTAGTGATTCCCATAGTTTTATCTGTATATATCGGTTTAATAGCCCTTGTTGCAGTATCATTTTTTATAGAAGGGGCGATGAAAAAATTTAGCCGTAAATACCGCTGTCAGTTCTGTGGTAGATATCTTTACAGATGTACCTGTGGCGCCGAAGACAAACTGAGACATGCGTGTAAAAGGGGTTTTAGTTGTAGCAGGGTGAAAAAGATTGTAGAAAGCTTGGATGATATAAATGTAACCATGCGTGGTGCATTGTTCAATGGGCTTGCGGATTCACCATTGCATTGTGTTTGTCATGGAGGTGACAGATTTATTGATGTTGTTAAGTGGATGGTCCAAGATAAGTTTGCTGATGTAAATAAGTCTGCTAATGGGGGAGCTATACCAAGAGAGTCCCTTGGTTTTTGGTTAATAAATTGCGATAAAACACGTCGATATTTGAATGATATGGAAAATAAGCACAACGACTTGGTGGCAAGGGTTATAAATCTTTCAAATGATCTAAAGCAAAAAAATTATGAGGACATCCAAAAGATGAAACATAATTTTGAAGAAATAAAAAAGATTATGGCATCAAAAGATATGCCAGGGTATGCAAAACAACAGGTAATGCCTGAACTGGTAAGGATAAATGTAAATTTTGCAAATGTCGTGTCTAATGATGATCTTGAAGATTTGTATAAGCATATAGAATTTAACTATAGTTTTTTGAACGATCCATTGTTTACCGATGCCGTTAAATTTGCAATCCAATTTTTAAGAGACGATAAACTTGTTAGAGATATCCAAAACAGGACAGTGTGGGCGTCTGCCATTATTCATGGAATTGATGACAGATATCATGAGGATATGTTCGAGAACGATTATTTTTACGAGCAAAGTGGATTGTTTAAAGCTTGGCTCGAAAGAAGATCGACTCCGGGAACTTGGAATTGGGTTTTTGATTCAGAGAGTATTCCAAACGATGACGATGCAAGTGACCAAGGCACGTCAGGGTTTAAAAGAAAAAGGATGCTAAAAAAAGAAATTATAGAAGGTTTTAGTATTGCTAAAAAACTTGGCAAAAAGAAACCGTTTAGAGATTTTGCAAATAGGTTGACGGTTGCGGATGACTTAAATACTAAATTACCCGGGGAGTTAGTAGCAAAGGTTTTGATGTGTAGAGACGATATCTTTGGAGAACAGGCAAGGGTTAATTTCAAAAATTAGACTTTTTTTGTTTTACTGGGAGATGCAATAGTGAAGAATAAATTCATTACGTTTTTTGTTTTTTGTTTAGTTTTGTTTAAAAGTGCACATACATCTTGTGCAACGTATAATGTTGATTTGGTAACCGTTGCAAAGAGTACCGGTAAACTTGTGAAATGCTCTGCGGTAGTTGCTTCCATTTTGTATTCGTGCAAGGCTATGAGAGATACATTTAAATCTGCCAAGTTGGTTTTGCCTATCGGATCAAATTTTAAACTTGTTAATCTTATGAAATTTCCGTTTAACCTAGCAATTAAGCTCCCCATGGGTGCTTTTAAGGCGATGAAAAGCTACTTTACGGCCTTAGGATTTGGCGCTTCTGCTTATTTGCTTTACAGGATTGGCTTTTAAGGAGGTGTGTTTGTAAAAAATCCACATTTCATTATCCTGTTTAAAGATGTTGTTAATTTATTTTATAGGAATTAATATGGCAAAAGTGGCGCTCGAGAAAGAATACAAAGATAAAATTTTAGGGATACTGACTGTACTATTTCCAACAGCAAAAATATATCTTTTTGGATCAAGGGCAAGAGGAACTCATTCGGATAGGTCAGATATTGACATTGCCATAGATGAAGGCAAAGTCATGAGGCCTAGAAGGGTTGGTGAAGCAAATCATATGTTTGCAGAAAGCAACATTCCGTAAAGCATAGATGTTGTAGACCTTCAAAGTGTTTCTGAAGATATGAAGGAATTAATACTCAAGGAGGGTATTTTATGGAAACGTTAGAGAAAAGGTATTCTGCTATTTCAAAGGCACTTGTCCAACTAAAAGAATCTTTAGATACGATAAATCAAAACAAGTATTTGGAAGCATAAGAATTTGTGAGGTTAGAAATTAACGTTTTTGTACATTTTTTTTTCTTGTTTTACGTGTATCTGCGTATCGAATAAAAATTGTTGCACATTATCAAGATGTTTTTTTAGCTGCTTTTCGTTATGTTCAAAATCTTCATTACAATTTAAAACTAAAACAGGAACATCTTTGATTTGTTGTGTGACATTTTTTTTATCGAGTAAAAAATTGTCGTGTAGTCTACCGAGGAACTTAAAAAATTCTAGATCTGCATTCTTTTCTTCCGCACGATTTCTTATGAGACTCCTCTTGTAGGCTATGTTTGGATCGACTCTTAAGTAAATAAAACCAATGGGCGGTTGACAGCTTGCAGTGAGGTAATCAAACCATTCGTTGTAAAGTTGCCATTCCATGTCGGACATGCAGCCCGATGTGTATCCGTACATTGCATATCCGTAATAACCGGAATAGATTGATCGCTCTAAAACTCTATTTATGTTTGTGTTTTTTTGATTGGTAAGATGTTCTTTGACTCGGCACATTAAGGTAAAGGAGTCCATGGTGTAACCCCATCGTGGTGTATCGTTGAAAAAATTAGCAAGCAATGATTGGCCGTGCCTTTTTTTCTGCCAATTTTCAAGAGGCTCAAGCTCGATCTCTATCTGGGGAATATGTTTGGTCAGAAGTTTTAGGAATGTAGATTTGCCAACGCTCTGATTACCTTCTAAAAAATACATGTTTACCCTTCGCTTTTGCCTTGCCTTTTTTTATAATTTAGAATTTTTTGATTAAGAATAGTATAGAACAAGAATGGTGTTTTATGAATTTTAATCTAGAATAATTCTTGGAATATTTTGGTTTAGTCTTGTTGAAATTTCTCTTGGGTTTAGATTTGCAATATTTGCTAGATCGTCCAACCGTACTCCTGAAATGTTCCCGATCAAGATAACCTCGCTATTAATTTTTACGTTTTTGATATCTGTTACATCTACCATAAATACATTCATGCATACTACTCCTACGATAGGAGCTAATTTGCCTTTGATAAAAACATGGCCCTTATTTGAAAACCTGCGGTCATAGCCTTCAAAAAATCCAACGGGTAATACCGCTATTTTTGAATCTCTTTTTACCTGATGTGTTCTGTCGTAACCAATAAAACTATCTTTTGGGATTTCTTTTATATAAAATATTTTTGTTTTCCATGTAAGAATCGGTTTTAGATTGAAACTGGGATTTTCAGTTTTTGTTTTTTCGGAAATATAATGTGATGGGATACAGCCATACAGGCCGACTCCTATTCTGCAAAAATTTGTATATTTTAGGTCCAGGGTTGAAACGCTCGAAGTGTTTGATGCATGGATTAAAGGAATTTGTATACCGATATTCTTTAAATTTTTTATCAGTTTTGTAAATGCATGAGCTTGTTGATTTGTAAAACTTTTGTCCGGAGATTGGGCTTCTGCAAAATGGGTCCAAATGCCTTGTATGTTTACATGTTTATATGTTTTTACATGCTTTATGAAGTCTATTGCTTTATCTGGCGTTATTCCCAATCTTGATAGCCCTGTATCAATTTTTATGTGTACGTTGCATGGTTTTCCTGAATGCTTGCCGATAGAGTCTAATTTTTTGATTGTATCGATATCATAGGTGATAACAGATATATTTTGGTTAGCTATTTCTCTAATTTCTGAATCGATGTATGAAAGTACTAAGATTGGTTTTGTGATGTTATGTTTTCGCAATGTTAATGCTTCTGAAAGGGTAGCTGTGCAAAGAAAGCCGACATTTTTATTTGTTTGGCATACCTGAGCAAATTCAACAAGTCCATGACCATATGCGTTAGCTTTTATGACAGGGGCAAGTATTTTGTTTCCAATAATTTTTTTATATTGATTGATGTTATGATTTATGGCGTTTTTGCTTATTTCTATCCAGGTGTAATGACTAGTAACCCGCCTTGTCATTCGACAAGGCGGGTTGCTAATTTCTAAGTTATGCTTACTTTCCATCTAATTTTGCTTTAGCCTTGTTGATTTTTATGTCTATTGTTTTACCTTGTGGTTCTTCAATTTTTTCTTTTGGTATTATGACTGACAATATTCCTTCATTTGCATCATATTCCAATTTTGCTTTTTCAATATCAACTTTTTTATCAAGGGTGCGTCCTGTTGTAAATGAGCTTTTGGATACAAAGCTAGAATATTGTTTCTTGCATTTCTTGCACTTTTTACGTTGACATTTTTTTTCGTTAAGCTTTTCTTTGATATATGCAGTCTTGTTTATGCATAGGTAGTTGCCAATAGAAGTGATTACAATTTTTTGTTTTTTGGGTTGTTCTATTTTTATAATGATTTGATCTTTTGAATATCCATCTTTTTTTATTTTTATTTTGGCGTCAAAATCTTTGATTCCTTTGCCAAGATCTAAGTTGATCAAAACGGTATCGTCTTTTTGGTCTATACCTATTTTGCTTTTTGTTCCATTTTCTCTCATTGTTTGAGAAGAATCTTCTTTGTAGAACTGTTCTTCCATTTCGCCAAATATTTTTCTCATGTTTGCCATTCGTCTTTCCATCTGCTGGAAATGCTTATCCATCTCGGCGAAGAACCAGCAGTTTGTATTTTTGCTCACTAGTGATGTTAGGAGCATCGAATAAGCTAGCAATGTTTTTTTGTTCATAAAGGAACTCCTTAAGGTCATAAAGGTTAATAATAAATGCCTTATTTGAGGTATATAACACATTGTAAAATATTTTATAACAATTTCAAGAGGTTTGGATTATCTGCATATTAAGTGTATAATGGCTATGTAGCGTGTTTTAAATATCTATTTTATTGCGGGGTTTTGTGTTATGGCTAAAAAGGACAAGGCAAAGGAAGTTGGAGAGTTGATATTTGGTATAAATCCTTTGATGGAGCTTTTAAAGGCAAAGAAGCGAAAACTTATAGCTATATACACGACAAAGCCTGAGCCAAAAGTGTGGAGCACCATAAAAAGACTTATGCCAAAATATCCTGTTGCAATGCAGTATGTAAAACGTGATATTTTGACCAAAATGGCAGGAACAACAGATCATCAGGGGTTTGTTGCATGGGCACAGAAGTTTCCCTACCGCAAAAAGTTTTTCGATCCTAAAAAACAGAAATTTTTGGTTATGTTGGATGGTATACAAGATCCGCGTAATTTAGGAGCAATTTTACGTTCGGCATATTGCACCGGGGTACAAGGGGTTATTTTGACTAAAAAGGGATCTTGCCCGTTAAATGCTGTGGCAGCGAAATCTTCAGCAGGTCTTGCTGAGCATATGGAAATTTTCGTGGCGCCTTCAGCGCAGTCGGCAGCACAAATCTTAAAAGATGCTGGCTATAATATGTACATGGCCGTTTTTGATGGTGAGGATGCGTCAAAATGCGAGTACACTCAACCGTTGTGCATGGTGGTTGGTAGTGAAGGTTTTGGGGTATCGAAAAGTATTTTAAAATATGGCAAACATATTACCCTGGCCCAAAGAACTCCTGATATTTCGTACAATGCTTCAGTTGCTGCTGGTATATTGTTGTTTTTGATTGGTACAAAAAATAAATTTATTGCATAAAAAAAATGCCGCCGTAAAATTTCGGCGGCATTTTGGTTCTTTTTTGTTTTCCAATTGTTGTTGCTACGGTTGTGATTGTATTTTTCCTGTTTTTATCAGATATTGCAGGTATTTTCTTGTAAATTTATCTTCTCTTGTAATATTGAACGAATCGACTGCTGTAAACCTTCTTTTTGTTTTGATTCCGTCAAAAATAGTTCTTTCTGATTCTTCCTCTGATTCTTCTCTGTATCTTCTGGGTTTTGCCAAACCCATCATCTCAAATATTCTTAGCTCAGTTTTGTGGATATCAGTTTCAGGTTTATATTTTTTTCTAATTGTGTCATAAACCTCGGTTTGTGAAAAACTAGTACTAGTATATGCCGGTTCGCATTTTCCTGTGCTTCCAATTGCTCTTGGGTTGTATGAACAAAGATAGTTTTCTTTCCCCAACGTCATTTTAGACGCAGCGGGCTTGAATACAAATACATTTTCCGCGGAGAAGCTACGCTTGGGGTTTTGCGGAGCATTTTGGTCTCGGAAAGTTAGATTGCTTACAAATATTGCTTTATCATGGCGTGGCTGCTTAGGAAGTAGATTTTTTAGTGTAATTTCTGTTAATCTCGGCCTGGTCCCAGTGTAGTTTATGATTATTTCTTTTATGTAATGGTGAGATTGACCTAGCATAGAAGGATGAATTTTAGGCATTCTTTTTGCAGGGTCTCTTAGTGTGGTATCGATGTAAATTGGTTTATTTACGATTGTTGTTTCGATAATAACATCTGTTGTATCAGGTTTTATTGTTATTACTTCAAAGCTAGGATCTTGTATCTCGCTGTGCAATATGTGTTGATCGTTTATATTTGGTATTACTTGCTCAATGGGTTTAAAAACTGGTGACCCTGGGAATCTGCAGCGTGGTATATTTTCAAGCCGTCTTCCTACAAAGCCTTTGGCAAAAATGTTTCTGAAGTTTTCGTTGTTATGAATTTTTGGAGATCTTTCAATGAGATTCCTAATAATAAATTGTTCTTTGAGATTAATAAACGCGTCCACATTAAGACCGCTTTCGTGTAGTAAGTCTTTGAATTTTTCCGTCTGTTCTGAAAAAAAATTATTGACCCTAGAAAAAAATTTACCAAAGCCCATTTTAGATCCATATACTATAGCCCCAGGAATGCCTTCTGCAATTTCTATAAACTTTTTTGATGACAGTGGCTGTTGTTCTTCTGGTAATTGTTGCTGCTCAGTTTGTAGCTCCTGGTGCATTGCTGTCTGCGCTTGAAATACGGTGCTTCCGCCACAACATGTTTGAATGTAAAGGAGTGAACACAAAGCATCACAAAGCTTATCTCTTAATGTTCTAAATGCGGGTATTTTTAGATCGGCAGTTCTTTCGTTATCTTTGGCATCTGAGCCGTGACCGACTAGGAAAACTCTTTTGTTTACATTATATCTGCCTTCTTCCGTATAAAAAATATTTGTAAGTGTGTCAACGTTGATTTCGTGCGGGGTTCTATTTGATTTGTAAAAAATATCACTCCAAAATGCTTCAAATCTTTGCTGTTTGGGAGTCTTAGTTGCGTGAGGGTCGATAACAGGTTTAAATTGCATTAGTTTTCCGTGATCTAACCCAAGTCTTTCGAGACTTATTTTTTGTTCCTGGGGTGCAGGAAGCGTAATAATAAGATCTGCATATTTTGATCTTGGCAAAATTACAACAAATTCACGGTTACGCGTGAAGTATATATCCCATTTTTGCGCGTTTAAAATTAAGGTAGTGAGCATTTTGTATTTGGGCCAGGCTTGAGCAGCTCTAAAAATGTTTCTCATTATAGGGATACTTACTATTGCCGCTTCTTCTTCAAGTATTATATTTCGAAGTTCACAGGTTATACCTGGTAAGTGGAGTTTTTGATCTTGAGGGTCTGCTATCGTTTGTTTTAGTTGTGTTTCTTCGTAAGAGTAGTTAACTGTATCAATACTATCCAATAGGATGCAAACATCAAAAACATTAGGTACAACTTTTTCGTCTTGAGTTCCAGGATTGTAAGTTTTAGCGCTCAAACTGGTCAAGCTAAACAAACAGATCGACATAATGATTACTTTGAAAGTTTTCATGGTTTTCACCTCCCGTTTATTTTAAGAATTTATAAAAAATCACCATCTATTAACATTATAAAGCAAGCAATAGTTTTGTCAAATAAGAAAGTTAAATGTTTTTTGGCGCCCAAAGTGTTTCATGTGGTAAATTTTGGATTGATTTTTAGTGCGGTATAAACAGGGTATTTTCCGCCCTTTTCAGCGAGGTTTTGCCCTTTTTTGCCCTATATATTGACTAATCTGGACCAAAAAATGTATTAATAAAGTCAGAAGGGATGAAATATAACAGCTTGTGTGTTACAGGGGGAATAAATGAAGAGAGTTTTAGGGGACATAAAATCAATAGCAGTTCTTTTATTAGTTGTGATTTGTGTTGTGTTGTGCAATAAGATTGCAACACATATTTTTTCTATAGATGGCTACTCTTGCACATTTGATTCCAAAATTTCCAACTACCACAAAAATGAAATTTTTGATTTTGTTAACGAAACAAAGGATTTTAAAAATTCTTCTTTAAAATTTATTTCTAAGAAAATTATTGATCATTTTTGTGCAATAAAATCTACCGAACTAATTCAGCTACCCTCTGGAATCTTACAGGTAAAACTAAAAGCTTTTGATCCTCAGTTTATTGTTAATGACATGTTTATTCTTGTTGAAAATGGAACTCTTTTTGATAAAAATATTTTTTCTCAATCGTCTGTTGAAAATTGTCATGCGTTGACAATAAAAGATTTGGATTGTATTGAAACATGTACGGTTGACGTAAAACAAAATCTTTCAGAAACATGTAAAAAAATGATTTTTAGTTTGCCAAAAGAAAGTTTTCAGAATTATCAGATAGTCAGAGAAAGCGAAACAAAAAGTTATATGACCGATAGATTGCAAGAAAATTTTATTATTATTTTTAGTGATAAAAATGTTCCTAATGAAAAAATTTTATTTGCATGTACTGAATTAAAAAAAGAACTGAAAGTGTGTGGAGAATTTTCAAAGAAAAGAAACATGCGGCGGTTTGCCGATGTAAGATTTAAAGACCAAATAGTGCTATTTAAAGATAGAAGGGGGAGGTGATGGCTAAGGTATTTGCCAATCGGGTTATTACAGCTATAGATGTGGGGACGACAAAAATTTGCGTGCTAGTAGCTAATCAGCTCGATAAGGATAATATTGAAATTATTGGAGTAGGAAAAGCGCCATCCGATGGATTAAAAAAAGGCGTTGTCGTAGATATTGCTCGTACGGTCAAGTCTATAAAAAGTGCGATAAAAGAAGCAGAAATAATGTCCGGGCAAAATATTGAATCTGCATACATAGGTATTTCAGGCGGGCACATACAATCTGTAAATTCAAGTGGTGCTGTTCCGATAAAAACAGGTCAAGTACGGAAATCTGATGTAAAAAATGTTTTAGAGGCTGCAAAGGCTGTTCCGATTAAAGAGGGGCAGCAGGTTCTTCATGTTTTGCCTCAGTATTTTGTTATAGATGGTGGTGACAATTTGCATGATCCTATTTCTATGCATGGAATACGTCTTGAGGTAAAAGCACATATTATTACGGGAGCAATCGCTTCTGTTCAAAATTTAGTTAAATGTTGCGAGGCCACTGGAGTAAAAGTAAAAGATATAATTTTGGAGCAACTTGCTTCAGCGTCAGCAGTTTTAAGTGAAGATGAGCGCCAGTTAGGAGTGGGGGTTTTAGATATTGGAGGTGGCACAGCTGACTTGGCGCTCTATCAGCATGGCAGCATAAGACACACAATGGTTTTGCCTGTTGCAGGTAATCATTTTACAAATGATATTGCAATTGGATTACGTACAACTATCGATGATGCAGAAAAGACAAAAAAACTATATGGTGTTGCAAGTAAAAGTTTGATTGATGAAGACGAATTAATTGAAATTGAAGAAGTTCAGGGAGGAAGTAAGCGATTTGTTAAGTTATCTGACTTAGTTTCTATAATCGAACCAAGGGCGCATGAGCTATTGTTGATTGTTCGTGATGAAATTATAACGAATCAGTTACAACAGTTTGTAACGTCTGGAATTGTAATAACTGGTGGGGGTTCTCTTTTGAAAGGTATTGATATTCTTGGTGAAGAAATATTTGACATGCCGGTACGCATTGGTCCTCCGCGATTACAATTTGGAGTTTCAGAATCTCTAGACAGCCCAATTTATGCTACTGGTTACGGAATGTTGCTGTACGCCTTGAAAAAACATGCAGAGTCATACAATGCCATTTCAGGGCCGGTAGTAAAGCGAGTTTTTTTGCGAATGAAATCCTGGGTTTCGGATTTCTTCTAAGCAAAATAACTGAGGATATTGCGCAAAGCAATAAAAAAGGAGTTGTGGGATGATAGAGTTTGAACAAGAGGAAAGGCCACAAGGTTCTCCTGTGGTAGCGATCAAGGTAGTGGGAGTTGGAGGTGCTGGAGGTAATACGGTAAACAGTTTAATTGAATCCGGGTATCACGGTATTGAGTGCTTGGCTGTAAATACTGATGCTCAGGCTCTTGGTATTTCAAAGGCAGATGTAAAGATACAGCTTGGTTTAAAATCAACAAAAGGAATGGGAACTGGAGCAAACCCTGACTTAGGAAAACGTGCAGCAGAGGAAGATCTTGATAAAGTTATGGATGTTTTAGAAGGCTCAGACATTGTGTTCTTAGCTGCTGGAATGGGTGGCGGAACAGGGTCTGGAGCAATACCAGTTATTGCAAGGGCACTCAAAGAGCAAGGGATCCTTTCAATTGCTGTTGTTACAAAACCTTTTGAATTTGAAGGAAGAAAACGTGCACGTGTAGCAGATGACGCTATTGAGTTGCTCAAAAAAGAGGTTGACACACTTCTTATAATTCCAAATCAAAAACTTCTTGAGGTTACGGACAAAAATACTTCGATGATCGATGCGTTTGCTTTGATTAATAACGTTGTAAGCCAGTCAGTAAAAGGGATATCAGAAATAATAACATATCCTGGCCACATTAACGTTGATTTTGCAGACGTCCGAGCAATTATGAAGGATATGGGTTTGGCAGTTATGGGGTCTGGAACAGCAATAGGAGAGAACAGAGCAAAGGAGGCAGCATTACAAGCAATATCGTCACCATTACTTGAAAATATGAGCATACAAGGAGCGCGTGGTGTTCTTCTTAACATAACTGGCGGCACAAACTTAGGGCTCCATGAAATAAGTGAAGCTGCATCAATTATTTACGAAAAAGCAGAAGATGATGCAAGTATTATTTTAGGTTCAGTAGTTGATGAAGCTATGGGCGACGAAGTAACCGTAACAATAATTGCAACAGGATTTAATGAAAGAAGAATTGAGAAAGCAGAGCATGATGTACAAGTAAAAGCAACGGTCATTGCTAAAGAATCTCCGGATTTAGAATTTTCGTTACAAGAGGGTGAGGAAAAAAAAGAAGATACGGTTTTTTCGGTGTCAGATGAGCAAACGACCTCAGATAATACGGGTGTCCAAGAGGAACCAGAAGCTGAAAATCAACAAAAGGAGCACAGTCATGATGAAAAAGATAAAAACATAGAAAAAGAAAACACTCAACTGGTCAACTTAGATGATCTTGATGTTCCAACGTTTTTAAGAAATTCTGCAGCAGAAAAAATGAAAAGCGACTGAGGAATTGCTTGTCCGATGAAACTTTAGCTAAGACGGATTTATTTAGAGGTATGGGCCGAAAGATCGGCCCTTTTTTAAAATTATGGGAGGTGTATCAACTTTAAATTCACGATATAGGTTTGTGATTAGTAACCAAAATTAGAAGCAAGTGATAAAAAAAGTTTTTTGTCGTAGAAGTTGTTGACAATGTTTTCTGAGTCTGCGTAAAAAATTAATAAGTCTCCCCTTCTATTTTTTTGAACTTTAGCAGATAGGTAGTGGCCAGCTTGTTCTTCATAATTATGTTCAATCAAAAATGTTTCTTTTGGATAGCAAACAATCTCATGATTTTTTTTTGGGTGCGATCCAGTGTTGGAAAACGTAACACCGATAAATTTCTGATCACATGCCCCTATGTAATTGATTACGGAATTATCGTCAATAGTTTTGAATCGTCTGATGAATCTAAACATTTTCTTTCTATCGTAGTAATCCTCAAAAAAAGTAAAAAGTTTTATTAAAAGTCTAGATATTTCTATTCTTGTATACCCTCCTAACAAATCCTGATCATGGCTAATACCCCGTGAAACCTTTAACCTTTTTTTGGCTCTTTGTATGTCATCTTCTGAGCTATTTAATTTTGCTATTATCAGTTCCAAATCGTTTTGAGCAAAAATTTTGCTGTTGACGAATGCATGAATTGAACACGTTCCGCCAATTTGTTGCAGGCAGGGTAGTTTAATCAAATAAACCTTATTTTTTATCCTGTCTATTTTAATTTTGCTTATCATATACTTTTCAAATATAGAGAACTCTTGCATGCTTATCGGATTGTCAGATATCTGATCATCTGGATTTAGCAATGCATTTAATTTCGACAGAGCTTCTTTAAATTGCAAATCTAATTTTTTTTGTGATTCTCTACCAGAAAAGAAACAACCTATCACAAACTCTTTCACTTTTGCATTTGTAGAAAGACTAATTAGATAGTCGATTAAGTCTCTCTTGTTTGCCGATACCGATTCTTGCATGGTGTTGGTTATTTTTCTAAAGTCGTAATGCAATGACTCAAGGCCACTTATGGGTACACGTATTCTAATTGTTTGACTTCTGTTTTCGGTCAAATTTGATCGAACTTCTTCGATATTTCCTCTAAATATGTTTTCGACAAAATTTGTGTCATTGCCGGGATTTTCAAAAATACAATTTATAATACGTATGTGCTCTTTCTTTGTTAGGCCTCGAGCTTCTTCTTCTCTGTTTTCATATCTGTGGTAAGCAAGCTCTTGCTCGCACTGTTTTGTTGTGGGTAAATTTTCTTTTCCTCTGTTGAGATATTCTCTTATCATGCAAAATGAGGAGTCAGAACTTAAAAAACAAAATATGGTAGCAAGCGTAATTAAATTTTTAACAAATTTCATTGGCGACCTTTTCTATATAATATTTTTTTACAAAATTAACGATATATTAAAAAGTATCAAGAGAGGCTGTAATTGTCACTATGCAATTTTGTGGTAAGCAACAATTGCTGGAGAGTCAAGGCAACTTCCGGGATTGTAGCTCAGTTTGAAAAGTTTTTGAGACTGCCCTGAAGCGTTTGGATTATTTTTCAACTAATGTACAATGAAATTATTGAATGGATAATTGATGAACCCTGCCGAAGGAGTTTAATTGTATGTTAATTCATAATCACCACCTGTTTAAAATATATTTTGGTGATGTAAAAGATGCTGTATATCCAAAGGATTATTTAAATTTGCCAGCTGATAAAGACATTTTTGAAATTGCTCAATTTGCAGCGTTGAAAAAAGTTATGCAGTTGGATGCCCTTGTGTTTCTTCATCAAGTTCATGGGGCAGATGGTTTGGTTATAAATTCTCTTGAGCAAGCGAAAAAAATAAAATGTTTTACGAAAGAAGGTGATTTTTTAGTGACCAATGTAAAGCGTGTT
>Ga0180433_10004700_pt1 | contig 18958 bp, 18 predicted proteins | sample SS_ome_8_FD_132980 | JGI IMG/M metagenome (GOLD analysis project Ga0180433, IMG submission 132980) | Hypersaline lake sediment archaeal communities from the Salton Sea, California, USA - SS_1_D_1 metaG | ecosystem: Environmental > Aquatic > Non-marine Saline and Alkaline > Hypersaline >... | reverse complement strand
TTTTCCTCTTTCTTATTATCTTTTGGCTCAACAACATCAAAAGGAGCTGGAAATGGACTCGGTGGAAATGTACCGTTATCGCTTTTCGACGAGCTACCGGCAGAATTACCATCGGATGCAGGCATAAAAGGTGGTGGAAAGTTAGAGTCCATAATATTTTTAATAATTATTTAATAAAACAGGTTAGAAATAATAGTATAATAACAGTTTTTATGCAAATGATTTTTTTCTAACTTGATTTTTCCTCAATTCTAGCTAATATTTGTATGTTAAATAAGGTGTCTGTAGCTCAGCTGGTTAGAGCGCCGGGTTGTGGTCCTGGAGGCCGTGGGTTCGAATCCCATCAGACACCCCATCGGTTTTTAAACCTCACTAATTACATCAAATCCTTTAAAACTACCTGTTATAGCAAGTCCAATAATTTTACCTTTGCAGATTTGTTGTGATTTTATTTTTTTTGCAGTCTGATTTAATGTTGCTCCTGAACCGACAGCATCATCAATTAGCAAAATATTATTATATTTTTTGTTTTCATCCACTATTATTGTGTTTCTAACATTTTCAATTCTGTCTTGAAGTTTGTTAAGTGTCTTTTGAGGTACGATAATTTGTGTTTTGACTTTTACAATATTTAGAATATGTTTTTTAAGATTTAAATTTTTTTTCAATTCGTTTATAAATTGGAGTTCTCTTTTTACTGTTGGTGGAATATATCCAACACCATCAATATTATATTTCTTAATAATTGAAGTAATCTTAGGTTTAATTTCTTTTGTGAGTTCTTTTATAAGAAGCTTGTTTTGGCTTTGTTTAGCATATAGCAGTAGTTGACCAAGTTTCGTTTTTCCAAATCTCTCAATACTATAAAAATCCAGGTAAAAAACCTTATCCAGGTAAATATTTTTAAAACTACTTTTTATCTTCTCCATGCCATCTATTAAACCAATCTTTTTAACTGCATCAAATTTTTTCTTAGTTTTAACATACTCTGATGCTGTTTTTTCAACACTTATCCGATTTTTTGCACACCAATAAATAAACCCATCAACACCTTTCTTAATCTCACCTGAGGGGGTTACGATCAAATAATTCTGATTTATGTAATCTCTATTCTTTTTATTTTTAATCACAATTTCCTGTTTTTCTGAAGAAGTTACAAGTAGATAAAAAACCTTTGGGGGTTTTCCGATTTTATATATTTTATTATCTTTTAGTAAATTATTTAGCTGTTTTCTAACTGCTCTTGAACTGATATTCAGGTAATCTGACAGCTCATGCCCGCTAGCCTGCCCTTTCTTTTTAATGTAACTTATAATTTTTTGAGACGTTTTTATCTTTTTCATATTTAAATTATATCACAAAAAGTTCCTAGTTCCTAGTATATTAGGAACTTTCTTGAATATTAATTAGATAATAAATTATATAGATTTTTATTTTGGTTATTAAGTAATCAAAAGATATAATCAACTTACTTAATTCCCATTTCCATATGGAACAAAATATACGTGACTTAAATACATTTTTTGAAGAAACAGATGGTCAACATGTTTTGTATTCAGGGACATTTGATCCGTTTCACTTTGGTCATGCAAAAGTTGCAGAATTAGGAAGAAGAATACCTTCTTGTACAGGTAATCCTCTTATTATAGTTCCCCACTCTTTTAATGGAAAAAAAAATATCCAAACTCCTCTTTCAACTAGAGTTCGATGGATAAAAGAAAGTATTCAAGAGTTTCTTACTAATTTTTTTGAACAAATTGTAATAGTTGAAGACCCTAAACTAGATACTAATCTAGAAGCATTTAGTACTCTTATTAACAGATTTAGTTCAAGAATTCATAGAGTTTTTGGACATGATAATGATCCTGAAGTATTGAGTGAATGCGGAGCCATTCCTGTGAAAGTTATACAAAGAATTGAAGATATAAGTTCTACACTAATTAGAGAATCTATTAGATGTGGATCAGTCGATTCAATTCGATTCTTTGTAGCCCAAAAAGTCCTTGATGAAATTTTGAAGGATGGACATTATAGAGATTAAATTTTAAGCTGCCTTTTGCTCAATTGTTTTTTTCCGAACAATAATACCACTACCATTTGGTTTAAATTGATAAACTTTAGCTACTAAATTTGGATTTTGTTCATTAATATATGAAGCACGAAATGCATTTATTAATGTTCTTGCATTATCTCTTTCTTGACCACCACCTTCAACTAAATCTTTAAATATTGCATCAAGCTCTTCTAGTGGGACCTTATCCTCATCAACCATTTTATCTGAAAAAGTTTCACGCTCAAAACCACAACAAAGACATGGGAATATAACTACAGATTCCGGGAGATGTTCTGGTTTTAATCTAAGTAATTTTTCAATTATAACCGTTACATTATCATCAGGTCGAATTGCTATCCAATGGGTTGGTCTTTCTGCATGATTTGTAACTAATGAACCATGAATATCTGCATAATAATGTTTATTTTCTGTTGATCCCCCACTTAAAGTTTGATTTAAAAAATTAAACCCTCGTTCAAATTGAGGATTATGTTCCCAGGTTTCAATGGATGTTTTATTTTCCCCACGTAAATGAGCCAATAAAAAAGCAGAAGAGCCATCACCTCCACATAAATCATGAATATGTACTGGATTCTCATCATCTAATATCCCTGCTTTCTTAAAGAGATAAGCCAGATCACTTAATTCACCTGTTCCTAATCTACTAAAAAGATAATTAAAATCTCCTAAGCCATTTAAATGACATTCTGGTATAGCATCATAAGCTCTATCAATAAGCATATAAAATTCGCAAATTTGTGCACTATAATCTGTTTCCGGATTGAAAGGTTCAATAATGGAATCAAGCCCTAATCTTCTTATTAAACTATCATAGTTAATGATATTTTGATCCTCCTGAACTTGCTCGAGTTTTGCTCTTGCAGCAATTATAAGTTCAATTGGATTTGTTTCACCTTCTAGTCCTGATACACCTTGAAAAGAACGAAGAAATGCTTCATAAACTTCACCGAAATCAGCTTCGGTAGTTCTTTCCTCAAATGATTGAGGAGGGGTAAATATTAAAGGGGTTGTTCTATTTAATTCATTAGCATCTGCTTGAACTGTTTTAGTAAATTCAACAGTTGGCAAAACAATTAAATTTTCTCTATTATCACCGTCTTTTGGCCCTCCTTCACTGTTACTAGGAACCATTTTCTAGACTGATTAATACATTATACAAAAGCTGACAAACTTCTCCTCTAGAAATCTCTTCTCCAGGACTTAAAAAGTTTGAGTTAGCATAAATCATTTCAATCTCTAAAGCCTTCTTAACATACTTTATATACCATTGGTCTTCTTCTGCATCTTCAAATGGAGTTGTAGTGTCTTCAACCTCTGGGACTTCAATTCCCTGTGAAAGTAGTATCATTTTAATGGCTTCTACCCTATTTACAGGTTCTGCTGGAGCAAAAGTTCCATCAGGATATCCGTTAATCCATCCATTGTTTGCTGCTGCTTTTACATAGTCATAGTACCATTCATCTTCTGGTACATCAGGGAACCAATCCAAGAAAGTTTCTTCGTAATCATAAGGATCCCCACCAACAGTTTTATCCAAACCTTCAACTAAAATTTTTGTTAATTCCGCTCTATTAATTTTCACATTAGGTCTAAAAGTTCCATCAGGATACCCATCAACAACCCCAAGCTCTTTTAAATACTCAATAGCTTCCTGGAAAAGGTGTTCTTCGATGTCTGGGAATAGTGCATCACTTTCTTCTACCTCTTCTTCTCCATCAGGGTTATATCTAATTTCAATGTTATCGTCTTCTGTAGGTTCAATATCTGTTAAACTCCAGGTAATTGTGTTGTCTTCTTCGTTCATTTCATATCCTTCAGGTGTAATTGTTAAAACATCATCAACACTTAATCCTTCCATAAAACTCACTTCAATATCTACCTCTTCGATTACATCTTTCCATGATGCACCTGTTTCCAATATATAATAAAACCAATTTCCTGTTTTGTATGAAGAGTTATAAATCCAATAAGAGTTTTTAATAACTATTTCTTCATTTGCTTCAAAAGGAACTTCGTATATATACCAATTTGTTTGAACAAAGTCCTCAACCTCTCCTTTTTCATAAGTCACCTCAATTTCTGTACCATCTTCATACTCTGCAACAAAATCATTTAATTTGTAATCATTGATCCCCTCTATCTCTTCATCAATTCCTGTCATATTTTTTTCAGGAAATCCCATTGTTACATCAACATCTTCATCAGTTGTATTCAAAAAAGTATAACTAACTTCTATTTCTGTTAAAGGCTGATTGAATGTAATTTCAACACTTTCATCTTTACCCGGAATAGTTATTTCTTTCTCTGTAACAAACATCTTAATCTGCTCATCAACCATCTGAATTTCTTCACTTTCTACCATTTCAACAGTGTTTCCGTACCCGCCAATATTTGCTGAGTCTGCAAATGCTGTAAAAGGTGTTGCTAAAGTGCTAAAAGTTAGCAAAGAAACGAATACATAAGTCCAAAATTTTTTCATGTTTTTTTAAAGTTAAATTGATAATTATAGTTTTAGTCTAAATTAAAATCTATATTTGACAAGTAGTTGCTGGAAAAATGTAACTACTTTGTGATAATTTTCGTTATAAGGTATTGTAAAGTAACACTTTTTAATTTTAATAACAAATAAAAAATGAAAAAGTTACAAATTAGTTTTCTGACTACTGTTGCAATCTTTATCTCCGTGTTGTTTGCACCTTTTGCTATGGCTAGCGACTGTTTTCATGATCCAATCCTTGAAAAAGATATGAATGGTGAGGTTAAATCTGCGGTTTTTGTTAGAGATGTACCTTGTATGGAGGGATCTGTGGTTTTAACCACTTTGGGTGCCGGAGAGATTGTTTATATTTATGAATATACTGATGGATGGTGGCATATAAAAAGAAGTGATGGAACTACCGGATGGGTTGGAGAAACTTTTATTCAAGAGACTTCAGCTGCATTTAATGAAGATCCTGTTGATGAACCTGAACCAGAACCGGAGCCGGAACCAGCTCCTGAGCCTGAACCAATAAATGAGGATCCTCTTTGGGATATTACTGGTCATAAGTATGAGGAAGCGATTTGGTATATATACAATGCTGCGATTGTTGGAGGGTATCCGGACAACTCTTATCAGCCAGATTTGACTATAAATAGAGCAGAACTTTTGAAGATTATTATTGAAGCTGTTTATACTACGGAGTTTGAGGGTTTTGAAAATCGTGAATGTTTTTCTGATGTTGCTTCTGGTGAGTGGTATACCAAGTATATATGTTTTGCTAAGAGAGAAGCTATTGTTGAAGGGTATGATGATGGGACATTTAGACCTGCAGAAAAGATCAATTTTGTTGAAGCTTTGAAGATTGCTATGATTGGTTTTGGTTATGATTATGTTGAAGGTGATCCTTGGTACTATAATATTGTAGATACAGCTTCTACTAACAATTTTATCCCTTTTGATGTTGAAAATTTTGATTCTGAATTTACTCGTGGGCAAATGGCAGATATGATTACAAGAATATTAAAATACCAGGATGATGAGCTTGATGAGTATTTAGGAGATGATATTGATTCTTCAATTACTTATGAGGATCTTGGAGGAGTAGTAAATAAAAATTTTGTAGAAGCAGATTGCAGCGAGTTGGGTGAGGATTGGGATGTTTATACCAAACCAGATATTGAACTTTCTATCTGTTACAACAGTAAATATTGGGGTGAACCCGGATTTGGACCAAGAGGTACAATTGGTCACCCATGGCAAATAAGTTTTTATAGCGAAAATAGATGGCCTGATGAATATGATCCATACCTTTTTTATTATTTACAAAGTAACGATCCTGACTCTCCCTGGAATTCAATAGATTTTGATTTATCCGAAGAAGAATTATTACCAATCTTATATGGAGAGGATGCTGATCTTGATCAAATCAAGTTGGAAAAAGTCGAGATTCAAGGTATTCCTGCTATAAGAGATTGGTCACAGTATTATATTCCAGGTGTATTGAAAGACGGTAAGTATAATTTAAGTATTAGTGCATCTCCTGAGTTTCAGTATGATGTAGAACAAATGCTTGAGTATATGTCTATTTAGTTTTCGAATTTAAAAGATGTTTTCGTAATATTCACAGTATTTGTTGATATCACAATTTGAACATTTTTGCCCCCTGGGCTTACATGTCTCCTTGCCATGCATAACAAACATGTAGTTAATGTCTTGCCAGTACTTTTGTGGAAGTATTTTTGACAGTGCTGCTTCTGTTTCATCCGGAGTTTTTGTTTGTACCCACCCAAGCCTGTGACTGATTCTGTGTACATGAGTATCTACACATATTGCAGGTAGATCATAAGCTTTTGAAAGTACCAGATTTGCAGTTTTTAAGCCAACTCCTTTGATTGAGAGGAGCTCTTTTTGAGTTTTTGGGACTTTTGAGTTGAATTTATTAATTAGTGTTTTCGAAATATCTTTAATTGTTACCGCTTTTCTTTTATAAAAGCCAACTGGGTATATTAATTGTTCAACTTTTTTATTCGATAATTGTATAAGTTCTGCTGGAGTTTTAATTTCACTAAAAAGTCTTTCGGTTGCCGGTAAAGTCACTTCATCCTTAGTTCTTAAACTTAAAATGCAGGAAATGAGAATCCTGAATGGATCTTTTGTATTTGCGTCTATAAAAAAATCAGATTTATATTTTTTCCTTAAAATATTAAAGACCTGACTAAAATATTTATTGTCCAATTTGTTTATTGGCATGTTTTTCCTGAATATTTTTTATAATTCCGCTCAAAAAGAACATACTAAACTCTTTCAACTTTTTGTAATCATTTTTAACCCCTGAATCTGTAAGAAAATCTCTTAACACAAACGCAGAAAGCTCTACCACAACCGGTTTAATGTATTGATTATCGTAAATTGCAGTAGCTAAAAGCTTTCCGGAATAAGTTTTTGCTGTATCCCAAATATTTTTTACCCAAGCATCTATTTCAACCTTAACTTTTAAAGGAATAGTCTTATCTTTAATCCCAAACGGGACTAAAGCATCATCTTTTTGTAGATCTTTTTCGGAAATTTTCTTCTCTTGAGTTTCCACTTTTCCTGCCTCAAGTGCAAGTAAATTAATCTCTTCCTGAATTTCAGGATTTCCAAGATAAATAATACTCAAAATGAAAGCTGCCGGGATATTTTCCTCAAGCAACTGTGAAATAAGTAAAAGAAGATCTTTACTCGAGTTCCCTTTAATAAATTTTACAAGAATTTTTACCAGTTTCTCTTCTTTGTCCTTTTGCTTTTTTTCATCTTTTTTAACTGCAGCAATAAAAGCAGCATTCTTTTTCATCTGTTCCTTAAACGCTTCGACGGCTTCGGGACTGGCACCCGCTTCGCCACTATCAAATCCAACAAAGTCTTCTAATCCCATTAAAGATTTTATTTTTTAACAACTTCAACAATTTTGTCTACAAAAACTCTTCCATCGTATTTTTTCCTTTTTCTATTTCGATATTTTACAATACCATCAATCTTTGAAAATAAAGAAAAATCTCTTCCCATTCCTACGTTATCACCTGCGTGAAATTTTGTTCCTTTTTGCCGAACGATTATTCCTCCAGCTTTAACTTCTTGATCGCCGTAAACTTTTACTCCACGACGTTTTGCCTTTGAATCTCGATTATTTTTGGAACTTCCTCCGGCTTTCTTATGTGACATTTTTAACTTAGGTTATTTTTTGGAAAATTTGCTAGTAAATAGTAAAAGAATTTTCTGGTTTATGCAAGAGTTTTTGGTTAAATATCGTCATTTTTTAGTATTTTCATGGTTTTTTATCAGTTTTGGTAGTGATTTATATCTGTTTTTATGATAAAATGTATAGATTAATGGAAAAATGTTTATGAATAAGTTTTTTGTTCGAAAATTAGGGAATTTACGACTTGCTGGACTTTTTTTAACACTTTGTGTGGTACTAGTTCCATTTACTTTTGCTGAACCTATTCCTACTGATAGTTCAGGTGAAAATAAGGATGAACTAACAGAAGAAGCAAAACAAGAAATTTTATTTTTAAACAAGCTAAAGGATGAACTTAATTTCTTGGCTTTTGAGTATGAAAATATAGATGGAACTATTCAACTGGCAAAAGACAGGGTAGAAATTGCTTCTGAAACAAAGATGTCTTTAACAGAACATCTGGATATGATTAATTCCCAGCTTGAAAACACTAAAGATCAAATTTTAAATGTTTCAAAACAGATAGTTGAAAAAGAAAACGAGATTGAGCTGCTTTTTGAGATGATTGAGATAAAAAAAGTGGAACTTGAAGAGCAAAAGAGAGCATTGTCCGAGTTTATGAAGCTTGCTTACATAAACAAAAGCGCTTACTACGACTTTGAAAATGATGAAATTTCAGTACTTAACCTCCTTCTTTCAGACCAGGACATCTCAGAAATTTTAAGAAACTCTAAATATATTTCAATATTAAAAGAAACCGGAAAACAGATACTTGAAAAGCTGGCAAATATTGAGTCTGACCTTGAATCAAAGCAAAAAAAGCTGCATTTAAGCAGAAAAGAGCTTCAACATCTAAAAAACAGACTTTCTCAAGAAGAAACAAACCTTCAAGAACAAAAACAAGGTAAAGAATATCTTCTTGCTATCACTCAAAACGAAGAAGCGGTTTATTCAAAGCTTTTATCTGACTCTTTGGAAGAACAGGAAAAAATTGTTGATGAGCTTCAAGCCCTTCAAGTAAGTATGGATGATATAAACAGCCAAATTGCCTCACTGAAAGATGATTTTGATATGAATGAACTAGCCTCATTAATAGATAGTGCTGATATTTTCGCAGATGATATTTACGATGAGAGTGGAGATTTAATCCTCAGATGGCCAGTAAGTCCAACTCTTGGTATTTCTGCTTACTATCATGATCCTACATATAGGGCTGCATTTGGTTTTACACATAATGCAATTGACCTTCCAACTCCTCAAGGAACACCAATTCACTCCCCTGCTTATGGTGTTGTAACAAAAGTTAGAGATAATGGCTTTGGATATAGTTACCTGGTTATTTCTCATTCCAGAAATATTTCTACTTTATATGGCCATGTGTCTAAATTCCTGGTTAAAGAAGGCGACCCGGTTTTTGCTGGTCAAATTCTTGCTTTATCCGGAGGTAAGCCGGGAACTATTGGTGCAGGTTTAATGACAACCGGTGCACATCTGCATTTTGAAGTGTTTAAGAATGGTCAACATGTTGATCCTTTATATTTCCTTGATCTTTCAGGAATTTCTTTAGGAAATCTACCGGATAAATATAAAAATTATTATGAAGAACACAAAGATTTCTATAAAATAGTAAGTGAGTTTCTGGAAATACAGGACGAAGAAGATTATGACCCTGAAAAGTATGGAGATCTGTACGAATTTGAAAGTGAAGATGGATATGAGATTGAGATTGATGAAGTAATAAATATTGAAGATTTAACTGAAATTCAATCACTTCTTTAAAATAAAAACATGAAAAAACATTTAAAAACAACTTTCAAAACAAATCTGATTATTTTTGCGTTAATAACAATGGTTGTTGGTGTGATAATTGGTGGATTATATCTTTCTAATGGATCTGGTGAACTTCAAAGAGCATCGATTATTGAGAGATTTTTCCCAGACACAAAGGTTTACGAGACTGAAGATGTAATAATAGAGTATCCAATTGAATGGTTTATGGTAATGATTGGTGAAAAAATCCCTTACAGTTTTAGGATTGATAAAGGTGAAGATGTAAAGAAGGAAGAGTATCTGTTTACAGTAATGGAATTTGATTACATGGGGACAATGGAGTCTTTTTATAAAAGAAATAGGAAAAGCTTGGAGGATGCCGAAGGTGCAAACTATTTATTAGATCAGAAAAGGGATTTCACATTTAAAGGGTATGAAGCTTTTGAAATTCCGAATGATGTTTCTGATGATTATAAGGAGATGCTTAGGTACATAAAAGTAAATGATACGATTTTTCAAATACTTTATGTGACAAAAACTGACCAAGAGTTGAATGATAAGATCATTCCTGAATTAATGGAGGTTCTTGAGGGGATTGAGTTTAAATAAAATTCTCACAATGTCATTCTCGCGAAAGCGGGAATCTAAGTTGATTTTTTACAGATTTTCTATATATTTTTATTAAGGCTTTTAGTAATGGGGTGTGGCCAAGTGGTAAGGCACCAGGTTTTGGTCCTGGCATTCGGGGGTTCGAATCCCTCCACCCCAGCCAAAAAATAATAGTATTTTACTTCATCTTCCTCACCAACTTCTCAAAAATCTGAGGGTCTTTTTTAACATAAAAATAGCCGATTAAAGCTACCAGAAGCGCTCCTGATGTATCGACTATTAAGTCCCACATGGTATCAACCAGACCTGATTTAAGCATATTAAAATCAAAGACAGAATCCATAACAAACTCAAAAATCTCCCACATAACTCCAAGTGCAACTGAGAAACTAAAAGAAAACATGGCTATAAATAGTGGACTTAAGTTGAAAGTCAGCTTTTTTTCTTTATTTAAAACATAAACAAGCGCAAAACCCGCAATTCCAATCATAATACCGGAATAAGCGTGTAAAAACAGATCCCACCACCAAAATTTTTCATAAAAAGCGTACAGTTCGCCCAAATACAAGGACCCATAAACAAAAAGAAGTACTAAAATTTCAATTTCACTTGGCAAGTCCAGCTTATATCTCCTTTCAACTATACTGGGTAAAAATGTCAAAAACATTGTAAAGATAACAAGTGCCAAGTTTATCCAATTGGTTGTAAAAACCGCAATAATTCCAGCTACAACAAGTAAAATCCGAAAAAGAAGTGAAAGCCAAAATCTAATTTTATCTACTCTTTTCATATATCTATTTTCCACTTAACAAGACTTTTTGGCAATCTAATTTTTTTCTAAAACTTTGACTTTTTTTACAGCTTTGATAAATTTTTTGAAAATAAATTTATAAAAAATGAACGAATCGCCATTACCAGAAAGATCTGAATATAATTATCAAAGAGTTTTTAATGAATTAGGAGCAAAGCAAGAAGAGTTACAGGCACTTGAGTATGTATTAAGGCAGATTGCTGATGAACTTTTACCCGAACTTGAGAAAAGGGGTTTAGATTTAAGTAAAATTATAAAAACCAATCTTGGAAATCCCGGAGAAAGAGGTTACGAACCACCATCGGAAACATATACTGTGTTAATGGAAGCTTTAAGGAAAGAAACAACTATTACAGAAAGGATGGAGCGGATCATTAGAGATTTTAACTACATTAAAGATCCCTATGACTTATTAGAGATTTTTATCTTCATAAGAAGGGCTCTAATAAATATTAGAGGTGATATTTTAGATCCAAAAGCTGCAGGCTATGCACCTACACAGGGTTTTACTGAAACAAGGGAGGCTATTGCAAAAGACATCAAAACAGATGACCCTGAAACACATGTTACAGGTGCGGATATCATTATCTATGACGGCTCAGGCAAGATTATACCTGAGGTTGCTGATGTTATGGATGGTGAATTACTTTGGCCTAGTCCTGGATATCCAACATGGAATGGAGAAGCAGCTTATCATAATCATGGAAAATCTCATCACTATAAATTAACCCCTGATAACAGGTTATATCCGGATTTTGATTCTTTGGAACAAACTTTGAAAGAAAATCCTTCTATTAGAGGTATTGTGGTTTTACCAATTGGAAACCCTTCAAGTACAGTACTATCTGAAGATGACCTGCGAAGATATATCGAAATAGCAAAAAAATATGGTGTAATTTTGATTTCTGACAATGCTTATAAAGATTTAACTTTTAATGGAGACCAGCCAAATTTCCCGGAAATGTGTAGAGAAGCCGGTGTTCCTCTGGTTGAGTTAAGGTCGTATTCAAAAGATAAATGTTTAGCAGGCATAAGATCCGGAGCTGCAATCTTTCATCACCCGGATTCATCTGATAATAGTAAAGATCCAACTTTAGAAAGAGTTAAAGAGTGCTTACTTACAAAACTTTCACCAACAGTTTCTTCTGCTTCACCTCCACAAATGCTTGTTGAAAAACTTATTACAGATATTGGGGCAGAAAAATATCATGAAGAACATGTAGCCAGATTAAAAAGAGACGCTGAAGCATGTTATGAAGTTTTAAAAGGTTTGCCGGAAGAAGATTTTGAAGTAATAAAACCTGAAGGTGGTATGTATTTGACAGTATTAATTAAAGATCCGGATAATTTTAACCCGAAAATACCTATTCAGGATACTCAACTAAGTCAATATTTGGATGAATTGGAAGAAACAAGATTAGAATCGGGTAAAACCGTACCAAAAGATAGAACTTTAATCGAACGTCTTGTTGCTGAAACTAATGTTCTGCTTCCTCCAATTTCCGGTTGTTGTGGACCGGGAAACAGCGACTACCAGGGATTTAGAGTTGTTATAATGAGAGGTAGAGATAAACGTACTGTTACAGGTTTAAAAAGAGTTGTTGATGTTATGAACGGAGACAATTGGAGAGCAAGAGAGTATCTGGAATCTCAACAAGAAAATGGTGATAAAGGTGAAACAATAGTTAAACGAGCGATATTAGGAGTTGCCGGAGTTGCTGATACAGTTAGAAATCAAATAAAAGCTGTGTCTGAATTTTTTGAGAAAAAAGCTATGAATTTTATCAGAAACTAATTATTTTAATGGTTTCTGAAAAAAACTTATTGCTAACAACGGCATAAAATGTTATAAATAACCCTCTTTTTGTAACATTTTTTTATTAAAATGTTTATAAATAATATAGATATTTATTAATTTTAATATTATGAAAAATCTTTTGAGATCTTTGGTTGTTGGAACTGCTGCTTTCAGCATGCTTTTTAGCAACATTTTTGCTTCAGCTGCTACTTATTCAACTTATTTGGATGTAACTGAAGACACCCCTTATGCAACTTCAATTCAGTACATTACTGATGAAGGGATTGTTGGAGGATACCCAGATGGGACTTTTAAACCTGAAGTAACTTTAAATCGAGCTGAACTCCTAAAAATTGTAGTAGAGGCAACTGAGGAAGATGAGGTTATAAGCAGATATGAAGGAGAGAGCTGTTTTACTGATGTACCAGCTGATGAGTGGTACACTCCTTATGTTTGTTATGGAAAAGATAATGGTCTTGTTGAAGGTTATAGTGATGGAGAGTTTAAACCTGAGCAAGATATTGTTTTTGCTGAAGCTTTAAAGATTACTCTTGAAGGGTTTGATTATGAATATGAAACTACAGATCCTTGGTTTGTAGGAATTGTGGATACTGCTGTAGAAAACGATTTTATTCCCGAGGTGAATTTGGATGATATGGATGAAGATTTTTCTCGAGGTGAAATGGCAGATTTAGTAGCAAATGCTTATGAAGTTAATTTACCGGAACCTGAGGTTGTAATCCCTGAAATATTATTCCCTGAGGAAGAAGTGATTTACTTTGAACCTTTAGAAGCTTTTTATGATTTTTCTGAGGAGACTCAAGAAGATCCGGATGATGATCAGAAAGAAGATTCAGAAGATGCTGGTATTGGTTCTGGAGCTGATGCAAATGAAGAAGTTGATCAAAATCCAGAACCTGAGATTGTTTGGAAATATGAACTTGTAGAAACAGCGCATGACGTTTATGACTTAATTAACGGTTTTGAACCTTATGTTGGTGGCCCTGTTGATGTTCGTGCAATTTCAGCTAATGAAAATGGATTTTATGTTTTTTATACAAAGAATGATGAAGATGCAACTGGAGATTGGGGTTGGAAGTTGGCAAACACTGAAGAAGATGCAAATAACTTTTTAAATCGTCTTGGTGCATACACTGGTACTCCAAAAGAAGAAGTTTTAGTAGCTTTTCAAGATTACTACTATATTTTTTATAGAGGACGAAACGAAGATGCTCACTGGATTGTAAAATCTTTCAATGATATTGGAAAAGTTTACAACAGCATCAATGGTATTAATGGTTATATTGGTGCTAAAACCGGATTTTCAGTAGCTGGACCGGAAAAAGATCATGTAACATTCTTTTATAGAGGTGATTTAGATTCTGTAGAAACTGAAGACAGATGGGGTTGGAAACTTGCATGTTCTGCAAGTGAAGCGATGAATTTCCTTAATGGTTGGGGAGATTATGACAAACCTGCCAAAGATGCAAGAATTTTTACTCCAAATCTTACCAATACAGAAACTGGAGAATGTGAAGAACAGTTTGTAATCTACTATGATACTTTGGAAACAGTAGAATAGTTCTTGCCTCTCCCCTATTTTCAGAGTAAATTTAAGTAAAATAAAAATATTTTACTTAATATGTCTGTGTTGGAGATCTTAATTGGTCTTTTGGGCCTAATGGCTGTAATTATTGGAGCTGAGTTTACTGTAAAAGGTGGTAAAGGGCTTGCAAAAGGGCTTGGTGTACCACCTTTTTTTATTGGACTGACTATGCTTTCTATTGGGACTTCTCTACCTGAGATTTTTACCCATTTAGTTAGTAGTTATTCAATTGTTACTGGCGCTGGCGATGTAAAAGCTTTGTCTGGAGTTGCTGTTGGTACAAATATTGGGTCGAACCTTTGTGCTGCTACTTTAGTGACTGGAGTTGCCGGTCTTTTTGGAATTATTAAGACTTCAGAAAAGTTTTTGAGGAGAGATTTTTTGATGCTAATTATTGCGATTGCAATTGTCCAGATTTTTGCTTTAAGCCATGTGATTGACCGTTTTGAAGGATTTGTATTGATGATGATTTATGCTGGATATATGTTTCATTTAATCAAAACAGAAAATATTGTTAGTAAAGTTAGTGGGAAAAAGCATGAAAAGCTTGGGAAAAGTATTTTGTTTTTATTTATTGGTCTGGTTTTCTTGACTGGAGGTGCCAATTTTGTGATTGATATGGCGATGCAAGCTGTGGATACTTTTGGTATTAGTGGATCTTTGATTGGTGCGCTTGTTATAGGTCTTATAACTTCGATGCCAGAACTTATTACAGCTCTTACAGGAGTACTTAAAGGCTCAACTGCTATGTCTTTTGGGACTTTGGTTGGAAGTAACATAACAACTTTGCTTTTTGCTCTTGGGCTTGGTTCAGTTATTTCAAAATATGAAGTTAGTAATAAGATTTTATGGGTGGATCTACCAATTTTCTTTATTGGTTCGGTACTAATTTTGTTTTTGTTTTGGAACAAATTTCAGCTTAAGAGGTACAAAGCTTTAATTCTGGTATTGTTTTATGCTTCATATGTAGGTATAAGAATTTATGTAGATATTAATTTTCCTTAAAATATGGATTTTGTAAAACAGATCGTAAATTTATACAAAAAAACTGCCACTCAGCTTCCTGAGGATGTTGAAAAGTTAATTCAGGATGGTTTGGCTAAGGAAGATGACGGTTCTGTTTCAAAAAAGACTTTAGAGGCTATTTTGGAAAATATTAAACTTGCAAAAGAAGAAAACAAACCTATTTGTCAGGATACGGGTACTCCAATCTTTTTTATTAAATATGGGAAAAATTATACTCAGCAAGAGTTGAAAAATGCAGTAGTTGAAGCGACTAAAATTGCTACAAAGGAAGTTCCTCTCAGGCCAAATGCTGTTTTTGTTGTTTCCGGAAAAAATTCTGGAGATAATGTGGCTGGAGAGATCCCAGTAATTTATTTTGAAGAGTGGGATGATGATAAATTAGAGATTTCTTTGATTTTGAAAGGTGGAGGTAGTGAAAATGTTGGTATGTCGTATAAGTTACCGGATTCAGATCTGGAAGCTGGAAGAGATTTGAAAGGTGTTGAGAAATGTGTAGTTGATGCGGTTATTAAAGCACAAGGAAAAGGATGCCCGCCGTATATTGTAAGTGTTGTTATTGGAAGTCCAAAAGATTTGCTTGCAGTAGAAGCCAAGAAGCAGTTGCTTAGAAGTTTGGATTCTGAAAACCCAGACGCAAAGTTAGCTGAAATGGAGAATAGTTTAAATAAAAAAATTAACAGTTTAGGGATTGGCCCGATAGGTTTTGGTGGGAATACAACAGCGTTAAAAACATTCATTAAGGCATGTGGCAGACACCCTGCCAGTTATTTTGTAGAAGTTTCATTTTTATGTTGGGCTGCACGTAGAAATAAAATTTTAATATAAAAAAATGTTTGAAAATTTTGATCTTTTTGTTATTGCAACTATTATAATGGCTGTTTCACTTTCAATAATGCCGTATTTTTTTAATCTTGGACCAAAAATCTCAAATTATTTAGCGGCTTTTAGATTTTTACTTGTGATTTTAAGTTTTGTAAGTTATTTCTATTTTATATTTTCTGAGTATCTTGTTTATATCAATCTTTGTGGCTTTTATATCGGTTGTTCAAGTGAGGTTCCAATTTTAGTACTTCAAGTTCTTGCAATCTCTATTTTTTTAACAGGTGCACATATGTTTATTTTCGCGATTGTACATCAAAAAATGACTATTCTTAAAGCACAAAACAAACTTGTGACTTCAGGACCTTATGATTTTGTTAGACATCCTTTATATTTTGCTTGTATTGCTTGTTCACTTTCATTTGCTATTTATACATTCTCATTATTAGGTTTCATTTATGTTGTAATTTTGAGTTTAGTTTTAATCAATTTGTACAGACATGAAGAAAAAGAGTTAATTAAAAGGTTTGGAAAAGATTATGTGAATTATAAAAGAAGAGTCCCGGGGATTTTTCCGTATAAGAAGTTTATGTAAAGGTGGTCGCTCTTTATTTATATGCTTTTGCATCAAAATCCCAGGCAAGATCTTTAAGTAAAGGGATCTGTGCAATATATTGATCAATTTTTAGGAAGATTTTTTTCATCAACTCTGACTCTTTGTACTTCTTTTTTGTGAATTTGGATACAAGGATACGATAGTTTTTGTATGTTTTGTAAGTGTAATGAACCGGAGTTACTTCAACTCTTTTAAATCCCACTTCTTTAAGTAGTTTTTTTAATTTTCTTCTGGAAAATCCTTTGGCAATATCGTCTGCAAGTGAAGTCGGTCTATTTTTATTCTTTTTTCTTAAAAGAAATCTAAGTGTTCTTGTAATTGGGAAAAATAGATAATACTGCCATGAAGCCGGTTCATACCCAATAAGAAAACATCCTCCGGGTTTTAAAGATCTGTGGATTTCTGCGAGAGCTTGTTTAACATCCTGCAGATGGTGAAGGGCAGCAATTATAAAAATTCCATCAAAAGATTCATCATTAAAAGGCAAATTTTCCGCATCAATTACAAAAAAGTTAGCTTTTGAATTTATATTAAGCTGCTGAGTGAAAGCTTTTACTTTTTGAACTGCTCCCGGAGCAATATCTGAAATTGCAACATTAAAGCCATCTTTAAGGAGGTTGAGAGAGTGCTTGGCCTCCCCTGCTGCAAGTTCAAGAATGTTTGAGTCTTTTCCCAGAGCTCTGAGTGGATTTGTGAATTCAGGCCGCTCAGTAAAAAGACATTTTTCAATATTAAAATCTTTTGCCCGGTGTGAGTAAGTTTTTACTTCTGTCTCTTTGATTACATCAAGAGATTCGGGTAATAGGTTAAATATACCATTTTGAGGTTCTGCCTGAACCTTTAGGAGATCTTCCACTGTTTTTGTGTTGTTTTATTTGTATGTTAATTTGCGTTTTTGTTCTTATGCTTTTTTATTTTATTAGCACATTTTAACGCTTTGTTTTTATATTTTTAACTTTCTTCATAACAGATTATAGCAGGTAATTTTACAGGAGTGAAATCATTTTAATAAAATAATAATTACTTGCCTTAAATAGGAGAAAAAAATTATAATTTTACTACAAATTTCTAAAAATAATTATGTCAGAAATAAACTTAAAAACTCCAATTACCGAAGAACAAGTTCGTGAAATTAATTCCGGTGATATCGTTAATCTAAGCGGTACAATTTTTACAGCCAGGGATGTAGCCCACAAATATTTAATAGAAGAAGCAACACCTGATACACTCCCCTTTTCTTTGGAAGGATCTTGTATTTATCACTGTGGACCAATCGTTAAAGAGTCTGGTGATGGATATGAAATAATTGCAGCCGGACCAACAACTTCTATTAGAGAAGAACCTTTTGAAGCTGATGTAATTCAAAAGTACGGAGTAAGGGCAATTATTGGGAAGGGTGGCATGGGTGAAAAAACATTAAAAGCTCTTAAAGATTTTGGGGCTATTTATCTTTCCGCAGTTGGAGGAGCAGCAGTAGTAATAGCCAAATCTATCAAGCGAGTAAAAAATGTGTACAAGCTGGACGAGTTTGGTGTTCCAGAAGCCTTTTGGGAGCTGGAAGTAGAAAACTTACCAACTATTTGTACAATGGACTCTAAAGGGAAGAGTTTGCATGAAGAGGTTGAAGAGAGATCAAAAAAAACAGCTTAATCGACTTCCCAAAATCTTCTATTTCAATTATATTTTCTTCTGACGAATAACTTTTAAAAATGGAAGTTTCCCATGACGTTTTAATTATCGGTGCGGGTGGTGCAGGTATGCGAGCTGCCTATGAAATAGCTAAAAACAAAGATATTGACGTTGCTGTTGTATCTAAGATTTTCCCTACCAGAAGCCATACTGGCGCTGCTCAGGGTGGAATCAATGCGGCTTTAAATAACAACCGTGATAAAGGTGAAGACTCCATAGATTCTCATACTTTTGATACTGTTAAGGGCAGTGATTATCTTGGGGATCAGGACGCAATCGAAGTGATGTGTAAAAATGCACCGAAAGATATTATTGAGCTTGAGCATATGGGATGTTTATTTAGTCGTGATGATGATGGAAATATTGCCCAGAGGCCTTTTGGTGGTGCCGGTTTCCCTAGAACCTGCTATTCTGCAGATATTACCGGCCATGTGATTCTAC
>Ga0180433_10004698_pt1 | contig 18961 bp, 15 predicted proteins | sample SS_ome_8_FD_132980 | JGI IMG/M metagenome (GOLD analysis project Ga0180433, IMG submission 132980) | Hypersaline lake sediment archaeal communities from the Salton Sea, California, USA - SS_1_D_1 metaG | ecosystem: Environmental > Aquatic > Non-marine Saline and Alkaline > Hypersaline >... | reverse complement strand
TCGTCTGGATCGCCGATATTGTGGTGACGCGCTTGTGCTTCTCCCATACTGTATCCGTTCAGATCCGCCCAAATGGGTACGCTGGGATTCGATGTACAGGCCATACTTGCGGCTTCCATATTCACACCGATTACACAATCCGGCTCCGATTCTCTGATGAGACGTCGAATATGATCGACGTCATGAAATTCCGAGGGTTCAAGGCGATGTATGGTGAGGTGGTCTCTGGGAGAATCATCGCCTATATCGTCAACATCTTTATAGGCATCGAGCATCCGTTTTGCGATGAGAACGACTTCATGACCCGTTTGTGTCAGCGGCAGCGTAAACTGCCATGTTCGTTTTCCGAGTCCGAAATGGCGGAGCGTCGGTTCCCACGGGAGCGGCGCCATACCCAATATAGCAATTCGAGCCACATTCACCTCATCCGAATAATCGTGTTTTGATACGTATCATGGGCATTTTCCACCACCATCCGCGCCATGAGCGGGACAATGCACTGATTTCAACGTCTTGATTATCGCGTCCGTTCCTGAATTTCCGCTCTGCACGTATAAATGCCGGAATGTCACGTAATCTGATATGTTTCGCAATGAATCTTAGACGAGACCCGTGATACGTCCAGTAAAACGACTCCGTTGCGACGCCCAACGAACTGTTTTCCATGTGACGACCAGTTGCCCATGGCCAGTATACGATACGCTTCCCTGTTTTCCGTATTCTTACACACAGATCCGTCTCTTCATAATATGCCGGCCAGAAGCCGTCGTCCAGCCCCCCGACCGATTCAAGACAGTATCGTTTTACGGCAAAAAGTGCACCGGTGACGTAGTCAACTTCATCGGCACTATCGTATTCATTCGGATCAGCGCCCCGTCCTCTGTGAGCCGTACAGAAATTGGTATGTATGATGCCACCCGCATGTTGAAGAACATCGGAATCCCAGGATCGGAGTTTACCACCTACTACTCCCGCCTCCCGTTGCTCCGTACAGGCTCGTGCCAGCTCGTATACAGTATCGGGTTCAACACACAGATCCGGATTCACCGTGATGATTATATCTCCCGTAGACATACGGCATCCGAGATTCAACGCACCGGCAAAACCGAGATTTTTCCCCGCCCGTACAAAAGGAACTCCTGATTCGAACACGATATCGGCTGTGCGATCATTGGAACCATTGTCAATAACCAATACATCGAATGAAACACCGCGACTTTCTTTGAGCGATTCCAGGCATTCGCTGATACAGTTTTCGTGATTATATGTTACGATAACGACAGATACGGACGGAGGGAACGCCAAACGAAGATCCGATGATTCGGCCGCACAGAGAAAGGAGGAGGCAACTTCGTCCATTGAAATACCCGGCAAATCCCGCACGGGGATTTCGATACCACCCGTTCCCACCGGATCGGCAACATAAATATCTCTGTAGCATCGAGTATCCCGCGAAATGTATTCGGAACAGACATTTATCCAATCATTGAATCGAATCAAACGGGTATGCGCGTCGTCAATAGACTCGAGGTACCTGTTCGCAACCATTCCGAACACCCACGCTCCGAGTTCCGCATTCCGATACACCGTATAGTAAAGATTGAGTTCATCAAGGATCCGTCTTATTGAATCCGGATCGGGCAGACCATGTTGAAAATGCTCTTGAAGCCACGGATGGGGTTGACCGAACAGCAGTTTATGGAAGAGATCAACGATACGTTCCGCTTTCCGGACATCGTCGGCTCCTCTGGGAACGCCAAGGCAGATGTGTGATGATGAGACGCGGGATAACTCCGCGATGAAATCCGGTCTGAGAGGAGGAGGTATATGCTCAAGAACATCACAAGAGACTACCACGGGGAACGAACCATCCCTAAAAGGCAGTGATAATCCGGAAGCATTGACATAGATCCCCTGGCACCGAGCGGGCTTATCTACAACAACTACCTTTTTTTCAGGAAGAAACTCGCTGAGCTCCCCTGGATACCCCCCCACGTCGAGTACCGGTCCCCCGGTTGAACCAAGTATTCCTTTGACGATAGACGACAGAGCCGCGAGGCGTTGATAGCGATCAAATTGAATGATGTTACGGGGATGAGAGTTCATCGCAATCAACCCGTATTCGGCGTTTGTTTTGTGGACGCTCGACCATCTTTTGCTGCATCCCGTCCGGTGACGGCCAACGCCTGAATACCTGCTCCGATCATTCCCGCACGATTCCCGTGGGCCGCCTTGAGAATAGCTACGGTTCCCCGTGCTTCTTCAGGCATATGTTCACCCAATCGCCGTGCCATGGAAGTGAACACCGCACCATCAATCTCCATGAGTCCGCCGCCCAGAATAAGACACTCCGGGCGTAGAATCTGGAGCATATTGATAATGCCGATGCAGGAATACATGAAACTCTCCTCCATGACCGTTGCGGCAATGCGATCTTCAGCACGCCACAGTTCTATGATTGCCTGAATAGTCAGAAGCGCTCCCGATCTGGTTTGATACGTCTGCTCAATTGCAGTGGCCGATCCATACCGTTCCATACATCCCGTTCGGCCGCAGGGACATGAGCGACCGTGGGGAACAACCGATGTGTGACCGATTTCTCCCGCTCCTCCGGTTCCGGTGTACAACTCATCGTTTACAACAAAACCTCCACCTATTCCCGTACCGAACGTGATACCGAACACAGTTGAGTATCCGATACCAGCTCCCGTACGGGCTTCCGCAACGGCCATAAGATTTGCATCGTTTTCGACTATCACAGGATCGTCGCTGATCTCTTTCAGAAAATCAACTATAGGGAATCCGCGCCAATCCGGTAAATTGGGCAGCTCACCCTGAATACAGCCCGTTGTATCAACAGTCCCGGGAGTCCCCAGCCCAACACCCTGAATCGAAATACCCCGTGATCGAGCTTCCTCCTTGGAGCGAACCACAGCCCTCAGAATCTGATCTCGTATAGCGTCTCGACTTTGATTACCAAAACTGGGAAGTTGGTCTTCGTAAACGGTTTGTCCTCGTTGATCAACAATGCCGAATTTAAGGACGGTACCGCCGAGATCTAATCCAAGAGCGAACTCCGAATGTGAATCTGGATCGGTTCGGTTTTTCATCTGATATTGTAGTACACGTGGCGTTTCCGGTTACCTACCCATCATAAGAGCGCAATGTGGACCATCTGTGAAGTGAAAGGCCGGGATTAACCCGTTCGCATACGGCTGTAAACGCGCGTCGTGCCATATGCCATTGATCAAGGCGAACACCTGCGATACCGAGAGCATAGAACGGGAGATACGAAGAAGAGTCTCCCGTAACCGCAGTCTTTAAAAACGGAATCGATGCTTCGATTTTGTCATTCATTAATAGCATCATTCCACAAGCCAATGCCGTCTGGTAAAGGCGGAGCCCCGAGAGAGTCGATTCACCCCTCACGAGGGATGCAATGTGGGGCAAGCTACACGCCCATTCAAATGCCTGATTCCAATTGTCCGTCAACATGGCTGCTGCAACCAGCGTGGGAATTGTGCCGTTATTCAGTTCCTGTCTCTCTGCGATACATTGGGCACCATAAAATGCGGAATCATACAGACCTCCTGCCATGGATCGCCATATGTGTCTCAACTCTTTCTTACTCTGGAAGAGCCAGGGAGGCGGGAAACGGTATCTTGGCCATCCGATGCCTATCTCATCCATGAAATCACGCAATACGGATTCGGGAAGACCTTCGGAGTGCAACTCGGCGAAATGAAGATAACGCCCCTGAACATCCGGATTGCCGTATTTTATGTGTTCGATACTTTCGCCGGTAAAAACATCTGATTCCCGGAGATGTGCCAGATGTGCCATGGCACTCCCCATACGGCACGGATATTTTGTGTATCTATGTTTCCAGACATCTTCCGCGGATTGGAAATCCTGATTATCATACAATACCAGAGACGAGAATGCATACGCCACAGGATGATCCGGTTTGATATCGGAAACATGTTTCAATTCATCAAGAGATTGTTCAGGTTTCAGGCATTCGGAGAGGGTCCGGGCATACCAGAGCCGGGCTCTCCAATCACCGGGGATAGAGTGTAAATACTCCTCGAAAAACCGGGCAGATTCCTGAAAATGATCTGACCGATAGGCTCTAAAAGCGTTCCGTAACAAGGGCTTCGTCACATTATCCCTCAGAATCAGCCGAGTCAGCCACTTCATGCGATAGTTCCAACATAATTCTTCCACGTTCATCCACACCTGATGCTGTAACCGCTATTCGTTCACCTACTGTATGGCGTGAACCTCCGTGTGACTCGCCGGGCAGGAATCCGTCTATTGAGCCGAACAAACGTATGTATGTTCCGTAATCAGTCTCTTTCACAACGGTACCCGTATACGATTCTCCCACTCGAGCATGTCCGGTTATCTCTCGAATGAGCAGAAGTGCGTGTTCGAGTCCGCTGTTATCCGTTGCATATATTTTGACGGAACCGTTTTCGGCGACCTCAATTCTGGTACTCGTTTTTGCCTGGAGATCCTGAATGGTCCGACCACCCGGTCCTATGAGCCCCCGAACCCTGTTTTTCCGTATCGATACGGTCGCTATTCGAGGAGCGGTATTTCCGAGTTCCGCCCGTGGTTGGTCAATAGTCGCATTCATGACTTCAAGGATCTGCACACGCCCGTCATGTGCCTGTTTAAAAGCACTCGAAAGGACATCCAGAGGTACGGCACCGACTTTATTATCCAACTGAACAGCAGTTACTCCGCGAATCGTTCCCGCGATCTTGAAATCCATGTCGCCGCTATGATCCTCTTCTCCGGTGATATCCGACAGTACGATAAATCGATCACCATCGGCAATGAGTCCCATTGCAAGCCCGGCGACCGGTGCGGAAAGAGGTACTCCGGCATCCATCATGGCTAATGTCGATCCGCATACGGTCGCCATTGAGGATGAACCGTTCGATTCGGTGATTTCCGAATCGATACGAATCGTATACGGAAAGGCTTCCGGATCAGGCAGAACAGCTTTCAAGGCACGCGCGGCAAGATTACCGTGGCCTATTTCACGTCTGCCGGGCCCCCTCGAGGATCGAATTTCTCCCACGGCGTATGACGGGAAATTATAATGGATATAAAATCGTTTTCGTTGAGTTTTTGAAGGGGAATCAATTTCAAGTTCATCGCGGGACGTTCCCAGTGTACACATGACGATTGCTTGTGTTTCTCCTCGCGTGAACACCCCTGATCCGTGCGCCCGAGGGAGGTATCCGACATCACATGAAATCGGTCGTACCGTTGACATCTCTCTTCCATCGATTCGAGACCCATTGATTATCCGATCGCGGATTATTTCCCTGGAGATCTCGTCTGTACACGTTCCTATATGACTATGATCTTCTAACTCCGGGAACTTCTCTTCCGCATCTTCTCTGAGAGAATGTATCAGTATCTTTCTGTGCCGTTTTCCGGGAGTTTCCCTGTAGATTGATTCGATACGTGAACGAAGAAACGAACGCAGGGATTCATCGTCTCTTTCAGGCGTATCATCCAGTCCGGTATCCTGTCGCTTTGTGCATCCGTTTCGACGCAGGAGAGAGTCCATGGTATCCAATATTTTTTCGGCCTCGCGAACGGCGAAATCGAGCGCGTCTACAATCACGGAATCCGGCTCTTCCCCGGCTTCTCCTTCAACCATCACTAATCCCGCGCGTGTACAGGATACCACGAGATCAAGGGAGGATTCCCCCATGTGGTCGGATAGAGGGGCAATACGGAGCGTATCGTTCATCCTTACAACCCGAATCGAGGCGGAAGGTCCGTTCCATGGGATATCACTGAGATGTAACGCCAAAGATGCTGCATTCAAAGCCAGTAACTGCGGGTCGGATTGAGGATGAACACTGAGAAGCGTACAGGTTACCTGGGTCTCGGATCTGAATGCCGGTGGGAAAAGCGGTCGAATAGTTCTATCGATTATCCGACTTGTAAGTATCTCATACTCGGTAGGTTTCCCTTCTCTTCTAAAGTATCCTCCGGGAATCCGTCCCGCTCCAGCAAATTTTTCGCGGTAATCAACGGTCAGCGGCAAAAAGTCTCTTGTCTCCCCGCGATTTCTCGTAGAAATCGCTGTGGCGAGAATGACGGTATCGCCGCATCTGGCAATAATCGAACCGTCAGCCTGTCGCGCTATTTTGCCCGTCTCGAATAATACGGTATCGCCCCCGATTTGCATTGAAGCATCAGCTGTTTCTGTTATTTTCACGTCTCCCATGATACTATTCCGCCGTCCATCGTTGCCGATCCACGATGCTCGAACTTTGCCACAAATGTTCCGGTGCCGTATTGCTGAGATGAATATCCTGTCCGACGATATCCCTACCGATGCTCTGATAGCAGTATCGTACAAAACTGGAACAATACAAGGCTTTCATATCCTCAAATGGATTGGGACGCCAAATCTGGGCACGAATAATCTGCAGCCACGTGCCGACCAGCTGGCTGATCGAATAGGCAATCTCCCGTTCATGAACAAACGTGAGGGCCGTTGACAGGAGTGCGGGAATCGCATCATCCTCAATGCCCATATCGAGAACTGCGGCATATTTGACTTCTTCAACGGTCCATTTCGCGAGCGGACTCTCCTGTGCACCATTCTTGACTTGAGGTCTTTCGAAATCCGGTTCCAGATCACTTTCAAATATATAGAAATTGCCGTCAATCCGGCGCTCGCCCATGAGAAACGCATGAGACCACTTCGAATCACGTCCGTCGAGGGTCAAGGTTCTCTGTGCTTCTCGAATGGCTTCTCCAATGAAATCATCGGTTCCCACAAGACCTATTCTCCCCGGACGGAAATGCCGCAAGAAAAACGCAAGCAGATCCTTATTTCTACCCGTTCTCTCGGGCTTTTTGGGAACATCCGGATATGCAAAATCGTCGAGTGAATCGTTCACTGAACTATCCATTAGCGATACGTGCAAGTAAGCCTTCTAAAAACGTATAAAACCGTTCCACTGACTGTATACGAACCCGTTCGTCCGGAGAATGCGGGTTTTCCAGATCAGGTCCGATGGATATCGCCTCGGTACCCGGGAGACGTTCGGCGAGAATGCCACATTCGAGACCTGCATGGATGACAATTGCCTCCGCGGGTTCTCCGAACAGAGCATCATGTACCTCGAGCGCCAATTTCTCAAGAGTCGAATCATGTGTGCGTGGCCAGGCCGGATACGATGACTCGCGGCGTTCAGCCATACCGAACAGGTTCATAACGGCAATTGCATGATCCGCGGCAAGTTCCAGGTCCTTTGCACCGGAACTTCGAATTGAAACAAGTACGCGCGCTTCTCCACCACTGACTTCTGCAACGGCAAGGTTCGCCGAGGTTTTGACCGCTCCATCGGATGCCGGATCAATCGCCATAACACCGTGAGGAAGCCCGGTTAGAGCTTTTACGAATCGCTCAGTCGATTCCGGTGTGAGAATAAGTCCTTCCTTCTCTATTTTCCGAATAGACATTCCGAGATCCGGATCAATGGAATCCAATACTTCCTTCCATGCACCACGTTCGGCATCCACCAGATCCTCGACCTGCTTTTCCGAAAGGGACGTGAGAAAACCGGCCACTGCGTCACGAGGAATAGCGTTGCTCCTGGTACCACCTGAAAGCCGCATGAGGCACAGTGATGAATCGGCGCGGGATAGAGCATTCAACGTATGCGCAAGGATTTTGATTGCGTTTCCTCTATTCTTGGAAATATCCATGCCGGAATGACCACCTGTAAGATCTCCGATACGGAGTTCATATGCCGTACCGTCCAGCATTACCGGCGGATAGCAATTTACAATACGTTCTCCCCAGATATCAGTACCACCTGCGCAGCCCACTATTATCCTGCCCTCTTCTTCGCCATCGAGGTTGATCAGTAATCGAGCTTGAACATTGGATGCGTCGAGTTCAGTTGCGCCGATCAACCCGACCTCTTCCTGCACTGTGGCGAGAAACTCCAACGGAGGATGATCACATTCAGTATCTTCCAGTATCGCAAGCGCCGCGGCGATTCCGATACCGTTATCAGCTCCGAGACTCGTTCCCATGGCTGAAACCCACTCTCCATTCACGCTGAGGGAAATAGGATCAGTGGAAAAATCATGGTCGCTCTCATGTTCCTTTTCACAGACCATATCGAGGTGTGCCTGGAGAAGTACGGGCGCGGCGTTTTTCGCGGCACCTCTACCCGGTTTTTTTACGACAACATTACCAGCATCATCTGAAACGTATGATAATCCCATCTTTTCGGCGAATGCCATCACATATTCGGCCGCGGCCGACTCATTTCCGGAACATCGAGGGATACGCGAAAGCTCTTTGAAATGCTTCCACAAAGCTTCAGGTTTCAATTCGTGCATGAACCAACCTCCTCTTCTTCATGATCTATCTTCATGATCTATCTTTACGGTGATTTTCGGATTGGACAAAACGACCTTCAATAGTTGATGTTATTCGTTCAGTATTTTCAAGAGTTCGAATGGCGAGTTCTCCAATTGCAAGTTGATAGTCGTATACATGCGCAGGTTTAAATCCCAGATATTTCGTGGGATTGCTCGATGCCACAAAATCAACCGTGGCGCATTCATATATGCGATCCGGTTCGACATCCTCATCGTCAACCTGTAACGATTTTATCCGGATTTTGTCTCCTTCAATGGCTTCATACAAACATCGAATTCCTGATACCTGCAGGATTCCATGTGATTCTTGTACCGCTGCCAATGCATTATTTCGCATAATGGCTGTGAGCTGCTCTCCTGAACAGGTGAATACCGCAATGGAATTATCAAACGGTAAAAGCTCTTTGATGTCGCGCCTCGTGAGGGGTCCGCGACGAAAATCAGCCCTGAGACCGCCGGAGTTTACGAACGCAACGTCGGCGCCGGTATACACGCGAACAGCATCGGCTACCCAATTCCCTATATTGCTTTCTTCGAAGTACGATCGATACAAATCGGTTGTACTGTATCCTATCGTATCCCCATACGCCGCGGTAACAACAGCATCCAACGAATCGACTATGGGAGCAAGCGTATTCCCAAAACGTTCAAGTGTTTTATCACCGTCAAGGAGTATTATCTTACCAAAATGCCCTATCACTTCATCATCTTTTACTTGAATATCGAGCCGACCAAGATGCCGCAGTTTGGCACCCGCCTGTGTGACAATGACACCGTTTATCACTTCGGGGGGATCGATACGATCATGGCTGTGACCGCCTATTATTACATCTATTCTATCTCCCAGTTTCCGTGCCATGGTTCGATCGGCGGAATAACCGGAATGACTGAGGAGAATTATGAGATCGCATCGGGGATCCAGCACTTTTGTAAGCGAATCGACAACATCGATCCCCACTCGAACATCGATCCGGTTTGCAACTTCGCTGGATGAGACTCCATATAAAGAATCCGTTATCAGACCTATTATGCCTACACGTAATGGCCCCCGTTTTACAATCGTCCACCCGGGTCCGAGAAACGGATTCCCATTCATATCATACAAATTCGCGGCGAGGATGGGAAAGTGAGCCATCCGTGCCATTGCATAGAGATTATTCACCGACAGATCAAACTCATGATTACCAACACACATGGCATCATATTTCAGAAGATTCATCATATGTATGAGATTACCACCGCGAACACCGTTTCGGATCATATCACTCACCGGGGTACCGCTCAATATATCGCCTGCATCTAGAAGGAGGGAATGCTCTACGGATCTCCGCTGTTTCCCAAGCTCTTCCGCAAGTGCATCAAATCCACCGATAAGCGGGTTGTCGGGGAGCCATGATGCCTCTGATCTGCCATAGTGAGCGTGAATATCATTGGTATGGAATATCGTCAATTCCACGGGACCTCGTTCACACCCTGAAAGGAGAATCAGTATCAACAAACCAAAGCCCGTATACACGCATTCCCGGATTCTGATTTTCATATGAGTCGCTCGATGTGATGTTCGGGCGATGGTTATATGACGCATACCGTGAATCCTTTCGGTGAAAATGGATGTCCGTAAGCGGCGATTGGCCAACTTAGAACCGAACAGCGGGTGCCGCAACTAGGATGCACGTGATATATCGAACCAGCGTGATGATTCGCATTATTCCGTATTTACACGTTTTACCCTACCATTTCATCGACATTCCGCTATTCGATACGCAATATCGAAACCACATCGCTTGACGATCGGGCCCGGCTCTTTCTTTTTGCAGTTCTCTTCTATCTCAAGACCACTCACAAGGAGCGGACCCGTGAGCGTTTGGAAACCTTTCATCTATCATTTCGGAGTCGGAGCACTTGTTATGGCGCTCGGACTGACTCTCCTCATTCGCGCAAAGGCAGTTGAACTGAAACTCGCGGTGGAACGAAAGTGGTTTATCGCCCTGATAGCCGGTTATGTATGGCTTTTTATTCTTTACCTGGTATGGATGCTGGCCGCTCTGTACATCATCCCCGCCCCAGTGGGAACATAGGAGGAGCCATGCAAGTACTTGGAACTCCAATAGATTATATCATCGTCGGCCTTTATTTCGCCGGCATTCTCGCTTTTGGCGCATATTTCTCCCGATTCACCAAAACCACACATGATTTCTTCTTCGGGGGACAGAGATTTGCGTGGTGGCTGATAACGTTCAGTCTCATTGCCACGGGGATAGGCTCATACTCATTTCTCAAGTATGCCCAGGCGGGCTTCATGCGGGGAATGAGTTCAACTCTGACATATCTGAATGATTGGTTTATGCTGCCGCTATTCATGTTCGGATGGCTCCCTATTATCTATTTTTCAAGAATCAAATCGATTCCAGAGTATTTTGCCCGACGCTTTGATGAACGCGTGCGATTTCTGGCAACGATTTTTACACTTCTTTATCTCCTTGGGTATATAGGTCTCAATTTCTACCTTCTCGGGCTCGCGATGAAAACATTACTCGGGCTTCCGATGTTCATAACAGTGCCGGTAGTGGCTGCGGTGAGCGCGGTCTACGTCATGGCGGGAGGACAAACCGCGGTTATTTTTACCGATCTGATCCAGGGATTTTTCCTCTACATCGCCGGGGCGATACTCCTGATTCTGGGAATAAGTCATCTCGGGGGTTTTGACGCGTGGTGGTCACACCTTGACCTGGCACATCGCCTTCCATTTCCCGGATTCAATCGTCCACATGATTTTAATTATGCCGGTATATTCTGGTCTGAAGGCGTCGTGGGAACTCTGGCGTTTACCTTCATGAATCAGGGCTTCATAATGCGGTATCTGGCATGTAAATCCGTGTACGAAGGTCGAAAAACCATGACGGTTAACACTCTGGTATTCATGCCGATATCGGCCGTGGTTGTAGGTAACCTCGGGTGGTTCGCGGCGAGCATGGTATTCAAGGGCCAGCTCCCACCCGATATCAATCCGAAGGAAGTATTCGTTACTGTCGCGAATATAGTCTGCAGGCCGGGAATATTCGGATTCGTCATCGCGGCGTTGACTGCCGCACTCATGTCTACAATCGATACCCTGATAAATGCCAGTACGGCGATAGCGGTTTTTGATGTCTACAAGAAGATGATAAAGAAGGATGAGTCGGACAAACATTATCTTCGCGCATCCAGAATCTTTTCTCTCGTCTCAACTGTTATCGGCATGATCCTCGTCTTGCTTTTTACGCAGAGCAGATCGATTTTCGATGCTCACTATACATTCGTGGCCATGATAACGCCGCCGATGCTGGTAGCTATTTTTCTCGGTATTCTGTGGCACCGTTTTTCCGCGCGTGCGGCATTCTGGAGTATGGTCCTGGGAGCGATAGTAACGTTTACTACAGGATTTTTTCCGAATCTCATAACTCCCCTGGCATCGACACACGGTATGGATAAAGGGAAGACCGCCGTGGTCGCGTGGCTGTCACAAGACGTTCCTGATGCCCCAGAGGGAGTACACTCGATGTTTCACTGGCAGGAGAAGGTTGATGCCGGTGATCCGACATCGTATTTCGTGGAATTCGAAGCGAAAGCCGATTTCGATACTGAAACGCCGAAATACTCCGGAAAGGCACAGGCATTTCAACGAGTCGATTATGTGGATGAGAAACCGATATATCGCTACTCTGCCACACTTGCCGGTCTGCGACCCCGGACATCGTATGTCTTCCGCATTGTGGATGACGCGGGGACTCCCGTTGTCGATGCCTCTATGAACCTCGTGGAACAATACCTTGAACGTCATCCTGAACTTGAATCCACGCAATTTCCCCGGCCGATAAAACTGGAATTCACCACCGGAGGAAAATACGGATATTTCAGGGGCCTTTTCAGCCTTGTGCTCGTTCTCATTCTCGCCCTGATAATAACGCCATTCACCTCCAAACCGGATAAATCGAGGCTCTCGGGTCTGACGCTCTGGACCATTGCTGAAGGAAAGAGGTTTTTTAAAGGCGGGACGCCAAATGAGAAACCCGGGAAACCGGTGAAGGTAGTATTTGAAATCACCGATGAATCAGCGGAGGCAGGGCTTCGATTATCTGATTCCGATCTGTCTACCCTTTCCGCTCAACCTGGTGATCTTCTGTACGTATCCGATATACGAAAACGACTCGGTGGACTCCGTAGTCTTCACATCAAGGCGGGAGAATCGCATACGGAAATCGGAAAAGCGTATATTCCGAAAGTGCTCTGGGAGGAGTCGAATTTACTTACCGAACTCCCCATGCGGGTTGAGAAAATCATGTAGATATAGATCAGCGTTCATTGATTCTGATTTGATACAGGTATAGAGGAGGATACATGGACCACTTTCCGGTTATAGGACTGCTGGGAAGACCGGCGGCAGGTAAATCTGAAGTAATCGATTTCCTTAAACGGGTTTCTCCAGAGGAGAGACTTCAGCGTTTTCATATTGCACCATTTGTGGAAATTGATGACTTTCCCTTTGTCTGGCAGACATTCGAGGATGATGATATTCTTACCCGGCACGGAAAGAATCGAATTTGGACAGACGAGAACTATTATTTCACCGATCCTTTCGTTTGGAATCTATACATTGAGAAAATAAATCTCGCCTATGCAAAGCTCATCGCGGAACAGCCAGCTTTTTTGAATGGTAATACGGTTATAGTTGAGTTTTCGCGTGGCGGAAAAGACGGTTTCCGTGAAGCATTCTCATTTCTTTCCAGGGAAATAGTCTCCGTATTGTCAATTGTATATATCAACGTTTCATACGAGGAATCCTGCAGGAAAAACCGAAGACGGTTCAGACCTGAGGAGGCGCATAGTATCCTCTATCACTCCCTTCCCGACGATAAAATGGAATTCTACTATAAAGACTCGGATTGGAGTACATTGGCTCCGGATTCCGAAGGAAGACTGATCATCGGAGATACGAATGTTCCGTATGCCGTTTTGAACAATGAGCCTGAAGTAACGTTGGATGACAATTTACTCGGTCCGGCATTGGAAAAAATGTGCACTCGACTGTGGAATGTTAGATCTGGGAATAAATAACAGTACCCCGCACTCATTTTTTCGAGTGCGGGGCGCACAAATATCGTTGTTTATTCAATCTTACAAAACGATTATATATCTCATCAACACAACAATATAATGCAATACTTGGGCGTAGGTTCGATCGTTTTCACGATCTATATTGCATCGAAACATGTTTTCATATTCAGTTGGATACTTATATTTACTTTAAAACATGAATAGGGCTCGGATAAATATTTTATCCCGGTTTTCAGGGACATATTCATACACATTTAGTATATTGATATCTGACATATTATTATTCATTCGAGTTGACAAATCATAAAGATGAATTAGCTTTGCAGCCCGTATTAACCCGTTAACCATATAAGAATCGTAAATATTCTCGGGGTACCTATATGCAAAGGAAAAGAAAAGCCGCAATAGAAGCGGCGAGAGCTCGAAACCGAGTTGAAGCGGAGAGAAAACCGCCGAAGGAGGGAACGCTTGAGGTGCAGGGTACTGTTACTGAACCGCTTCCTAATGCCATGTTCCGTGTAACCTTGGAGAACGGGCATGTGGTTCTCGCTCACGTTTCGGGAAAAATGAGAAAACACTTTATACGGATTCTTCCCGGAGACAAAGTTACCGTCGAGCTTTCTCCATACGATCTCTCCCGCGGCCGCATTACCTATCGTTTCAAGTAGAACGGAGTGATTTGTGTTCGGTTATGAACACATCACTCCGTTCTTTTTTCCGTACGAAACCTCCGCGATTGAATTTCATTTCTCATAGCGATTGATATCGTGACGACTTGTCCCGGCAACATGTCAGGGCGGAGGTAATACGAAGACGGAAGTCGAACGTAGCTGGAGGCAATGAAGAGGCTTACGAGTCATGAGGTTGGTTTTGTTTTTCTCATAATGAGCAATCTTCTTACATCTGAAAATCATCACTCAGCATTCATCAATCATCAATTCCTTTTCCCGGAGATATCTCATCTCCTCTGCTGATTGATCCTCTGAATCCAACACCTCTTCCATACATGCGTTGAGCGCATCGGTATCGGTCTCCTGCGCGGTATGCCATTTGCGAACCGCTTCCATCGTCAATGCGGGATACATTCGCGCCACTTTCCGCAGGTTACGAATGGATTGAGTACGCACGATACGTATGGGATCACGAATAAGGCATTTGATAATTTCGAGGGCGGAAAGGGGCGCGTGGGTATACCAGCGGGAAACACCGCAAACGATCGCCAGACGTACGGACCAATGTGATGAATCATCAGCCATGCTCTTGAGACGACCGATTATTCGCTCAGGTTGCATCATTATATGTTTTGACAAAATGATGGCGCATGATTTTCGAACGAGATGAGATGGATCATGACTGAGCAGAAATACTGATTCAATCACATCCGTATCAACAAACTCATTATTCGAACTCAGAAATCGTAATGCCGTTTCTTTCCCATGCGCATTCGATGCCGAAAGCCACGACATGGTATGGCGTGATGTCTCTGTTTTATTATAACATGAAATCCTCTCCAGCGTTCTAATTACCTCAAACTGGACCCAGATTTGAGGAAACGTAGCCGAATGGTTCAACGCATCCATTACATGGTTCGCATGTGAGGCAATACAGGTCTGGAAGAATCGAATCCGGAAAAGCTCTACCCAGGGATCAGGTTCGAGTAACTCGGCCATATTTTTGACAAGCCACTCCGGGAAATCTCCACCGTGACGTCTCAGTGTGTCTAACGCGGCGGCGCGAACCTCGGGGCTTTCATCAGAGGTTAGATGAGCCAATAATCTCAACCCGACACTGCTACATCTTCCTCCGGACATGATCATCCGGATGGTAAATAGCTTGGTCGAAGTCGGAACGGTTTCATGAATCCGATCGATTTCTTCGAAATCGTTGAGACGAGTCAACGCGAGTAGGTTCTGCAAATGTCCCCGAATATCGATATGTTTCAATGGTAACCTACTTTATAACAGCGGTACTTTATAATCCACACTCTTGACATTCTATTTAGCGTAGATAGCGTTTCTTACAAATAGAGCGTATCTCAGTCAGTAACCGATACGTTGAAGGATGTTTCTTTCAGTATATGGGAGGACCGGAATGATTCGCACTGTCTCCACTCTTGCAATCGCGTTGTTACTTTTATCTGTATCCGATGGAACGACGTACCAGGGATCACTCACCGGTAGCGGAGCTCGGGCAATGGGAATGGGAGGAGCGTTTATCGCAGTCGCAGATGATGCAACGGCGATCAGCTGGAATCCTGCGGGTCTGACACGACTGGATGAACCCGAGGCCGGCATAGCGCTTACATTCGGTTCAGGAGCCTGGAACGTAGATCTCTCCTCGGATTACACGGTGGATTTTGATTTCGACATGGAGGAGGAGACGAAACTCAGTCTCAATTTCGCCAGCGGAGTAATACCGTTCAAAATCGGCGAACGACATGCCGTCGCTGCCCTCGGATATCGTAAATACTGGGATCAGACACAAAAAACCACCCAGACATTTACCTACTACGAGGATATGTGGGCCGGCGATTTTTATTATGATCAGATAACGAGCAAACAGGACGTTACGGGCGCGGTCATCGGCATATCCCCCGCAGTTGCGGTACAACTCAGTCCTATGGTATCCCTGGGTATAACCGCCAGCTTCATGACGGGAAATTATGAGTCGATATTGACTGACGAGTACTCGTGGTTTGGAGAAGAGATGTATCAGGCGGAATCGGAGCAAACCAGCAAATACTCAGGTTTTACGGCGGATTTCGGAGCATTAGTGGATGTTTCGCCAAAAGTCAGATTCGGTGCCGTTGCGTCCCTCCCGTGGACCTTAACCATAAAAGACAGCGAATCTGATGGGCAATCCCTTGAGGATGTTGAACAAAAACTTCCGGCGTTCTTCGGCGCGGGCGTAGCAGTGAAACCGACACCCATGCTCACTGTAGCGCTTGATGCGCGTCATCACCCCTGGTCCAAAGTCGAACTGGACGATATGGAGTTGGATTGGCCGGATGCAACCGTAATTCGCGGCGGGCTCGAGTATATTCTTGTTGGCGAAACCGCGGTGTTCCCCCTGCGGATCGGCTACTACATCGAACCCCTGGCTGATGAAGATGCCGAAGAAGAGCAGTTGAAAACGTCGGCATTTACCGTGGGAGGCGGGCTCATACTCGGTCGGATTACGGTTGATCTCTGCTATGTCCGGGCATCAACACCTTTTACCGGATCCGTGGATTTGATTCCGGCCGATTTTGAAATAACCGAGAATCTATTCACCCTGTCAGGCGTCATTCATTTCGGACCGGGAGACGAATAGCAGAGAACTACAGTAATAGCGATACCCGGTAGATCACAAAGGATCCACCGGGTTTTTTCGGCAAAGCCTATGAATCGAGCCGAATACCGGAGAGGAATCTGCTTAGACTACGCGACTCTCAGGAAAATTGATTCATCACGTCCTTTAATTTGGCCTGGACCTCTTCCATTTCCTTGGCTTTTGTCGTATAATTGTCGCGAGCCTTTTGAATCTCATCGCGCAGTTTGACGAGATCGTTTCCCAGGTTGTGTACTTTGTTAACGAGCATCGAAAGCTGATCTCCCTCCGGGGCGCCGGTCGCCGGTTGTTCTTCGGGTTTGGGCTGTTCGGTGCCTTCGGGTTTACCCATTTCCTTCGCCTCTTCCTGGGCGGCCGGTTTTTCTTGGGATTCAGTCACAGGTTTTTCCTCCTCTTTCGATGCTTTGGTATTGGGTTCTTCAGGAACGAGATCTTCTAGCAGTTTCTCTGCCATTTTTGCTTCTTTGGCAAGAAGGTCTTCTGGAGAGTTTTTATCCTTGGCTTTCTGTTGCTCTTCCTGTTCTTCCTGACGTCGTCTGTTTCGGAACATCGATCCCCCTTCGGCTGGGTGTACGTGCTACATTTTCTGGTTCTCCGGTTATGCACAGGGTGAAACAGCAGGGTAAATCAAGGTGTATGAGCCGGACATGTCAACCAGCTTTCTTGATTCACCGGAATATAGAGATCCACATAAAAAAACGAATAGAAAAATTTTATTCCGAAACTGTGGCCCGAAACGAACCCACCGCCTATATTATATACACCAGAAAGAGGTGTGATTGTGTTACCAAATCCTCCAGTGTCACAAATAATGACCAAAGATCCGCCCATAATTTCAGTGGATGAAGAGTTGAGTGCCATCATGCAGAGGTTTGATGAGTATCACCTGCGTCAGGCAGCGGTATGCCAGGGATCTCGACTCGTCGCTCTTCTCAGTGACGGTGATTTGAAACGCTTTTCTCTCTCAGTGGCATTTCAGGATAGACCGAACATCAATGCCGTGTTCCTCGATCATTTCGTCGGTATGAATGCGGTCACAAATCCGGAATACTGTGCACTAGCGCCAAATGCGACACTTCTCGACGCACTCGAGGGTATGGAAACATTCGGTCATTTTTCCGTACCCGTGGTAGATGATAGCCATAATTTGCTAGGCATGGTTACCGTATTTGATGCGCTTCGATATCTCGCGGATGTGCCCAACAGCAGAGATCGTTTCGGTAGAAAACAAAAGACAACCCTGGCTCGGAAAAGGCTTACCGTCGCGGGAATCATGACCCGTGAACCGACCATTGTTGATGTAATGACCGGCATAACCGAGGCCATTGACTTGATGCGGAATGGCGAATACCGACATCTACCGGTTCTTCGGGCAGGTATCCCCGTGGGAGTTCTTACTCGCCGCGATATCCTAAAATTTACCTATTCATCGGTGTTTGATCCGGAAGGACCCGAAGAATGGCATTTACTCGACGATATAATTGATATCGAATCGGTAATGACACCGGATCCTGATACCGTGTCGGCAGACACATCGATTCCCGAGGGAGCAAAGATACTTCTTAAGAATCGAACCGGGTGCCTCCTGGTGACCAGCCACGGTGGTCAACAGCTCGAAGGTATTGCAACCGAGAAGGATTTCATGCGACTCCTCCGCAAAGAACTCCATTCGTACTGGAATCCGGGAAACAAACGGAAGAACGCAAAAAAATAGTTTTCAGTTGTCGGTTTTTCGGTTATCGAAAGCTCTCAGCGTTCAGCTTCGGAAAATCCGAAAGTTACTCGGATTCGATACCGATTTCGATACCGATAGCGATTTCGATCCCGGTCCCGATTTACATAATCTGTCGAACCCCTCTCTCCTCCCAAACATTTAACTTTAAACCCGCCTACGCCCGGAGCCTGCCTGTCGTATCCGCCGGTTGGCGCAGAAGACTGGTAGCTTCCGACTTCGTCAATTAATTTCGCCGGGACAACTATGTATTCCCGCAAGCAAAATCACGCATCAGACCTATCCGATCTACAATAAATTCACGATATGATTCGAATCCCTGGGAACGGAGCTCAGTCAAACCTATATCTTTTGCCAGTTGCTTGA
>Ga0180433_10004697_pt1 | contig 18962 bp, 23 predicted proteins | sample SS_ome_8_FD_132980 | JGI IMG/M metagenome (GOLD analysis project Ga0180433, IMG submission 132980) | Hypersaline lake sediment archaeal communities from the Salton Sea, California, USA - SS_1_D_1 metaG | ecosystem: Environmental > Aquatic > Non-marine Saline and Alkaline > Hypersaline >... | reverse complement strand
TTTAAAACCTAATTCTTCAGTTTCAAAATTTGTTTGATATCCGCGGTAAAAAAAAGTTTTATTTTCAATGTTTATATTTTTATTTTTTAAAGAAATGTTTTGACTTTCAAAATTAATATTTTGATTATGAATGAAAACATCTGTTTGGATATTTAAGGATTTATCAATTAAAATTTTTTCATTTAATAAAATTTTTTGGGAATTTAATTGAAAGGTTTTAAATTCATTAATTAAAAAATCATTTTGAAAACCTTTTATTTTAAAATTTTGAATATCCTCTAAAAAATTTATTTCAAAATCTTTTTCCCCCACTAAATTTATTTTTAATCCATTATTAGTATTTATTGATAACAAATCATTTGATTTTATATCTAAGGTTTTAGTTGTTTCTAAATAACAACCTTTTTGATTTAGAGTTAAGGTATTAACTTCATTATTAAATAAAATTTTGTTAGCACTTTTTAAATTAATGCTTTTGTTTAAAGAATAAAGTAAAACATCACCTTGAGAAGCAAAGATTTGTTCTTGAGATGAAGTGAATTGAATTTTAGATTTATTTAAGTTTAATTCTTCCATTAGAAGAATAAAACTAATTATTTTTAACCCCAAAGTTCTTTTTCCATTTCCATTTTTTTCTTATTTGGAACAATATCAAAATCCGCTATTCTTAAATTATCTAATATAGGAACAATATTATTTTCCATAATTAATCCAACACAATTAAGTTTTCCTAAAATAAAAATTTCTTCTAATTCAGGTGCATAATATTTCCCATCTTTTTCAAAAATTTGAATTCCAATCATGGTTGCATTTAATTTTTGACTTTGAGTTTTTAAAACAAAGGTTTTACCATAAAGTTGATAATGAACAACACCAATAATTTTTTGACCTTGTATTTTATCACCAGGTTCTAATTCTTTAATTCTTCTCATTCTTTTTCCATCATGAATTAAACTATCAAAAGTAAAACCTGGATAAAGATTTAAAGCTTTATCTTCATAATAATCTAAATTAATACCAAATATTTCATTATTCGTAAATTTATTTTCTAAACAGGAATTAAACATTTTTTTATAAGAACTTAATAAATTATCACAAAGATAATCCCCAAATACTTTGTTTTTAATAATGATTTTATTATCACTAGTTATTAAATTATAAATAAAAGGTTCATTATTAATTATTTCTTTTTTATCAGGATAATCTTTAACTCTTATCATTTGACCATTATGTTCTATAAGATGACTATCGGCGACTTGAATTCCATTAATTTCATAAAAGATTTGACCTTCATTTAAGAATTGACATTTTCCGATAACAAAAGATTTATCAGTTAAATATTCACCTAATTCTACTTCATGAATTTTCTTCAAATAATTTTTATAAGTTTTTAATAAGGTATTAGAAGTAAAACAAAAAGCTCTTACTAAACCACCAATGGGACCAATCCACATACTAATCATTGTTAAAAAGGCATATTTAGTTAAATTAAATACGTTTTTAAATACTAAAAATACTTTGAAAATCAATCTTAAAAATGTTTTAAAAAGATAAGCCAATCTTTTATAAAGGTTATGAACCTTAGTAATAATGGCTCTTACCTGATTTTCAACACTCATTCTGATGTGGTAAATTATTTTTCTAAAATTCATATTATCATTTTGGAGTTTCTCTAAATTTTTATTAATAACATTCATTTTATTTAAATTACTGCTGTTTTTGTTATCAATAATAGGTTCTAACCATTGTTTAGTGCATTCAGCGAAATTAGTTGTGGTGTCAACGGGAGCGAAAGAAGAGACTAAAAACATATAGGGCATTTTACAGCGATATTCTTGCCAGTTTTCTTGAAGTTCTTTTTTATTTTTTTTGATGACGAAGAAAGCCCATAAAAATAAACCAACGACAACTAAAACAATGATAATAATAACGATAAGAACAGCGTAAGAATTTCCTTTTTTTTTGGCTTTTTTACCGCCTTCAATAATTTCTTTAATTAATTCATTTTCCATGTTCCTGATTTATAATACATATTAAATCTTTTGGATAAACTATGGAAAATCGGTAACGTAACCATCAAAAAGATTTTCTAATTCTTTTTTTCTATTTTCATCATTAACGGTATAAACAAAGCAAAATTTTTCTTGTTCTTTTAGTTCTTTCATTAAATCTTTATTATAGGGGGTTTCATCATGAAAAACCATAATATCAACATTTTCATGATTTTGAAATTCTTCATCTTTTTCAAAAATATATCCTAAATTAAAATTAACACTTCCTTCCAATTTAGAGAATAAATTTATAAATCTTTTATTAAAACTACAAACTAAAACTAAAATATTTAAATCCTTAAAAAAATTTATCAATCTTTTTCCAAAATCAATTAAATATTCATCATCTTTTTCCTGATTTATTTTAACATCTAAATACATAACAAAATCAGGATTTGATTCAAACTCTCCTAAAGCCTTATTTAAAGTGCATAAACCCATCATTTTTAATTCTTTCCAAGAACATTCTTCAACAAATTTTTCTTCTTCATTTAAAATATTTATTTTATCATCGTGATATAAAACAAAAAGTTTTTCTTCATCTAATAATCTGACATCTAATTCAATAATATTAGCACCTAAAACTTTAGCAATTTTTATGCTTCTTAAAGTATTACCTCTATAGTGTCCTTTAGCACCTTGATGCCCAATGACTATCATTAGTTTAATTATTTAGAAAAAATTAATATTTATTTTTTTTTAAATATGATAAGGTATCTTCCTTTTTATAGAAGATTTATAGGTGGGACTAAATTATCTCATCTAAATCATTCAAAAATGATAATAGATTTCAGTGTTGAATCAAATCAATATCGTGAAAGAAATATTCAGGAAATCAAAAACATAATAAATACTTTTAATAATCAATTTATCGCCATAAAAATTAGTGCGTTTGGTTTTCAAGGAATAGAAAAGGTTTTAGATGAGTTTAATCGGATTAATAAAACCAATAAATTTTTAATAGATGCGGAAGATTATTTAATACAGGATAAAATAAATGATATTGCGAATTTATGTTTAGAGAAGTATAATACTAAAGATAAAAAAGTATTTTATAAAACAATTCAATTTTATAGGAAAGACTCCCAAAAAATATTAGAAGAAGATATTAAAAATTTTATGTATTCTAATAAATACGCTTTAAAAATGGTTCGTGGTGCATATTTAGAAACTGATAAAAAATATAACATTTTATTCAACCAAAAAATACAAACCGATAATAATTTTAATTTAGCTCTTAAAAGATTTATGGATGAACAATATTTTAATCCGCATAATAATTTAATGTGTGCTACTCATAATGAACAATCTATAGGAATGTTAAGATATGCCCTTCAAGATTGTTCACACCCCGATAATTTTTGTTTTGCTCAATTATTAGGTTTTAAAGATAATATTTCTCAGGAATTAGCAGAAAAATATCATGTTTATAAATATGTTCCTTATGGTCCTTTTTGGGAAACAATGCCTTATTTAATAAGAAGATTTTATGAAAATAAAGAGATGCTTAAACATTGTTAAATTCCCCACTATTTTCATTTAATTCTCCTCCATCAATTCTTACTATTTCACCATTAATCCAACTAGCATAATCACTAGATAAATAAGTTACTAAATTAACTAATTCTTCTTTTTCACCAATTCTTTTCAAAGGATTTTTTTGAATTAATTTATTTAAAAATTTATTTTTAGGGTCTAATCTAGAAAAAGCACCTTCAGTATAAATAGGACCAGGTGCTACTCCAAATAATCTATAATGAGGACCCCATTCTGCAGCTAAACTTTTTATCATGGTATTAATACCCGCTTTTGAAACTGCACTTGGTAAAACATATTTAGACCCGGTATCAGCATAAGTTGTCGTAATATTACCTATGACACCTTTTGGAGTATGTTTTTGAAATTCTAAGGTCATGTTTAAAGTTCCATAAAGGTTAGTTTGAATAATAGAATTAATACCATTAGGAGTTAATTTATGAGAAGGGCAAAGGAAGTTGGCAGCAGCATTATTGATGAGGATATCGGGTTGGGGGATAGATTGGTAAAATTCTTTAATTTTGAGGGGGTCTTTGACGTCTAAAACTCGGTATTTAAAATTGGAACTTTGGACGTCAAAACAGGTTTCAATAAGTTTTTTTTCATCACGACCACAAATAAAGACATTAGCGCCGAGTTTATTAAAACCTAAGGCGATGGCTTGACCAAGACCTGAACCACCACCTGTGATGATGACGTTTTTGTTGAGGAAGGTTTTAGAAGAAAGCATCATAGATTTAAGCATATAATATTTATTTTTTAATAAAATATTGGTTTGCACGCTGATGGTATTGTTCGGCCATGCGGTCATAACCCATCAGGTTTTTGATGCGTTCTTCTTCTTGTTGTTTAAAGCGTTGTTCTCTGCGGTTTAAAAATTCTTGGTCTTTTTGGGTGACGTCAAAGTTTTGGGTATCACGTGAACGAACGAGAGAGTCTAAATTTTTGTAATCACCGCGGTTATATTTTTCGTCATATTCTAAAACATTATTTTTGGTGTAAGCTGCTTTAAAATCAGTATAATTCATTTTATCAGTATGAGAAGAAGTAAAGTCATTAACTTCACCTTGACCTAAAGTTTCATAACCTAAAGTGCAAGAAATAGCGTATTCAGGTTCTTCAATGGCTATCATTTGACGACCAGGTTTTCTTTCTTCACGTTTTTTCTTTTGGTCTTGAAAGACAGAATTGAAGACATCTAAAGTAAATTTTTTATCCATGACAACTTCTTCTTCATTATCGCTATCATCACCCCAACTTCCACCATAACCTTTATCGTTATAAGTGGGCATACGATTTTTTTCAAAGATTTTGTTGAATTTATTTTGGTCAAAATTTTTTTCACTAATTTCCATTTGGTCATCTACATCATCAATAAATTGAGGTTGTTTTTTAGTTTCCATTTCTTCAAAATAATTTTTGGCTTGATTTCTTAAGTCTTGGTGGGAGGCATTACCTTGCATTTGTTTAATTTTTTCCATGAGGTAGACGTAAGCTTGAGTAACCATTCTAAATTTCTTGGTGTTTCCATTGGGTCTATCAGGGTGATATTTGAGACTAAATTTTCGGTAAGCTTTTTTAACGTCATCTTCGGTGGCGTTATAGTCTAAATGGAGAATACGGAAAGGATTATAATTTTCCTCGAAGTTTCTGAGTTCTTCTTGAAATTTATCTTCTTTAGATTTTTGTTGATGATAAAAGTTTTGTTTTTGATTTTCTAAATTTTTCAAAAAGTTTTCTTCTTCAGATTTTTGAGTGTTTTTAAATTCTTTTATTTTATCATTAACATCCAATATTCCTATTTTTGTTGCTTGTGGTCTAGGGACTAAAGCTTGTAAATCTCTAGGAGGTAATTGAACAAACTGCTGAGGAACTTGAACTTCAGGTTGAACATTTTGAGTTGGGATATTGGGGATATTTTGTTGGATAGGGCGTTTTTTAACTACTCTTCTAACAGTTTTTTTTACGACAGGTTGAGAAGGTTGATTTCCCATTTAAATAATGGAGAAATTATTTAAATGAATTTAACAAATTAAATCAGCTGGAGGTGCAGAAGGGAGCATTTTAATGGGAGAATGATTATAAAAACATTGTTTTCTAAGGTTATTGTAATAATTTGGATTATAATTTTCTTCTAAAACTTTCATTTTTTTAATGTAGTTTTGGTAAGCATTTTCAATTTCAATATTAGAATATCTTTTAATCCAAAACCATTTTGGGTTTTGTTTGACTTTATCAAATTTTTTTTTGGCATCTTCAAATTCTTTAACATCTTTAAGAAGTTTTGGGATAGAAAACCTCATTATTAACTTTTTTAATATCCTTTCAGTGGATTTCTAAAAAATTAAACAATACCAGATTGAACTTTTTCAATAATTTTTTTCATTCTGAAATCTTGAGCTTCAATGATATTTTCAATAGATAATAAATAAGCTTTTTTGATTTCTGTTTTTTCAGATTTTAAATTTTTTAATAAATGAACCAAAATATTTATTTGTTCAACTTCCCAATCTAAAAAGAATTCCTCATAAATATCAAACATTTTTTGATCTTCAGTTTCTAATTTATCTAAAAAATGACCATTATTTTGTTCTTCAATTAAACTTTTATAAAAATTAATAGTGTGATTTGCAATTTTATTATTTTCATAGGTATCTGATAATTTTATTAATCCTTTAATGGCTTCTTCACATAAATAATCAAAATTATCTAAGGTATTCCAAAGTCTATTCTTTTTTTTACTTGAAATAAATTTTTTAATAGGATTTACTAAATTATGTAAATCTTCATATTTATCACCTTTAGACCATCTAGTAAAACCTTGAGTTGAATTTGGTTCTTGAAAAATAATAACATTATTTTGAATACTTATTTTAGTTCCTTTTTCAAAATACTGAAGTAAAGATAGTTTAACCATGGTATTGATGGGTTCAAGTAAAACACCTAAATTTTTTTTAGAAAAAACATTGGTGGTAGAAATATAAGTATACAATCCAGTTGTTATTTTTTTCATAATTTCATTTTCCATTTAAATTTAAAATATTTATTTTTTTAAATTTAAGAATTTAACAAGGAGGTTTTAATCCCCAAAAATTAGCAGGTTCTTCATTGACACAAGGATATGCACTATCTAATAAAATTTGATATTGAGTTCTTACTGGTAAATTATTATTACAGAAAAACATAGGTCCTTTATTCCAATCTCTTTTAGGTGTCCAAGTATCAGTTCTAAAAGGAATTCCATTTCCTAAATTTAAAGTATGGACATTACCAACATCTTTTCCACTAGCATCACAATAAACAAATTTGAGTTGAGGAGGAATTAAGGTTTTACCCATATCAATATAATAAGAATTAGGATATTCTAAAGCAAATTGAAATTTACCATTTACTACTTTAGCAACACCTTGATTAGGTGTATTTTCAAATGCCATTTCAGCATTTTGGTAAGGAAGTCCTGAACCAGCATAACTTAAAGAATAAGTGGGAGGGTTTGCAGCCCAATATTTTACAAAATTATAGTTTTCAGAGGTTTCGCCGTGAACGATGTAGTTTCCGTAGGCATTGTTACGAACATTTAGGTCTGTATCACTAAATCTTACAAAATTTTCTTTGAATTGAGAGCACATAGTTTCATCTCTTTCTTTAAAAATCTTATCGGCATCATAACCAAAAGAAATACCAGCAAAATTATTATTACTCATTTATAATAAATTAGATAAAAAAAATCTTATAAAAATAAAATGCATTCTAAAGTTTGGGGTCAATATCAATGGCGAATGATGCATATCATTTCTTATACTTATGATGGAAAAATGAGTGAAAAAGATAGAGAAAGATATATTAGTTTTTATAAAACAGTTTTAAATGTTATTCCTTGTCCTGTTTGTTCAACACATTATGCCAAAAGGTTAAAGAGATATCCAGTTGAAGGACATTTAAAAGATAAAGATAGTTTAACATCTTGGGTTAATTTTCTCCATAATGAAGTTAATTATGGATTACAAAAACCAATTGTTTCTAAACAACAAGCAGATATGATGTATTATAAGGATAATAAATTAAGATATGATTTTAACGATGTTTATATGTTATGCAATATTTATGCAATGAATACTAATATAAATTATGAAGCTTTAAGAAAGTTATTAACGATATTTTATAAAATTTATCCTAAATTAATTAAAAAAACACCAAAGAGTTATGGTAATATTAAGGATATTAATAATAACTTAAATTTAAAAAATTGGGCTGATAATTTTATAAATGAAATTAACAACAAAAAAATTGTTCCAAAAAATATTTCCGTGATTGTAGAAAAAAAAAAAGAAGATCCTAGAAAAACATTTAATTTAGGAAAAAAAGAAGATAAAGAAATTCATAAAAATTTAACATCATTCCTTAGGGATTATAAAATTATTTAAACATTCTTCCAGTAGGTCTCATTGGTTGAGGCATACCTCTATTTAATTCTATATTATAAGGTTCTACATCTTCATAAGGAGATGCATAATTATTTTGTCCTAAACCATTATTTCCATTAGGTTGACATAATCCATATTTTTTATTGTAAACACAAGTTGCTTCATTAGGGATATTATTGTAAGTGCAACTAGGACATCCACTTTTCATGTAATTATATTTATCAGTTACATCCATAATTTTAGTAGCATTGTGGATTAAAAACTGTCTATATTGATAACTGTCATAAACTTTGTTTTGAACTCTAATTAAATCATTGACATAGGCACTTGGTCTATAATCAGTAAAAAGTCTACCATCAGACATTAAAGCCGGACAATTAAAATATTTATTATTAGATGTTTTGATACAACTCTCTTGATTCATCATAATTTATGATAGGAAAAAAAATAATTATCTTTTCTCAATTAATTCCTTTTTCTTCCCCTTCCTCTTTTCTTTTTTTCTACTACTTGAATTTCTTTAATGACTTCGGAATTTTGTTTTTCCAAATTATTTAATTCTTCTTGTATTTTATCATTTTCTAAAGTCTCATCTGGTTCATCTCCATCATTATTTTCTGTTACTTCCACTTTTTCACTCTCCTCATCATTGGCCATCACCTCCCTTAACTCAATTTCTACATTCTCTTCTCCATCATTCTCTTCCTCTTCTTCATCCTCATTTTCTTCTCCATCATTCTCTTCCTCTTCTTCATCATCATTCTCTTCTTCTTCATCATTCTCTTCTTCTTCATCTTCATCTTCTTCATTATCTTCATCTTCATCTTCTTCATTATCTTCATCATTTTCAGAATTATCTTTTGAAACTAAATTTTCATCATCTAAATCATCATTTTGAAAAACTTCTTCTGATAATTCATTATCATCCATAGTTTCAATACTCTCCACTGAAACTGTATCATCTAAAGTAGATTGCAAGGTTTCAACTTTTCCTCCTTCTTGAACTGGAGGTACAAATGAATTTTGAAGATTTGATAATATTTGAGCATTAATTTGTGCTTCTTGAACATTATTAATTATGTTTTCTGTTTCTTCCCCTGTATCTAACATTTTAGTTAGTAATCCTCTAATGGCTTCCAAGTCATATTTGGTTTTACTATATTCTAGTTCTAAAGAAATTACTTTCTTCCAACCAAAATAGACAACACCAATTAGAAGTACAACTAAAATACCAAGTAATATTAATACATAAGATTGCATAATTTATTAAAGACAATACTTTTTAAATTTAAACGATGAGTTTAATCGCTTTATTTAAAAATTCATCATTTAATTTTTTTTGTCTCATGAGTTTCAAAGCAATAAACTGTCTAGAGTATCCTCGTTCTAACTTATAAGGAAAACTAATTTTATCTCCATCTATTAAAACCGAAAATTTAATATTTTTAAAACCAGTTTCTTTCTTTTTCTCTATTTTATAAAGTTTAGTATAATGAGTTGTTACTATATGTAAACAATTTTGATAATTTCCAATAGTTTCACATAAAGCCATACTAGCCGCAAATCCTTCTTGATAATTAGTGGAAGTAAAAACTTCATCAATAATAGAAAAAACTTTTCCTTTAATTTTAGAAATTTTATCTAAATAAGCACCTACTTTATGAACTTCTGCTTCAAATAAACTTTCTTTACCTTGTTCATCTTGATTACGAATACTAGTGACTAAGTATTCGAATGGAGTAATTTGCATTTCATGACAGTGAACAACTCCGATGGTTTGAGCTAAATAAATATTTAAAAAGATACTTTTAATGAAAGTGGATTTACCGGCTGCATTAGGTCCAGTTAATAAATAGTTTCTTCTATCATCTTTAAAAACAATAGAATTTTTAACGGGATTTTTAACATTAGGATGCCAGGTTTTAGAGATTTTTAAGAAAGGTTTTTCTTGTTCCAAAAATGTGGGTATGGTTAAATTATTTTCAATAATTCCATAATAACAATCTATTAAACCAATGTTAATTAAGGCGTCTAAGATACATTCTTTAGAGTGGATAAATTGGTAAAATTGGGTGATAATGCGACCTTTATTATTGAAAAGTTTAGGTTGTTGGTCATAAAGGGTTTCTTGGTTAATTTGATGGAGTAATTGATGACAAAAGACGTTAGATTGGGGGAAATATTGAGGGTAAGTTTTTTCAATGAGGTGATTAAGGTTTAAGATACGTTTGATAGAAGAGAGTTTTTCTTGAAACATTCCGATAATTTCAGTTTTACTTTTAGAGGATAAGTAATTATTGTAAATACTTTGGAAATAAAAGAAGACAGATAAAAATTTAGAGAATATTTGAATAAGTTTATTTAAGGTTTGATTTTTGACAAAAGGTAATGAAATCATTGAACTTTGGTTCCAAAGCATTTTAATAAGGAATTTAAAGGGAATTCTTAAACCCATAATCCTAATTAAAACAAAGGGAACTAAAATATAAATTAAAGGGGATAAGGCACTAAAGACAGGTGAAATTATAATTTTGTAACAATTACTAATATGCATAAAACTTTCATTATTATTTAAAAATTTTAAGAAGCGGTTATTATAAAAGATGAGATTATAGATGAAATCGCTGTGTTCATCTTGTTCTTTAAAGAACCAGAAGATATTATTTAAGTCTTTTTGACAAGATTTTATTTGATTGGATATTTCGGGTGAGGGGTTTAATGTTTTTAAGATTTGTTGTCTTTCTTGGAGGATATTGAGGTGATGGGAGGGTGAATTTAAAAGTTTTTTGAGGAAAAAATCACCGAAGTTGGTTTTAGTTTTGTTAAATTGATGTAAAACATTGTTGATATCAAGTTCAGACCAGATATTTTGGGTGTCAATTTCAGATTTATTTTGGAAAAGTTGAAAGAATGTTTGAGGGATATCTTTTTTATGGAAGTTTAAAAGTTCTTGGATATTGATGTTTTGGTTTAAGGTAAAAAAGTTTTCGACATGTTCATTGAGAGTAAAATCTTTATTTTGAAAGTTCATAAATTTAGAAGTATATTTTTGAAAAAAAATATCCGCAATATTATATGAAACAATTAAGTTTTGAAGCAAAAGAAGACTGGGCCAAAGTTAATTATCCCGGTTGTCCATCTCATTGGTTTAATACTTATGGTGGATATATAGTTGAAACTACTTGGAACCCTGAAAAATCGGCTTATCAAACGGTAAAACATAAGTTTAATTATCCGGATATTAGTTTGATGCCGAATGAATAAAAAAATTGAATTAAAAAGATTTAATGTTTAATAAGAAAAATGGAATTAGATTTTTCTTATTTAGATTTAAAAAAATTGCCGGCAGAACCTCATTCTAGTTTTTTAGAGAGGAGTTATTTTATTATTAATAATAAAGATGAAGAGGATATTATTGAGTTAAGTCAATATTTATACAGTATTAAATATTTAGGGTGTAAATATGAAGGAAAAATAATGGATAAAATAAGAAAATTAGCAAAAAATTGTGGGATTAAGATAGTTTAATAAAATGATTAAAGGAAATATTTTGATGATATTTATAATTTAAAAACATAAAGATTATGTCTTGAATTAATTCAGTTTGAAATTTAATAAATAATGGTTGATGAAAAAAATTAGGACAAGAATTTATTTCTAAAATCCAAAATTTACCATTTTTATCTTCAATAACATCATAACCTACTAAAACTGTTTCTAATTCTTTATTATTTTCACTATTTAATTTAGGAATAATGTGAGTTTGAGCTTCTTTTAGGCATTCAAATAAATTTGGATTTGTTGCTTGATAAATATCAAATGAATTATTATTAACAGATAAACTATTATTCTCAGTTCTTTCGTTATTAAATTCTTGATTACATTTTCTTATTATTCCAATTGGATAATAAAAACTTGATATTTGATTTTTATTTTTAACATATAAAACATAAATTCGGTAATCTTCTTTATATTTTAAAGTTTTAGGGATAATTTCTTCTTGAATAATTAAAGGATATTTTATACCTTTATTAAAAATAAATTTTTTATTAAATAAAAGACTAATATTTTCACAAGCACATCCAAACTGAGGTTTTACAAAATAATATTTATTTTCTAATTTTAAATTATCAAATTTTTTTTGATTATTGATGATAAATGTTTTAGGGTAATGTTTTGATTTTTGAAGTTTATTGGTAGTTGCAATTTTATTAAAGGCATAAGGTAAATGAGTATTAGTAAATTCTAAACAATATTTTCCATTTTCACTTTTAGTACAAATAACTGGATTTTTTTTATTTTCCTTAAATCCTAAACTTTTACAAATTTTTTTACAGGCACGAAAATATTCTCCATTAGTAGAAATATTATAATCCATTATATATAAATAATGTATTTTTTAATTTTTTTATTTTTTATCATTTTATTAATTTGTTTTAGTATCCCAACTAAAGAAAACTTAAATTGTTTAGATTTAGCTATCAAACCAAATTTTTCATCCAATTATAAATTAGGTCAATTAGATGAAAGTTTATATGTCGATCCTGATAGAGATTTTAATTTAAGAGGATATAAACGTTTTAGCAGAGATAGAATTAAAGGGTTTTATTATGACCCCTTTAATATTAACTGCACTAAAAATATTTATAGTGGTTATGAATGTAATTTAATAAAAGGAAATTATGTTAATACCATTCCAAAAAAATTTTGTAAGGATATTTGTCCAAAAGAATATAAATTAATGGAAAATTTTGATGGCGGGAAATATCTCAAAGAAGGAGGAAATAAAAAATATTGGTGTTTTAATACTAATTCTTTAAAATGTGAAGAACATGATTATAATTATTTGGAACCCTCTAAAAATACTTGTGGAACAGCTTGGACTGCTCAAGTTCCATTACCAGTTTATTTTAGTGAACAATCTTGTTATAATAAAAATAAAAGATGTGAGGAATTAAATGAAAAGGAATGTTTACAAAATCCTAATTGTGGAGTTTGTCGTAATTCTTTAGGAGAAGGAAATTGTGTTAGTTCAACTGCTTCTGGAACCTTAGATATTACTTTACCTTGTTTTCCTAATCGAGTTCCAAAAGGAAATCAGTTTCAACCAGGAGTTCCAGACCCTTTTAAAGATATTATGCAAAAATATTAAGTTTTTGATAAAATAAAACTTTAAATTATTATAATATGGGAACTAAAATGAAAGTTTTTTTATTAATTCTTATCTTGGGTATAATGTGGTTTATTAACTATAAATATAATAATATTATAGTTAAAACTTATAATGAAGCTAGTAAAATACCAAAATTTTTAATCATTGGTGTTTCAATTTTGGCTTTATTAGCGCCGACATTATTAAAAAATAATTTAGTTTTGGATTATTTAAGGGGATACGTTCCAGAAAGTGTTAACCAGCAAATTGATAATTATGAGCAAATAAAACAAAAAGGCGGAAGAAAACCTAATGGAACAATAAAAAGAAATGTTTCAGAGTCAACCAAAAAATATGTGGCGTCAAATCAAGGATGGAAATGTTTAAAATGTGGTCAAACTTTAGATGCTACTTATGAAGTAGACCATATTAAACCATTACATCAAGGAGGAAATAATGATGTATCAAATTTGAGAGCATTATGTAGAAATTGTCATGGTAAGAAAACTTTAGAGGATAATATGAGAAGAAAAAAACTACTATAAGATATGTTTAATATTAATGAAAATTACTTAGGAAATTATAAAAAAAATTTTACTATTCCTTGTTTTGGAGAATTAACTTTTACAGGACGAGAAGCAATAACTGCATTAAGTTTTATTATTTTAGTAATTTTATTGTTAGTAGGAATAGGTAAAAAAAATATAACGACTAGTTTAGTTGGATTTTTTGTTTTTACTGCAGTTTTATTATTAATGTATTTTCCTTATGTTACAATTAATCAGTTAGTCTTTTTAGGGTTTTTATTAATTTTAGAATTTGGTTTAATAATTTATTTTGGTGTGAATGAGAGTAAGATAACATATTTGAATAATAGGGATTATCCAAAATTTTATTTACCGGGGAATAAAGATGGAAATAAATTAAAATATTATGATGGAAATGAGAGAGTATTAAGAGTGATGGAGGGGGGATTATATTCTTATGTGAAAAGAGATGAGTTAAAGAATGATTATGGGAAGGAATTTTCATATAGTTTTTGGTTGAAAGTTTGTCCGGATAATTTTGCACAAAGTAATAAGAAATGGCGTGTTGTTTTTGTTAGAGGTTTAATGAGTGGAAATGAAGATGAAATCTTTAAGAATAAAACCCCAGGAGTTTATTTAGCACCCAATACCAATCAATTAATTATGAATGTAGCCATAGAAGATGGTCCAGATGAAAATAATGCGATTGTTTTAGATAATATTCCACTGAACGAATGGTTTTGTATAACTATGGTTTTAGAGGGTAAAAGTTTTGATTGTTATGTTAATGGATTATTAGAGAGGAGTATTAATTTAACTGGGCAGGCTCGATTTTTTAATTCAGATTTAGTAAAGGGTAAAAGTGGTTTTAATGGGTTAATTGCATATTTTAGGTATCATGCGGTTGCCTTAACGCCAGAACAAGTAATGAAAAAATTTGAGGCTGAAAAAAGAGACTTAGCTAAAAAAGAACCTTTAGAAATTTGTTTTAAGAATTAAATTTCTTTGTTATAATTAGATGAATAATAACAATCTTAATTTTGGAAATACCGGTAAAAATACTGGTTCTGCCCTTAAAGGTTTTGCTAATACTGCTAAAACCCAATTTCAAGATAATGGCTTGAAAATTATTATTATTTTAGCAGTTGTAGTTTTAGTAATCATAATCATTGTTATTTTAGCAGTTAGTTATTCTAAAAGTAAAGGTAAAAAGAGAGTTTTATTAATTGATAAACCTTTAGATGCTTATGATATTCAAAAGAATGAATTTAATATTCCTAATTCATCAGAAGGTTTAGAATTTACTTATTCTTTCTGGATGTTTATTTCAGACTGGACTAATGGATGGAAAAATATTTTTGTTAAAGGTGATAAACAATCCGCACCTGGAAATAGTAGTGCCCGTGCCCCTGGTTTATGGTTATATCCCGATACTAACGCACTTCACGCCAGAATAAATACTTTTGCCTCTCCTAATGAAGGATGTGATATTAAGAATATACCTTTACAAAAATGGGTACATATTGCTTATGTTTTAAATAATAGAACAGTTGATATTTATATTAATGGTAAATTAGAAAGATCTTGTGTCTTAAGAGGTGTACCTAAATTAAATAATAAACCTTTATATATCTGTGAAAATGGAGGTTTCTTTGGAAAAATCAGTAAATTTAATTACTTTATGTATGCTTTAAAACCAGATGAAGTCTTTAGCATTTATAATAAAGGACCCAATTAATTTTCTCTATAAATATTAATGAATAATTCTCCTGAAATATTACGAACCAATATTTTTAATAAAACAAGAAACTTTTTATCAAATGAAGGTGTTTTATTAAAAATTTCTTTAGCTTGTGTAATTTTATTAGTCATTATCTTCTTATTTGTTAGATTATCTTATGATATAAAGAATTATACTAATGATTCACCTTTTTTAATTGAAGATACTTCTAGAGCATCTGACTCCAAAGTTATCAGTGGAAGAAAATTAATCAGATCTTATGACCAAAAATTTGGTTTAGAATTTAGTTATGTCCTTTGGTTATATATTGATGAAAATACTTTTAATAACAGTGGTAAATATCATCATATTTTCCATAAAGGTAGTTCCAGTGCAGTTCCTTTACAAGCACCAGGAGTTTGGATCTATCCCGGTGAAAATAAATTAGCCATTAACATGAATACTTATAATAAAGTAAAAAATAGTTGTGATGTTGGTAATATTCCAATGAATAAATGGTTTTTATTGGGAATAACTGTTATTGGAAATACTATGGATGTTTTTATTAATGCTAAATTGAAGAAAAGGTGTACTTTAGATGGAATACCCATGCAAAATTATGGTGATTTATATATTTCTAAATGGGGAGGTTTCAATGGTTTTATTTCAAGATTTAGATATTTTTCATATGCAGTTCCATTTTATAGAATGGAAAAGATATTTAAAGAGGGTCCTTCAGATGCACCATGCACAGAAACAGGTGAGAAACCACCTTATTTGGCGCCTAGTTATTGGATGACGACTGGTCAACCTAATACTCAAGTTAATGTATAAATAATATTATAAAAATTAAGATGTTTAATTTTTATTATACACTTTGTATTTTAGTTTTAACCATAATTTTTATAGTTAAATTTGGAAAAAATAATCCATTAGAAATGTTTTCTTTACCAATAAAAACTTTTGTTATTACTTTAGAAACAGAAAAAGGAAGAAATAAATGGAATAAAATTAAACAAGATAATTTTACGAAATTTAATGGAATAAATGGCAATCAATATAATTTTCAGAAGGAAATAGATAAAAATATAATTAAAACTTTATATGATATTGGATTAGCTAGAGAAAATAAGTCAAGATTAGTTGAAATGAGTAAGGGAGAGATTGGGTGTTTATTAAGTCATTATTATTTATGGAAAAAAATAGAAAATGAAAAAAATCCAGTTTTAATATTAGAAGATGATACTAAAATAGATGAAACATCAAAAGATAAATTAAATGAAATTTTAAATCATTTACCAAATGATTGGGATATTTATTTATTAAATTTTAGGGTTTATAATTCTGATAAAGATAAAGTTAAAGATTTTGTTTATACTAATGCTTATTTAATAAATCCAAAATCTATTTATAAAATATTAAAATTATTACCAATTGATGCTCCAATAGATATTTGGTTATCTAAAATTTCAGATAAAATAAATATTTATCATCATCAATGGAAAAAAGGAGAAAATAGTAATATTTTTAATCAAGATGGATTAAATTCAGAAATATTTCATTCAACTTAAATATTTTTATTTCCTAAAATAAATGAATAATTTATCCGATGAAAAATCCTTAAATATTGTCCAGGAAACAGCAGGTTCTAAGAATAAATTTAAAAATAAACTCGCTCATTTTTTAGTTGACTTTAATGTTTTATCTTATTTAGTTTCATTTTTAATAGCCTTACAATTCAAAGATTTTTTAACAGATTTAATAAATAAATGTTTATCTTACTTTATTGATGAAAGTAAACATCAATTATTATCAAGTTTTATCTCTTTAGTTATTATTTGTGTTTTATGTTATGTCTTCATATATTTTATATTTTATAAATACTTATATACCGAAGATGTTGAAAAAGAAGCAATCTTAAAGAAAGCTTTAAGTGAAAAGAAAACTGAATTAGCCAAAAAAGAGGTTGAAAAACAGGGTGAAACTAAAAAAGAAATAGAAAGAGTAGGAAAAATAGAGGAATTTTATGGTTTATCTTGGAATTAAAGTCTAAGAATAATTATGGATCCGACAATTTGGGGCCCTAAATTTTGGTTTTCATTACATACAGTCACATTTACTTATCCTTTTCATCCAGATATAGAACACCAAGAAAGAATTAAAAACTTTTTCAATAGTTTAGAATATATTTTACCTTGTAGTATTTGTCGTGTTAATTACAGTAAAAAAATTAGAAAACACCCAATTGATAATAATTTAGATAGTAGAAAGAAATTAATTTTTTGGTTAATAGATATTCATAATATGGTAAATATGCAAACAGGGAAAAGGGCGTGGTCTTATCAGGAGGTTTTAGAATATTATGAAAAAATTTATGGGAAGAAAATTTTATTAGAAGACCCTAATCCTAATCAAGTTAAGGAGAATAAAATAGAAAAGGAAATTATTTATGTTCCCATTGGAAATCAGTGTAATAAAAAGAAACCAATCTTATTAGGATTTTTTATTTTTATCTTAATTTTGTTTATCTTATTATTAGGTTTTGTTATCAATAGGATGGTTAATAGGTAAATTTTTTCTCATTAAAATTAATGGGAAAAAAAATAGTAATCTCTTCTCAAAAATTTGAATATTATCCTGATTTTGAAGATAAAGAATTTTATGAAAAAATTACCTACAAAAAAGAGTTTAATCAAAACAAAATTCCTAAAGAAACCAAATCCATGGAAGAAATTTGTAATGCTCGTTTATACACTCTCGCTCCCCAACAAGAATTTCTCCGAAACTACATTAGTATTGGAACTCCTTATAACAGTATTTTAATTTATCATGGAACCGGTGTCGGAAAATGTTTAGGATATGATACACCCATTATTATGTATGATGGAAGTATCAAAAAAGTGCAGGATGTAAAAATCGGAGATTTACTGATGGGTGATGATTCAACAGCTAGATCAGTTACATCTTTAGCAAAAGGAAAAGACCAAATGTATAAAATAATTCCTAAAAAAGGAGATATTTATACAGTTAATTCAGAACATATTTTATGTTTAAAACCTTCTAGTTATCCAAACATCAGGGAAAATAAAAAAAGTTTTAATGTTCAATGGTTAGAAAATAATAAATTTAATTATAAAACATTTAAATTTAATAATGATAATAAAGAAAATATAAAAGAAGAATCATTAAATTTTTTTAATAGAGTTAAAAACCTTGAAAATGTTTTAGAAATATCTGTTAAAGACTATTTAAAACTTACCAATAAACAAAAACATATTTTAAAAACTTATAAAGTTCCTATTAATTTTAAAGAACAAGAAGTTCCATTTGATCCTTATATTTTAGGTTACTGGTTGGGTGACGGTTCAAGTTCAAATACAGAAATAACAAGTCAAGATTCAACTGTTTTATATTATTTAAATAAAAATTTAAAAAAATATAATTTGAGTTTAAATCATTATAATAATTATACTTATAATATAGATGGGAATGGAAAAATAAATAATAATATTTTTAGGAATACTTTATTCAAATATAATTTAATAAAAAATA
>Ga0180433_10004695_pt1 | contig 18965 bp, 9 predicted proteins | sample SS_ome_8_FD_132980 | JGI IMG/M metagenome (GOLD analysis project Ga0180433, IMG submission 132980) | Hypersaline lake sediment archaeal communities from the Salton Sea, California, USA - SS_1_D_1 metaG | ecosystem: Environmental > Aquatic > Non-marine Saline and Alkaline > Hypersaline > Sediment... | reverse complement strand
TTACAGAGTGACTGACAGTCTGGATGTATTCTTCCGGGTAAATATGAGTGCAGTGACAGATTTTGATGCTGAGGAAGATAGTGTATATATTGTTGGTGCATTTCCCGGACCTGACGGAGCTGACAATATGTGGGTGCCGGATAAATATGCTCTGACCAGAGAAGAGGGAAGCAGTTTTTGGTATTTTGATCTTAAACTTCTTAATCATGGAACAACCTATGAACAGACCATGTATCGATTTACTTTAGGCAGCTGGGATCAAAGCGAGCAAATTTTCGGTCATGGCATGTTCCCTGACAATGAGAACCGGGGAATAACTGTGATGAGTGACACAACCGTTGCCTGGAAATGGTATAATGATCAACCTGCGTTTCAAAAAGATCATCAGGATACCATGGTAGTTACCTGGAATGCTGATATGTCAAAAGCTATTTCAAGCCAGGGATTTTCTTTTGGTGATACCCTGGAAGTCCGGTATGGATATTTTGCAACCGCTTCTGAAGTAGGCACTATGATGATGGTGCGCCAGGGACTTTCCACTGTGTATGCAGCGACAGATACAATAGTTGCTACAGCCGGAGATCCCATTGACTATCAGTATTATTTGATCAAAGGTGGTAATGAATATCGTGAAATTTACTATAATTTTTATTACGAAGGAAATGTTACCGGTGAAGCTGAACGACGTGTTTATGAACCCCTGGCTGATGGTATAACCATTGAGGATATAGTAGACAGTGAATCTGATATTCACAGGATGCCAATATTCAGAAATCTCAGTACTCTGGATCAGAATGTGCTGGTTACTTTTGAATGCGATCTGCGTCCTGCCTATTATCAGGTAATGACTGGTGATAGTCTGGTGGATATACAGGGAAATCTGACTGTACGTAACCCTGAAGAAGTTATTGACTGGGGAGTAGCCATGAATGGTCCTGCTTCCGGTGAATGGGGTACCTGGGGGGCAGGTTTAATGCAAACTGATGATCACCGCATGTATGATGACGGTACGCATGGAGATGCAACTGCCGGAGACAGTATTTTCAGCATGCAGGTGCAGTTCTACAAAGACAGTTCTAATAATATAGTTGGTCAGGAGTTTAAATTTGGTATTGGCGGCGGTGATAATGAAGGCGGCTATGGAAATAATCATATTGAAAATATTGATGATGCTTCTTCAACCTTTACGATCTATTCACAATTCGGAAGCATTGATCCCGCTTTTTACGATGCCTGGGATTTTGATACTATGATGCCTACCAATGTTAATGATATCACCAACCTACCGTTGACTTTTGCTCTGGAACAGAATCATCCCAACCCGTTCAATCCTGAGACTCAGATTCGCTATTCTATTCCCAAGTCAGTAAATGTCACTATTTCTGTATACAACCTTATTGGTCAGAAAATCGCAACGTTGGTTAATACCAAGAAACAGGCCGGAACTCATGAGATCACCTGGAACGGCAGAGATGAATTCGGCCGCCAGGTCAGCAGTGGAATATATATCTATACCATTAAAGCAGGTGAATTCAATGATACACATAAGATGTTGTTAATGAAATAATCAATCAGATACTACACGTGGAATAAAGAATGGGGGAGAAGGGTTATTCCTTTTCCCCCAGTTTTATTATGAAATACTATATATTACTTTTTTTATTGGTATGTACCCAAATGATACCGGCACAGATTTTAAACTGGTCACCTTTGTTCTCTACCCGGGATGATACTATAACGATTATCTATGACGCGATGTTGGGTAACGGGGGGTTGGTCGGAGCGTCGGAGGTATATGCTCACACCGGAGTAATAACCGATAAAAGTACTTCCCCGACTCAGTGGCGTTATGTAAAAACTGAGTGGGGACAAAATACTCCGGACACCAAACTGACAACCCTGGGAAATGACCGCTGGCAGATGAGGTATCATATAGAAAGTTACTATGGAGTACCGGAGTCAGAAACTATTGAACAGCTTGCTTTTGTTTTTCGCAATGCGTCTTCAACTAAAGCAGGCAGAGCAGCAGATGGAAGTGATCTTTATATTCCTGTGTATCAGGAAGGACTGCAGGTAACAATTATCAATCCTGTGGATACACCTGTTTTTTCAGAGATGGGAGATCAACTGTATATCCAGGCTGCAGGAAAATTTGCTGTACGAATGAGACTGTCTCTCGATGAACAGATCATATATGAAATTGATGATGATACCCTTGATTATACCCTATCAGCTGTTGATCCCGGACGTAAAAGTATTAGCGTAGCAGCTTTTGATTCCACTGATGCTCGTTCTGAAATCAGTATTGATTGGATTATAAATCCGAATAAGGTTATTGAACAACTGCCATCCGGAATGAAAGATGGAATCAATGTTACCGGAGCCACTGAGGTTACCCTTTCACTTCATGCCCCTAATAAGAAATTTGTATATGTTATTGGCTCTTTTAATGATTGGAAGTGCGATCTTGATGGCTTTATGAAATGTACCCTTGATTCCAGTCACTGGTGGCTGACATTGAGTGATCTTAATCCTGACTCTCTTTATCAGTTTCAATATTTTATTGACGGCAACATTAAAATTGCTGACCCTTATTCCGAACTTGTTCTGGATCCCTGGAATGATCAGTACATACCGGAATCAATTTTTTCTGATCTCCCCGAATATCCTGTGGGCAGGACCACTGAAATTGTCGGTACATTTAAAATTTCTGATAATGAATTTGTCTGGACAGATGACAATTTTATCAGACCAACGAATACAAATCTGATTATTTACGAGCTTCTTATCCGTGATTTTCTTGAAGATCATGACTATGAAACACTTGTTGATACTCTCAGTTATTTTCAGGATCTGGGTATTAATGCTATAGAGTTAATGCCGGTAAATGAATTTGAAGGAAACAGCAGCTGGGGATATAATCCGTCTTTTTATTTTGCACCGGATAAATACTATGGTCCCTCTCGTGATCTCAAAGGTTTTATCAATGAGGCTCATAATCATGGAATTGCTGTGATTTTAGATATGGTATTGAATCATGCTTATGGTCAGTGTTCGCTGGTACGTATGTATTGGAATTCTCAGAAAAACAGACCTTCTGCACAGAATCCCTGGTTCAATGAAGTTTCTCCCAATCCGGTTTACAGCTGGGGATATGATTTTAATCATCAAAGTACTGCAACTCAGAAATTCGTTGACCGGGTGCTTTCACACTGGATAAGAGAATATCATATTGACGGTTACCGGCTTGATTTCACTAAAGGGTTCACCAATACATATGGTGATGGATGGAATTATGACAGCCAGCGCATTACTATTCTAAAACGGCTTGCTGATTCTCTGTGGTCAGTAGATTCAACCGCGTATATCATTCTGGAGCATTTTACTGATAATAAAGAAGAAAAAAATCTTTCAAATTATGGTATGATGCTCTGGAACAACATGAATACAGCCTACAGCCAGTCTGCTATGGGATGGTTGAATGATTCTCAGCGGCCTTCTGATCTTTCCTGGGGATATTTTAGAAAACATGGATGGGATGAACCTGGAATGATTACCTATATGGAAAGTCATGATGAACCCTGGATAATCTACAAAAATTTACAGTATGGTCGCTCCGAAGGTGATTATAATGTCAAAAAGCTAGAAACTGCTCTGGAACGGTATGCTCTGGCAGCTGCATTCTTTTTGACCATACCAGGTCCCAAAATGATGTGGCAGTTTGGAGAACTTGGGTATGATGAATACCTGTCTGATTCCGGAATGGAAAGAACTGCACCCAAACCTCTGCACTGGGAATATCTGCAAAATCCTGATCGGCGTCGTCTTTATGATATAATTTCTGCACTGTGCACATTACGTCGGGAATATACATTGTTCAGCAGTGCTGATACTGATGTGGATATGCGGGCAGGACAGGGACAGTATATTCGCTGGATACATTTTAAGAACGATACAATGAAAGCCACTGTACTTGGTAATTTTGATGTCATCATGCGTTCAATGCAGCCTGTTTTTCAGCATACCGGTACCTGGTATGAGTATTTCAGTGGTGATTCAATCACTGTTTATAATACAGACACTACTCTAAGTATGCAACCCGGTGAATACCGTATTTATCTTGACAGATCTGTTGAACAACCTTTTCTTACAGGAATAGAAAGAAATAAAGATTATTCTCAGATATCCGGGGAGGATAAATGCATCCTTTATCAGAATTATCCCAATCCTTTCAATGACCAGACTATAATCAGTTTTAATCTGGCAAAAAGAGTGCATGTACAGTTAAATATTTTTAATCTTCGTGGACAAATTGTCGAAACTATAGTAAATGATAATCTCTCTCCCGGGTTTCATGAGGTTCAATGGAAATCCAGTGACCGGAAGGGAAACAGATTACCTTCAGGTATATATATTATTCACATAAAGACAGATAATTCAGTCAAAACAGAAAAAATGATATTAATACAGTAATGATAAAGAGGTAAATAAGAGAATTGTGAAGGAGGAATTTCATGTCAGGTATTGATTATGTAATCGTAGTAGTATATTTATCCTTAATGATTTTTGTCGGTATAATGATGCAGAGAAAGGCATCAAAGGGAATTGATTCGTATTTTCTTGGTAATCGGGGTATGCCTTGGTGGGCTCTGGGTGCCTCTGGTATGGCATCTAATCTGGATGTCAGCGGTACAATGATTAATACTGCCTGGATATTTGCACTCGGTGCAGCTGGCATGTTTATTGAAATCAGGGGAGGGGTTACTCTGATTATGGCCTTTTTGATGATCTTCATGGGTAAATGGAACCGGCGTGCTAAAGTAATGACAATGGCGGAATGGATGCATTTTCGTTTTGGTAAAGGACGAGAAGGGCATATTGCCCGACTCATTTCAGCTATATCTATTCTAATTATAACTGTTGCAATGATCACGTATTTTGCTGTTGGTTCAGGAAAATTTATCAGTACATTTCTTGGAATTCCTGATATAGGAACAGTTGAAAAACAACTTGATACAGAAGATCTTAAGGTTCTGAAAAAAGGATTCAGGAAAATGGAAGTGTTGCTGATAAATGTTAATGAAGCAATTGATGATAAATCTCTGGATATAAGTGAGCGGCAGGCACTTAACAGAAGCTGGACAGAACTTGATGCAGGCTGGCATTCATTACAAAAAGAACCCGGGAGACTTAGTGAAATTATACAATTTAAAGATAAACTTTTTTCCTTTGATATGACAGCACGCTCTGCCCGTTCAGCACTCAAACAGGAAGTACAAGATCAGTCTGATGAATCAGCACAGTATTTGAATTTCCATATAAATGAGTTAGTTGATGATATACATGGAATGATAAATTATTATGAGAGTGAAACCGGATATACTATTTTTTTGCGGGCGCAGTTTTTGGCAGCCTTATTGATGATGAGTCTGGCAATGATATATACAGTTGCAAGTGGTTTATATGGTGTTGTATGGACAGATGTATTTCAGGGATTGCTTATATTCGGCACTATCCTTTATATTTGTTTGACCACAGCTTTCCAGTTCAACATACCGGATGTATTTTCTATATCCGTCCCCATGAAAGACGGCACTTTCAAGGCAATTCAGACAACCAGAGATGTATGGACCAGCTTTGCCCCTCCCTGGAAACTCGATTTTCCTCAGGATTCTCTATATTCAATCTATAATCTTTTTGGAATAGCGATCATATTCTATCTTATAAAAGTTATAATAGAAGGGAGCGGGGGAACTTCAGGGTATATGATTCAGCGTTATTTTGCCTGCAGAAGTGACCGGGAAGCCGGATTATTATCACTGTTTTGGACTTTTCTTCTTTCTTTCCGCTGGCCTTTTATTGCTGCCATCGCTATTATGGGAGTATCGTATGGCGCCAGCCATGGTGTTATTAGCGATCCGGAAATTGTATTACCGGTAGTTGTAAATAAGCTTATACCGATTGGTATCAAAGGTTTGTTGGTAGCTGGTTTAATGGCAGCTGCTATGTCTACATTTGATTCAACAGTGAACGCCGGAGCTTCTTATTGGGTAAAAGATATTTATCAGACATATATCAATCCCAAAGCTGATAATCATAAATTAATACTGCACAGCAGGTGGGCAACCATACTTCTGGTATTGTTTGGCTTACTCTTCAGCCTGGCAATACGCAACATTAATGAAATATGGGGATGGATAACTATGAGTATTGGAGCAGGTATGTTTATTCCGACTCTTATACGATGGTACTGGTGGAGGCTTAACGGATGGGGATTTGCAATAGGAACAGTAGTCGGTATGATTGCTGCAATTATTCAGCGTCTGGTATTTCCCGGGGTACCGGAATATGTATCTTTTATATTTGCCAGTGGGACATCTTTTGCCGCTACCATCATAGGAACATATTTCACCAACCCTACTGATTTTGAGGTTTTGGTTGAGTTTTATCGTACTACCCGGCCCTTTGGATTCTGGGGTCCGGTTAAAAAACATCTGAAAAATTCTGTCATAGAACAGGTTGATATAGAAAATAAACGGGATAAGATTTCAATTTTTCTGGCAGTACCCTGGCAGATAGTGCTTTTTCTTATGTGGATTTCTGTAATGATGAATCGCTGGGATCAGGTGAAACTGTTATTAGCAATTCTTATTGTTCTGTCTGTAGGACTTTATTTTCTCTGGTTTCGTCATTTATCAACTGAAGTAAAAATGGACAGAGAAGAAATAAAAGTAGCATTAAAAGAGTAACCAGAAGGTGTATTATGGATAAACGCGGCGCAGGGATTCTTTTACATATTTCCTCCTTACCCTCGGAATTCGGGATAGGAGATTTAGGACCTGAGGCATATAAATTTACTGATTTTCTCTATAATTCTGGAATGAGATTCTGGCAGATACTTCCACTTAATCCCACTGATCTCTGTCATGACAATTCCCCATATAAAAGTGTCTCAGCTTTTGCATTTAACTCAATTCTTATTTCTCCGATTAACCTGGTAGAAGATGGACTGCTCGAAGAAAAAGATATCATCGATGCTCCCAGTTGCAGGGGTTCTGAAATCGATTTTAAATCTGTAGTTGTTTATAAAGAAAAGATATTGAACAAAACGTATGACAATTTCTTAAAGAAACCAAATGATTCTCATTTTGATAAATTTTGCAGGGAAAACAGCTACTGGCTTGATGACTATGCATTATTCAGTGCATTAAAAGAAAAATTTTCTGATCGTATATGGAATCAATGGCCTGTATCAATAAGGGACCGGGATCTGGAAGAGATTAAAAAACAGACGGAAGTATTGCATAAAGAAATAAAAAAGAAAAAATTTTTTCAATATTTGTTTATTATACAATGGAAACGGTTAAAGAAATACTGCAGCGACCGTAATATTCAGATTATTGGTGACATTCCCATCTATGTAGGTCTGGACAGCGTGGATGTCTGGACACATTCTTCCTTGTTTAAACTGGATAAGCACAAGCAGCCTATATATGTAGCCGGCGTTCCGCCTGATTATTTCAGTGAAACAGGTCAGTTATGGGGTAATCCGGTTTACCAGTGGGATGTGATGAAAAAGAATAAATATCAATGGTGGTTAGAAAGATTGCGTCATAATCTGGCACTTTTTGATATTGTTCGTATTGATCATTTTCGGGGATTAGTTGCCTACTGGCAAGTGGACAGCAAAGAAAAAACAGCAATCAATGGAAAATGGATACAAGCGCCTGCTGATGATTTTTTACATACGATTGTAAACAAATTTGAAAAACTGCCCATTATTGCTGAAGATTTAGGAGTTATCACACCTGATGTTTTAGATATAATGAAGAAATACAATCTTCCGGGGATGAAAGTTTTGCAATTCGGATTCAGTGGGGATGTGGGAGAGAATGAACATGCAGTCCATAATGCAGTGCCGAATAGTTTTCTGTTTACCGGCACTCATGATAATAATACGGTAAAGGGATGGTTCCGGCATGATATTGACAGGGAAGAAAAACAAAATATTAATACATATGTGGGACATACGGTCACGAAACGCAGTGTCCATAAAGAGTTGATACGTTTAGCTATGATATCAGTGGCGAACACGGTTATTATTCCTATTCAGGATATTCTGGGTCTTGGACGCGAGGCAAGGATGAACAGACCCTTCAGTAATAAAGGGAACTGGCGCTGGAAGTTAAAACCAGGTAAGCTTACAGATCAACTTTCCAGATCGATTAAAGAACTGATAGCAATCTATGGGAGATAAAGTTATTTAGTCGTGGATTTATATGCATTTATTTAAAAAACATTGATTTATGATTAACGATTGCAGATTTTTGATTTGAGAAGGTATAAATAAGGTTATAAGGTAATAAGGTTAAATTGTTGTGTTTGGTTTTTTTCTACTAAGGGTTAAAAACCAAAATAAGGTTTTATATTTTTTAAAAATGATTATGGTTCCATCAAAAAAATATTTTTAGTGTTTTTCTTAATTTATCGCCACAAATGTATATGGATCAATACAGAAATTCATATATTGATGAATTAATTAGACTTCTCAGAAATTCTCTATACACAACCTTATTTTAAACCTTATCACCTTAGTAGTAGCTGTTTATTCATTAAGACGAAAAGGGGGATAACGGTCTGTCATAAGAGCGGCATATCCGCACACACGCCAGCTCCAGCGGTTCAGGCCCATAACAATCTCAAAGATGTCTTTATGATATTTACCTGTGAAGAGCAGTCTTATGCCGGCAAAAAGCACAAGAATTGAAATCAGGCCTCCGTACCGGGGTCCCACACCTCCCTGAAACATACAGACTACAATATAATGTGGAATTGCCAGCAGCCACCACTTGACTAACACCAGCCCTTGTGAGAGATTCTCTGGATATTCTACTTCCAGATCGGCAGGATAGTTACCTGATTCGAGTGTAAAAGGTGGGTATTGATCTGTACCCAGAGCTAAATAACTGTAGAATCCGACCCGCCAGGTCCAGCGGAGCACCCCCACATTGAAGTCAAAAAGACCGCGGGGATATTTACCTGTGAACAGGATAGCAAAAAGGGCGATCACCCATGCTATCATAAATGCAATCCACAGAAAAGACAGAAGAATATAATGCGGAATGAGCAAGATCCACTTGACCAGCCATAACCAGCGTGACAGGGGTTCTGTAAGCTCACCTTTAAGCAAAACAGGGTACTTCTGTACATTTGTTACCATAGTTTACCTCCTTTTCTCCTCAAACATTTTCTAATCACTTATTAAACAGTACAATAACGCTTATTTATTATGAATGTTAAATAATAATCAATTTGTATTTCAATGTCAAGAAAAACTATTTTTTCCATATTCCTTATTCCATAGCCACGGATTTACACGGATTGAACACAGATTATATTTATGAATGAATAAGATATTATTTATCTCCATAAAAATATCGACGCCAGAAAAAACCCAAAACAGACCACAGTCATAACAAGAAAGAACTGTTTTTTGGAAACCATTTCCATTTCAACAGTTTCATATTCACTGTCCGGAGATGTCCGATACCACTTATATGCACATATTATAGTACCGATAAGACTTATTATAGAGAATGTAGAAATATTAAATACCTTTATCTGATGTTTTTAATGATTTACGATTAACGATTTTTGATTTGAGATTTGAATAATCACAATTATCTGGGTTAATCTATGTTCATCTGTACTATTTTTACTTGATCAAAACTTTTGTTTTCAATCCTTCCAGAGAGTTTTTCCCCACCATTATTTCAAATTCACCCGGTTCAACTATTCTTTTCCCTTGATTGTTCACTGTGGAAAAATCATTTTTATCAAGATTGAATGTGACTGTTTTACAGGTTCCGGACTTTATATTAACTCGCTTGAAATCCCGGAGTGATCTGATAGGTACCGGATAAGGACTTTCAGAATCAGAAATATACAGCTGCACTACTTCATCACCGTCCATTTTTCCGGTGTTGGCAATATCAACACTCACAGTGATATTTTCATCAGGGCTGATTTCAGTGGATGAACTGTTCAGGTTTGAATATTCAAATTCTGTATAGCTCAACCCATAACCAAACGGGTACAGAACTTCCCCCTTGAAGTAACGATATGTATGGTTTTTCATGCTGTAATCCTCAAAGGGGGGGAGGTGGTCAATTGATCTGTAAAACGTCACCGGAAGCCTTGCAGCAGGGTTGTAAGCGCCGAAAATGATATCAGCCACCCCAGAACCACCCTCTTCTCCCGGATACCAGGCCTCCAGAATAGCAGGAATATGGGAATCAGCCCAGTTTACTGCCAAAGCACTTCCGCTCAGGATGACCAGTATTACAGGTGTATCAGTTTTCGATAAGGCTTTCAGAAGGTGAATTTGAGGTTCAGGAAGGGTGATATCAGTCCGGTCTCCTCCTGTAAATCCTTTCATGTTGGACTGCATTTCCTCACCTTCCAGCTGAGGAGAAATCCCGCCAACAAAAACAGCAATCTCAGATTGTGCAGCTATAAGTACAGCTTTTTGGAGTTCATTCTCACGTTCTTCTGCGATCTGCCGGGCAATACGGGGATTATTCCAGGCCAGGGTGAGAGAAGCCCCTCCGCTGTTTTCATAGTATTCAATGCGAATTGGATAGAGTTTATCTTTTTCAAGAGTAACAGTACTGGTTGTAGTCGTAGCACTGTGATCTGACCATAAATCTATAATTTTATAATTGTTTATATAAAGTCTGTATCCATCATCTCCTGTTAATCCGATGGTATAGTTTCCTGATTCATTTACCGTCAGATATCCGGTCCAGCGGACAGAAAAATTATCTGAAGGGAAATTCTTTGCCGATGCCCCCTGATTCCAGCTGAAATCAAGGGTAGAATCATATCGTGTTATCACTGGTTTTCCTTGTAAACTCATATTCGAGAAATATTCCCCTTTAAGTCCCTGTATTTTTGAAGATTTATCCGGAGTTAGACAATGAGAGGGGATAGTTTTCAGAGGAATATGAGTACTTGCAGCAATATCGCATCCCCTGGTGTATCTGACTACAGTATTTTCTGATACTGTATTTTTGATTCCCTGCAATATGGTTACATATTTTGAGGATGTTCCATGATAATTGCCGTTCAGAACCTCAATATTATCGGCATTTGGTCCTATTACTGCAATAGAGGAGAGATTTTTTTGCAAAGGGAGGAAATTATCCTGATTTTTCAGAAGCACAATGGAAGCACGGGCTGTTTCCCGGGCTAGTTCCCGGTGTTCTTTACAGTCAACAATTTCATAGGGAATTGAAGAATATGGTATTTTTTCTTCAGGGTCAAACATACCCAGTTTGAAGCGTGCTCTGAACAGTCGTTTTACGGATGTATCGATTAATTCTTCTGTTATTAATCCTTTTTGTACTGCTTCAAGAAGAAAAGGATAATGATTTCCGCAATTAAGGTCGCATCCGGATTTTACTGCAACAGCAGCTGCTTCAGGAGGGGTATCAACATAATGATGGTGTGCATGAATATCCTGAATAGCCCAGCAGTCAGATACAACATACCCCTTAAAATTCCAGGTATCTCTGAGGATTTTCTGAAGCAAAACAGGACTTGCACAGCAGGGTTCTCCGTTGGTTCTGTTATATGCCCCCATAACTGAGTACGCTTTTCCTTCAGTGATGCAGGCCTCAAAAGCAGGAAGATAAGTATCCCAGAGTACTCGTTGATTCACTACAGCATTAAAATGATGCCGGTCCGGTTCAGGACCGCTGTGAACTGCATAATGTTTTGGTGTTGCAATTATTTTAAAATACGCAGGATCGTTACCTTGCAATCCCTGAACAAAGGATATCCCCATCTGGGAAGTTAAATAGGGATCTTCTCCATAGGTTTCCTGTCCCCGTCCCCATCTGGGATCACGGAAAATATTAATATTGGGGGACCAGAAGGTTAATCCGTAATATCTGCTGTGGTTATCATGTTTGACAGCATGATGATATTTAGCCCGGGCTTCATCAGATATGACAGTTGCCACCCGATGCATCAGATCAGTATCCCAGGTCGCTGCCAGACCGATAGCCTGAGGAAATACAGTTGCTCTCCCTGCACGGGCTACCCCGTGTAAACATTCATTCCACCAGTTATATTGGGGAATATTCAGCCGTTCTATAGCAGGTGCATCGTATCTCATCTGGGATATTTTTTCTTCCAGAGTCATACGTGTAACTAAATCGTTGACCCTTTCTTCCACCGAAAGCTCAGGATTTAAATAGGGAGGATGTTCCTTTTTTGTATTATCGGAGGAGAAACAGGGGAGTATTCTTCCTGTAAAAACAAAGAACAGTATAATTGCACATAAAACGTGATTTTTTTTAATAATCATTTTTTCCCCTTTCTTTAGCCACAGATTAACACGGATTGACACGGATTAATAAGGAATTATATTAATACATCTGATTTCATAACAATAATTATTTTCTGTGTTTAATCCATGTATATCTAGGGCTATTTTTACAAATCAATTTACAGTAATCTCATCTGCAAAGATCCAGGCTTTCCCATTATATCCTTTATGCCATTCCGGACACATTTTTCGGTTTTTTGCCACAATCTTAATATATTGTGCCTCCTTACTGTCAATTTCTACAGTAAAATCTTTGATAATTATGCCGGATTCTTTTTCAGGTACGGTATTTTTTACAGAATCGATTTTTCGGAAATTATTGCCGTCTTCTGAAATAAAATAATCAACCTTAAGCGGCATAAAGATCCAGGCATTGATATTCTGCAGGAATCTTATTGATATTTTATTGATTTTAATGGATTTATTTAGATTTACAACTGCTTCAATATTAACTCCTTCATATCCCTGCCAGCCTCCGCTCCAGAAGTTATTATTTCCTTTGATATGGTCAATGAGAGCTTTATCTCCACCAGCTGAATATTGAGGAGCATAGTCTGTTTTAAGGTCAATCTCTCTTTTATATGGAATTTCAGTGAAATCAACTGAAGCAGGAATACTTTTTTGATTATTTTTAACTGCAACAGATTTTAGAGTGGTAGATTCAGTAATAACAAGAGGTTCAGTATAAACAAGTGAGTTGGCACCAGGCTCTGAGCCATCTTTGGTGTAATATAATGTAACAGTTTCATCAGGATGGAGTATGCTCACTGTTTGTTTGTCATAAAATGTTATATGGTCATAATCAAATGTAGGGGAGATGAGAAATTCTTTATCAACCTTTGATTGTGGGTAACTATTTACGGATTGCCATAATTGTGTATTGGGTTTATCAGTCATCGTAAAATTTAATTCTCCTCCGTTAACGATATCTGTATGGTTGACATATCTTTTATTATGATTCTTGCCATTTAATGTTAAAGAATTAATATATATATTTGACTTAGATAGGTTATTTGCAGTGATTTTAAACGTTTTTCCATTCTCTAAATGTACAATGATTTTTTTAAAAACGGGACTTCCGAAAACATAGTAATCCGCCCCGGGACATACAGGATAAAATCCCATGGCACTGAATACATACCAGGCCGACATCTGACCGCAGTCTTCATTGCCGCATAAACCATCCGGTGCTGCAGAATAAAGATTTTGGGTAATTTCTGTAACAATTTCCTGGGCTTTCCAGTATTCCCGAGCAAAATTATACAAATATGACATATGATGGCTTGGTTCATTACCATGGGCATATTGACCGATCAAACCGGTTATATCAGCCTGATTTCTTCCGGTTAAGGTTTTATCATGAGAAAAGAGCTTATTCAGTTTATCCGTAAATTCCCTGTCACCGTTAAATAGCTCTTTTAAACCTTGAATGTCATGGGGGACAAAAAAAGAATACTGCCAGCTGTTTGCCTCTGTATAAGCCCCGGTAACAGAGGTGGGGTCAAACGGTTCGATCCATTTTCCATTTTTTCGTGCACGCATGAATCCAGTAGATTGATCAAAGAGATTTTTATAAAATTGAGATCTGGTCAGAAAATAGTCATAATCCTGTGTTCTATCCAACTCTTTTGCCATTTGAGCAATACACCAGTCATCATAAGCATACTCAAGTGTTTTGGATACGGATTCATGTTCAAGCTGAGCAGGAATGTACCAATATGTTCGATAGAATCTCAGCCCGAATTGATCCTGTTCAGCACTGGTTTTCATTGCTTTGTAGGCAGTGTCGATATCATAATCCCTGATTCCCTTTACATATGCATCTGCTATTACCGGAATCGAATGATACCCGATCATACAGTTGGTTTCCTGGGCAGCAAGTTCCCACACCGGCAGAAGCCCGCTCTGTTCATACTTTTTCAGCATGGTTTTAATAAAATCAACAGTTCGTTGCTGCTCAATAATGGTAAACAGGGGATGCAGGGCCCGAAATGTATCCCAAAGGGAGAACACTGTATGATTAACAAAACCGTCAGCAGTATGTATAGTGCCGTCCATTCCCATATATCTGTTGTCAACATCCATAAACGTATTGGGAGCTATCATAGTATGATATAATGCAGTATAAAATATGTTTTTCTCAGTTTCGTTTTCATCATACACTTCAATTTTGCTTAGTTTGTTGTTCCAGGCTGTTTTAGCATTCAATTTTATTGTTTCGAAATCCCAGTCCGGGATTTCCAGTTCCAGATTTTTACGGGCACCTTCGATACTGACTGCGGAAATACCAACTTTTACCAGAATAGTTTTGTTTTTTGCAGTATTGAATGTAACATACGCTTTAAGATCTTTTCCCTGTGCCTTTGTGTTATTATGATTGATTTTTCCATTTACTACTGTACCATATTCCTGGAAAGGTTCAGAAAATGTAGCAACAAAATAGAAACAGTGATTATTCGCCCATCCGGTAGATCGTCGATATCCGGTGATTTCTCTATTATCAGTGATATCGATCATAGAATGTACTGTCTGATCATGTATACCAGTAGCACAATTAATGATAAGATTGGCAGATTTTGTTTCCGGATATGTATACCTATGAAATCCTGTTCTGGTGGAAACAGTGAATTCAGCTTTTATATTATAATCTTTTAGCAGGACTGAGTAGTATCCGGGAGAAGCTGCTTCCTGTTCATGATCAAATCGTGATCGGTAACCTGAATCAGGATCATTTTTACTTCCGGTTGTCACAACTAATTCCCCTGTAGTGGGCATAAATCTGATATCACCGTAGTCACTTGCACCGGTACCGCTTAAATGGGTATGACTGAAACCCATTATGGAGGAATCAGAGTAATGGTACCCTGAACACCAGTCCCATCCTTCTGTATCAGTATCAGGACTTAACTGGACCATACCGAAAGGTACAGTAGCCCCGGGAAAGGTATGCCCATGTCCTCCTGTGCCGATAAAAGGATCAACATATTTGGTATAATCAGTGGTTTTCTGGGCGAAAACAAGTGTACCGGATAAACACATAAAATAAACTAACCTTTGCAGGATTATACAAAATCGTTTCATCTAGATTTACTCCCCAAATATTTACATTTATAAATTGAATAGTATAATTTAAAGATATGAATATTAATTGACTTAGTCAAATTGTAATTCCCCCTGACAGGGTCAAAAGAGACCCCTGTCAGGGGGACGTGATTCTTGCAATTCTAATCATAATAGTTTATATTTATACAGGAAAGTCAACCATAAGTTGACATATATGAATAAGAATAAACTTTTAGAGGTTGATTGTGAATATAAATAAAAACAATGAGGTATCAAAATTAAACAATCTTTTAAGTGAATGGCCGAAAGGTGCTGTGATCACTCTTTCAAGATTAAAAGAAAAGGGGTATTCTCGTCAATTAATCGATAAATATAAATCGAGCAGATGGCTTGAGGTGGTTAATGCAGGTGCATATAAGAGGTACAAGGATACTATAGATTGGTACGGAGGATTATACGGTCTTCAACATTCCGGATTACATATACATGCAGGTGCAAAAAGTGCATTAGAATTACAAGGATTTGCACATTATTTAGCTCCTAGAATGCCCAGAGTTTATTTGTTTGGACCACCGCAAACACGTTTGCCCAAATGGTTCAGCAATTATCAATGGGAGCAGGAAGTCATTTTTACTTCTACAAATTTGTTTAACAATTTACTTAATAAAGGATTTACAGAATATTCCCATAAAGAATTTTCTGTGCGTATCTCCGCACCGGAACGGGCAGCACTGGAAATGATGTATCATGTACCGGATAAGCAGGGATTTGGTGAAGCATTTCGTATCCTGGAAAATCTGACAACCTTGAGACCGGATCTGGTTCAGGAGTTGCTGATACGTTGTCATTCTGTAAAAGTCAAAAGACTTTTTATGTATATGTCTGAAAAAGCAGACCATGCCTGGGTAGAAGAGTTATCTCCGGAAAAAGTTGATTTTGGGAGAGGGAAAAGAGTTATTGTAAAAAATGGTGTTTTTGATAAAAAATATCAGATAACAGTTGAAGCGGAGGATAATCTGTGAAAGATACTATTTACTACTCACAGGCTAAGTTATTAATCCAAGTTTTACCGCATATTACTAAAGAAACTGTGTTTGCCCTTAAGGGTGGAACAGCCATAAATTATTTTCTTTGGGACCTGCCTCGGATATCTGTTGATATTGATCTTGCTTACTTACCAGTCAAATCCAGGCAAGAGTCTATCCAGGAAATTTCAGAGAGTTTAGAAAGAATAATCCAGAATATTCAATATACAATCCCTGACGTTAAGGTCATACCAAAGATTGAGAAAGAAACCAAGAAGAAAATTGCCTGTATAGTTAATAAGAATAATATAACTGTAAAAATTGAACCTAATTTAGTTATCCGAGGTACGGTTTTTCCGGTTGAACAAGATTCACTATGCAATACTGCTATTGACATTTTCGGGAGCAACGTTACAATAACAAGACTTGCCATGCCAGATTTATTTGGAGGGAAGATTTGTGCTGCTCTGGATCGTCAGCATCCACGCGATTTATTTGATATATATTTACTTTTTAATGAAATGGGATTTTCTAGTGAGATTCGAAAAGCATTTATCCTTTATCTAATCAGTCATCCACGTCCTATAGTTGAGCTGCTGAATCCAAATTTTAAAGATATTAAAGCCATATTTGAAAATGAATTCGCAGGGATGAGTCGAGTATCAGTGACACTAGATGAATTAATCCAAACACGTACAATGTTAGTCAGTCAAATACAGACAGGCTTAACAGAAAATGAAAAGCGTTTCATTCTTTCAATAAAAAGGGGAGAACCGGACTGGTCTGCTTCAGGATTAAAAGGAATTGATATGTTACCCGCTGTCAGATGGAAAATAAAAAATATAAAAACTATGGATAAAAAGAAACATCAGCAGGCAGTTAATAAGTTGGAAAAATATTTAAGGTTATAAATTCTGGTTAGGTTTAAAGTAGAAAAAAATACCCTCCAAACCATAATTACCTTATTATCATATTACCTAATTACCATATTTCCTCCTCGCAGAGACGTGAGATAATCTTTATTAAGGTATAGGAAAGGGGAAGGGGTGATGAGGGTCTAAACCTCAACCTACGCTTCGCTACAACGCTTTCGGAAACATAAGTTCCCTGGCAGCATCATAGGCGTAGGAATCAGTCATCCCGGCAATAAAATCCACCACACATCGCTCTGGATGATCGGTCTTTTCGTACAGATGCTTCCGTTTAATAATAAAATTTCCAAAATGTCTGGCAATATTCAAAGAAGTATTATTATAGTAATTTTGATCAAAACTGCCTTTTTTGAATATTTTTATCAAGTATAAATAAAGCTGTTCAAGAAGCCTGGTTATTATTTCATTATTTTTAATTATGGAAGGGTGGTGATAAATATATTTATAATTAAATTCCTTTAACTGTACCATTAATTCATATTTTTCGTCTGAAAAACGTATATAATCTTTATTCTGAGAAGCTTTTATGACATCCTTTACCAGAGTATCTATGATCTCACCGTTGGTACTGCCGAGGTTTTTTCTAATTATTTTTGGTACATCGTCTATCGTAATCAACCCTATAGTAATGGCATCTTCAATATCTCTTCCCAGATACGCAATTTTATCAGAAAAACGCACTGCACATCCCTCATAGGTAAGAGCAGATTGCTGTCGATTATCAATATTATCTATTTCACGAAAGTTCTTCATCGGTTTTATGGTCTGCTCAAAATCTTCACCGCAATGAGATACTATACCATCTCTGACTGCATAGGTTAAATTCAGTCCTTTTCCGTCTCTGGTGATTTTATCAACAACCTTTAAACTATGGGTTTCATGAATAAAACCGCCGATATTGGATGTGAATGTATCCAGTGCTTTTTCCCCGATATGTCCGAATGGAGCATGACCCAGATCATGTCCCAGAGCGATAGCTTGGGCAAGTTCAATATCAAGATCCAGTCCCTTACAGATCGTACTGGCAATTGTAGATACATGCAGCACATGTTCTATACGGGTACAGATATGATCGTTTTGTGGAGAGAAAAACACCTGAGTTTTATATTTTAACCGTCTGAAAGGGGTAGCATGGATTATAGCAGTCTGATCACGAAAATAATCACCTCTGATATCTGGTTTTCTTGGGGTCTTTCTCGTATGATAAATAGAGTCAGATAATGGGTTTTTCATTATATCTCCAGTTAATTATTTTTTTCTTATCAACATTTCAATTATTGAGTCTTTCAGGGTACTGTTATATCCCTTACCAGATATGACATAGTCAATTTCTGTGAGTTCCTGTTGATTATACAGAAATTTGCGAATAATATCGCCTTGCATATAGGTTAGCATCGAAAGATACTGATCACTGGCTTTTTGATGTGAATAAGTATTGATTAAAAGAATCGAAGTGGGTAGGGCTTTCATTGTCAGTGCAAATTTTGATAACTTCTTTTTCCCACATTCTGAAAGATGAATTAAATCTGAGGTAAAAATGGAATCTGTTTT
>Ga0180433_10004689_pt1 | contig 18980 bp, 11 predicted proteins | sample SS_ome_8_FD_132980 | JGI IMG/M metagenome (GOLD analysis project Ga0180433, IMG submission 132980) | Hypersaline lake sediment archaeal communities from the Salton Sea, California, USA - SS_1_D_1 metaG | ecosystem: Environmental > Aquatic > Non-marine Saline and Alkaline > Hypersaline >... | reverse complement strand
GGACTCATCTTTGACCGGCACCAGGAGACCAAAACAGTTGAAGCATTCACAAAAGCCATAGAGATGGCCGGTCAGGAATTCCAGGAAAATCCCCTCTACTCTCCTTTGATCCCTAACTGGAACCGGGTCACATCAGCCATACCTGATTTTCTCGATTCACTCAGGACGAGTGTTGACGAAGAGAACAGCTGAGGCTCACCTCAGCATTTTCAAAAGCATTTTCTTTTTAACTGATTTTTATACTATTTTAATATATAATTCATTGCTAAATCAGAATACACGACAAAACATGATAAAGATTTTTTTCCATCTCCCACACAGGCGGTGTGGCTAGCTGCAAAGGAGAGTCAAATGCCAGAATTACGGTATGATCCGTTAGAACATCGATGGGTGATCATTGCTACCGAACGAGCGGCCAGGCCTTCTGACTTAGTTGACAAATCCAAGTACAACCATGTGAAGCTCTGTCCCTTCTGTGAAGGGCAGGAGAAATCCACTCCCCCTGAAATTTGGGCCTACAGAGACCCGAAAACTTCTCCTAACTCTCCGGGTTGGAAAGTCCGAGTTGTCTCTAATAAATATCCAGCACTGCAAATAGAAGCCGAAGGGAAACGGATCGGGGTTGGATACTACGATATGATCGAGGGATCAGGTGCCCACGAAGTCATCATTGAAACACCTCAACACGACTTGAGTCTGCCCGACCTTCCGCCGATTCACGTCAAATGGGTTCTTCTCGCCTACAGAGAGAGACTCAGAGACCTCTACAAGGATGCCCGTTTCAGGTATGCCTTAGTCTTTAAAAATCACGGAAAAAGGGCAGGGGCATCTCTGGCTCACCCCCATTCCCAGCTGATTGCCACGCCGATTGTGCCGCGGAATGTTTTCATCAAGCTCGACGCAGCCAGAAATCACTATGAGAACAAGGAGCGTTGTCTTATCTGTGATCTGATTCAGCAGGAGATCAGCACCGGATCGAGAATAATTGCCCAGCAAAACGGCTTTGTAGCCATAGCTCCCTATGCTTCCCGGTTTCCCTTCGAGATATTTATCGCCCCCATCGAGCACAATCACAACTACGGAGATATCAGCGATGATGATCTGGAGATATTGGCTCATTTCCTGAAAGACATTCTCATGCGGTTGAGAAAAGTTCTGAACGATCCCCCCTATAACTTTGTCTTGAATACATCACCCAACACTGAAGCCAAACCTAAGTTGCCCGACCAATGGACCACATTGAAATACGACTATCACTGGCACTTGGATATCATCCCTAGAGTCATCAGGATTGCCGGGTTTGAATGGGGAAGCGGTTTTTACATCAACCCCAGTGTGCCCGAGGAAGCCGCGAAATTTCTGAGAGAATCAGGGGAAGCGGAATAAATCAAACTCTACCGGAAGCATCTGTAATTCCCGCCAATTTCTCAGCAAGATTTGACGTCAGCATATCCGGTCTCAGGCGCCAGCGCCAATTTCCTTGCTTGGTAGCTGGCCGGTTCATCCTCGCCTCCTCTCCAAGTCCCAATATGTCCTGCACGGGTACTATGAAGTTATTGGCCTCAGACACGGCGCCCAACTTGACAAACTCCCAGTGGACATCATCATCTGTGGCCGTCCGTCCGATGTATTGAAAGAACCTCTTCCTTTCTTCAGGTTTCGCTTCCATTTGAAACCAGCCCTTTACTGTGTTGTTATCGTGTGTTCCCGTGTAGGCGATGCAGTTTTTTTCGTAGGTGTGGGGTAGATAGGGGTGATCGGGATTATCATCACCAAAGGCAAAGAGAAGGACCTTCATTCCGGGAAAGCCGAAAAGGCTCATGATTTCTTTGACATCAGGGGTTATGATTCCCAAATCTTCAGCTATGAGGGGAAGAGTCTGGAATCTCTTTTTGAGTGCATTGAAAAAATCCAAGGCCGGAGCTTTTACCCATCTCCCGTTGACAGCCGTCTTCTCTTTCGCCGGAATTTCCCAGTAACCCACAAAGCCACGGAAATGGTCGATCCTCACCCAGTCGTACAGACTCAGATTATGAGCGACTCGACTGATCCACCAATCGAACCGTGTCTTTTTCATCCGATCCCACCTGTAGAGGGGATTTCCCCAGAGTTGCCCGGTTTGGCTGAAATAGTCCGGCGGAACTCCAGCCACCACTGAAGGCCGGCCGTTTCCGTCGAGCTGGAACAATTCCGGACGAGTCCATAGGTCTGAACTGTCGTGCACAACATATATAGGCATATCGCCCATAATCTGAATACCCTTCCCGTCGCAGTAGCATTTGAGTCTGCGCCACTGTTTCCAGAAAATATACTGGTGAAACAGCTCTCTCTGCACTTCATCATGATATCTGGTTTGCGCACCCTTCAGAGCTGCAGTGTGTCTACGCTTGATTTCAGGAGGCCACTTGTTCCAGGAAAGACCTTGAAATCCAGACTTCAGAGTCACAAAAAGAGCGTAATCATCCAGCCAGAATGAATGTTCAGCACAAAAATTTTCAAATTCCTGCGTGTCAGATCTCTCCTTGAAACGATCATAGGCCACGGACAATATTTTTTTCTTGAATGGGATAACTTTGTCAAATTCAACTCTCTCCTTCGCAAAATCGGGAACTGACACCACATCGCTCCAGGCAAGCAGCCCGTCTTCGATCAGGAGGTCCGGGCTGATCAGAAGAGGATTGAAGGCAAAAGCAGAACAGCTATGGTAGGGTGAGTTATCAGAAGCCAAATCCGTCGGATTCAGGGGCAATATCTGCCAGATTTTTTGTCTGGAAGCGGCTAAAAAATCTGTAAACGCATAGGCTCCCGGGCCAAGATCTCCAATACCATACGGAGAGGGCAATGAAGTGATATGACACAGAACACCACTTTCCCGTCGCGGCATTGTCATTCTTTTTCTGGTCGAAACACGCACTCTCACAGGCACTTGACGGACAGGTGGTCACCGAGACTTTTCATCAAGCCCATCCATGTGTTTGCCCTTAAATTGTTCTTCTTAGCTCTAAGCTGCATATCCCTCCCCAATTGTTGACAGTGGGAAAAATACAGATTCTGACTTTTCCAGAGATTCAAGTCCAGAGAGAATGTTTTCAAAGTTGCCATCAGTTGCACCGTATTTTCAAGAAGCGTCAAGTTCTCCGGATCCGCACGGATTTCGGACATCAGGTCGTTAATTTTTTTGCTAGCCGCAAATCCCAAAGAATCACTGTCAGGTTCGAGCTGCCACTTCTGGAATTCATCAATGATCCGCTTCAAAGTCCCGGGATCAACCTCATCTTGTTCTATCAGCTTTTTGAAATCTGCATTCAGCACAAACTCCATCGACGCGGCGAAAGCCTTCGGCAGCGGTATGTTGTTTTCTTTCAAGGCATACATCACAGAATAATGCCTCTCGAACACTTCCCGGAGAGAAGTCTCGGCTTCCTCGAGTGTGGATTCCAAAATATTGTTTAAGACCTCTCTTTTTTTATCTCTTAAAAGATGCCAGAGGGAATAGTTGTGATCTCCGAAATGGTTGTCCATCAAGCGGATCAATTTCGGAATATCGCCTTCCTGGAAAGCATCTTTTATCTCACTATGCATCACAGAATAAGCTTGTTCATCGACGAAGCGCCGCACGCCCCCGTTGAGATTTTGGTCCCCGAAGTGCAACACGGCATAGCTCAACATCTCTTCCTCACGCGTCAAATCGGACCGGATTGATGCTTTGCCCAGGGAAAGCTTCAAGCTCCCGGACTCAAGAATGGTGTTGGCCTGGCTTTGGGCCGTGTGCTCTCCTATTCGTACGGTCTCCGGATAGTCCTCGAACAGGGACGAGACAGCATAGTGCACCCCGATTCTGTGCAGGTCCAGTACGGCAGGTTGCACAAGACGCTTATAGATCTCCGCGCCGTGGGCATAGACAGGTTTATTGCTCGGTGCTTTTTCAATTCTCTCGATAAAGCCAGGCTCAAGATCGTCACCCGAAATTTCTCTGGTGAGCTGCATGGCCCGGCCGGCGTATTTCATAACTTGAACTGTTTCAATTCCGGATATCTCGTCAAAAAACCAGCCGCAGCTCGTGTACATGAGCATGGCATTTCGTTGCATCTCCAACAGCTTCAACACGGTTGTTTTATCTGTGCGGTCGACCTTACGAGCGGCCTGTTGGGCGAAAAAGCTCTCCAGGCTGGGCTCGGACCTGTCCAGGACAACCTGGACGTAGGCATCCCTCACTGACCAGGGGTCTTTGACATAACCGGCCATTTCTCTCGCATAGAGAAGACAGAGCTCATCCCTCAGCCAATCCATGGCATCCCGGAGAGGAGCTCTCCAGGCTTGTGTCCAACCGGGATTCCGGCCTGTGCGGCAACCGCAATCGCTCCGCCATCGCTCGACACCGTGGGCACAGCTCCATGAGCTGTTGGGAACAATTTCCGTTTCATATTCTGGGGGGAATTTTTCCAGGTATTCGGCGTAGGCTGTCAACCGGGCTTTTCCTGTCGCCTCTATCTTGTCCAGACAATAAGCCAAGGCCATGTCGCCGAACCGGTGGTGATGGCCGTAGGACTCACCATCTGTGGCGGTGTGGACTAGCTGTCCCAATTCTGGATCGGAGGAAAAAGACTGTATCAACCTCTCTGCAAACAGATCGCCATTCGTTAAAAGATCTCCGAACGCGATATCATGAGACACCGGCCCGTCATAGAAAAAAACGGCCATGCGTTTTCCAGAAGACAGATGCACCGCGTAAGATCTTTTCGGATCTATCCGCCCGCCTCGGGCATCGATCCAATCTCGGCTTCCCATCTTGCGGTAGCGCAGGGCTTGAACAGGAGAAAGAATCGTGAAGCGTATCCCATGCTGAGCCAGGATATCAAGAGTCTCGAGGTCAACCGCTGCCTCCGGCAGCCACATCCCTTCAGGCTGTCTTCGAAAACGATGGACAAAGTCCGCGATGCCCCACATAACCTGGGTTTGCCTGTCCCGGGAATTGGCGAGCGGCATGATCATATGGTTATAGGCCTGGGCTATCGCAGAGCCGTACCCGGAATACTGTTTTTGGCTCTGACGATCCGCCTCGAGAATGGCTCCATAGATTTCAGGCTCATGACGCTCCAGCCAGGACAATAGAGTGGGTCCGAAATTAAAGCTCACTCGGGCATAATTGTTAACGATGTCAATAATCTTTTTTTCCGCATCCAGAATCCGGGCGGTCGAGTTGGGGGCATAGCACTCTGCGGTTATCCGTTCGTTCCAATCGTGAAAAGGGTAGGCCGAATCCTGGACTTCGACCTCACCAAGCCAGGGGTTTTCCCTGGGAGGCTGGTAAAAATGCCCGTGAATGCATACGTATCGGTTCATGAATCAGAGCTAACACAAAAAGAGATTTTGGTGCGTATTCGCCTGGGAATCAATCCGCTATTTATTTTTCTCGGTATCTGTGAGGCTTGCAAACGTTTTGGCGCCTTTGATCTGGTAGGCGATCTTATCTTCCCTGGCCAGCCAGCCGAGTCCCTGGTACACGATCGCAGATTTTTCATCCAACAACTTGGGCAGCTGAGCGACATTCACCTCACCTTTTTTCTCCATGACTTTCCAAATTTTGCCTGCGGTTTCTCCGATTTTGTCCTTCATAGCTTTCTCCTTCTCAAGATAAACAGTATCAACCCATCATCCCGGTGAACAAAAGGGCTTAAAGATTATATTTTATCACATTTAGTGAAATTGCAACGAGAAAATGTAGGATGAGGCGAAAATTTAGGAGCTTCTTTTGAAAATCAGTACGCTCAGGGGCGGAAGCGTCAAAGACAGGGAGAAGTCTTTGCCGTGAATCGGGCTTGGCTGAGCCTCGACTCCTCCCAGATTCCCCACGCCGCTGCCACCGTAGGTTGCGGCATCGCTGTTCAGAACCTCTATCCAATAGCCGCCTGAAGGAACACCCACCTTGTACGACCTGCGTACCAGAGGAGTGAAGTTGCAAACCACGATCACGGGGCCTGCGGATGTTCCTCCTCTCCGTTCAAAGCTGATAACACTCTTCTCCCAATCACTGAAATCTATCCATTGGAAACCATCCTGCTCAAAATCACGCTCGTAGAGTGCCGGCTCGCGCCGGTAGACACGATTGAGATCCCTGACCCAATTCTTCAGTCCTTGGTGAGATGGATATTCCAGAAGATGCCAGTCCAGGCTTTCCTCATGAGTCCACTCCCGCCGCTGCCCGAATTCATTTCCCATGAACAGGAGTTTTTTCCCGGGGTGAGTGAAGAGAAATCCCAGGAGAATTCTTAAGTTGGCGAATTTCTGCCAATCATCTCCTGGCATCTTGCCCAGAAGAGATCCTTTTTCATGGACGACTTCATCGTGAGAGAGCGGTAAGAGGAAATTCTCGGAAAAAGCATACCAGATGCTAAAGGTCAACTGATTGTGGTGATGTTTCCGATAGACAGGATCCTTTGACATATATTGCAGAATATCATGCATCCAGCCCATGTTCCATTTCATCCCAAAGCCGAGGCCCCCCAAATAGACAGGCCGGGTCACCATGGGCCAGGCTGTGGATTCCTCGGCGATTGTCTGGACATCGGGGAAGGCGTTGTAAATGACCTCATTCAGCCTCTTGAGAAAGGTGATGGCTTCGAGATTTTCCCGTCCGCCGTGCACGTTCGGAATCCACTCCCCTTCTTTCCTGGAATAATCCAGATAGAGCATGGAGGCCACGGCATCCATGCGGAGACCGTCGGCATGGTACTTCTCCAGCCAAAACAAGGCATTGCTTATCAGGAAATTCCGCACCTCGTTTCGGCCGTAATTGAAGATATGGCTTTTCCAATCCGGGTGAAAACCCTTTTTCGGATCTTGGTGCTCGAAAAGATGCGTCCCATCGAAGTAGGCCAGCCCGTGTTCATCGGACGGGAAGTGAGAAGGAACCCAGTCCAGAATGACTCCTATGCCATTCTGGTGCAGTCGATCGATCAGAGACATCAAACACTGAGGAGTGCCATACCGGCTGGAGGGTGCATAATAGCCTCCCACTTGGTAACCCCAGGATCCATAGAATGGATGCTCCATCACGGGCATGAGCTCCACATGCGTGAAGCCCATTTCTTTGACATAATCAACGAGCACAGGGGCGATTTCTCTATAGCTCAGAAACCGACCGGGATCTTCGGGTGCTCTTCGCCACGAACCCAGGTGAACTTCGTAAATTGAGAGGGGGGCATGGAGGTCGTTGTATTCCTTTCGGCACGCCATCCAATCCGCATCTCCCCACTCATAATCAAGATCCCAGACAACCGCGGCCGTGCGGGGGGAGATTTCCCAAAAGAGAGCAAAGGGATCGCCTTTATCTACCCTGTATTTGCGCTGCTTGGAGACAAAATGGAATTTGTAGAGAGAACCTCGAGAGAGATCAGGAATGAATCCCTCCCAGATACCGGACTCATCCCATCTTATAGCCAGGGGATGAGCTTGGGGATCCCAACCATTGAAATCCCCGACAACCGAAACCAGCTTGGCATTGGGAGACCACACAGAGAAATACACGCCTTCCTGGCCATCAACGGACATTCTGTGGGCCCCGAACTTCTCATAGAGCTTGAAGGCATTGCCCTCTTTAAAAAGATGGATGTCATAATCGGTGAAGCGTGTCGGCCCATGGAGGACCCGCACGGGACTTTTCGCATCCGCTGTCTCTTTTTTTGTGCGTGGTTGTCTAGGGGACAAAACGAAACTCCTATATTTCAACCAGGGCGTTTAGGCCCTATAAGCTATCGCTCAATTGCCTGTAAATTCCTTCATACTTCAGAGCGGACCTCTTCCAAGAAAAATCCATCCGCATGGCGTTCCTGACTAGTGTCAACCAGTTTGAGCTATCGCCATATAGCTCCAGCGCCCGGTTCACTTCTGCAAGCAGAGCATTCGAAGAATAGTCCGTAAATTTGAAACCGTTCCCCTCCCCTGTTCGAGAATCGAACTTCTGGATCGTGTCGTCAAGTCCTCCTGTAGCTCTCACGATGGGGATGGTCCCGTACTTGAGGCTGTACATCTGATTCAACCCGCAGGGTTCGTATTTTGAAGGCATGAGAAACATATCCGATCCTGCCTCGATTTTATGGGCAAGGACATTGTCAAAGGCAATTTTCACACCCAGCCGGCCGGCGTGCTTCTTCCCCAAAGCATCGAATTGCTTCTCATACTTGGCATCACCGGTTCCCAAAAGGACAAGATGGAGATCCAACTTTAAAAGCTCATCCATTGCTTCTGCCAGGATATCGAAGCCTTTCTGGTCTGCCAATCGCGACACAATTCCTATTATCGGAACGCCGGATGTCCCCTTCAATCCATAAATCTTTGCTAAATCCTGCTTGCATGCCTTTTTTCCTGAAAGGTTACGGCTGTCAAAGTTGGCAGCGATGTGAGGATCTGTCTTGGGGTTCCAGGATTGGTAGTCGACGCCGTTCAAAATGCCATGCACTTGAGCGCGCCTCTCCCGGAGAACACCTTCCAACCCGTATCCAAACTCCGGGGTCTGTATCTCTTGGGCATACTTTTCACTCACAGTGGTTATGGCATCGGAAAAAACGATTCCCCCCTTCATGAAGTTCATCTTTCCATAGTACTCAAGCCCCTTCATCACAAACAATTCCAGAGGAAGTTCGCTGACCCTCATCATCTCTGCCGGAAAAACGCCTTGATAGGCGAGGTTATGGATGGTGAAAACGGATTTGGATCTCGTGAGAACAGGATCATCTGCGTAAAGACTTTTTAAATAAACAGGGATGAGGCTGGTTTGCCAATCATGGCAGTGAATGATATCCGGCTGGAACCCGATCAGCTTTGTCAGTTCTATAACACTCCGGCTAAAAAAAATGAACCTCTCCGGGTTGTCAAAATAATCTCCTCTCGGAGTCCCGTAAAGACCGCTTCGGTCAAAAAATTCGTCGCGTTCAATAAAATAGGCTTGCGTGTTTCGCTTCAACCCGACGGTGTGGATTCCGGCATCCAGGTGACAGCCTTTGAAGGGAACGGACAGAGATTTGTCATACAACTTCAGGTTGAACGAGCCCTCTCTGACAGACCTGTAATAGGGCATGACAGTGATCACTCGATGCCCCAACAGAGCAAGAGCATCCGGCAGAGAGCCGGCCACATCTGCCAGGCCTCCGGTTTTGGCAAAGGGAGTGACCTCCGATGCCGCAAAAAGGATCTTGAGTTCAGTCAAAGGTGTAAATCCTCCTTCATTTGTCTAGTTTTTGTCCCATTTTTCCAGAAGATAGGGTTTGAGATCTTCGAATGTTTGCGCCTGCTGTTCGATGATGAGCTCGGCCTGCTGAGTGGTCATCTCTCGAGTTCTGTTGATAAAGGAGGCCACCCGGGCATAATAAAGGGGGCGCATGATGTCCACAAGGTTTTTTCTGTCCTTTTTCCAGTTATGGAAGGTGATGGAAAAATCATACACGATCTTAGACCAATCCTCGGTGGGCATCAGGAAATTATCCGAATTCCTCTTCCTGTTCAATCCCCTGAGCATGGCAAAACTCTCAGGATTGATAATCTTTTCCCACAAGGCTGCCATGTTTTTGAACCCCTCATTGAAATTTTCGATCATTCCCGGCAGGTCTACGGTAAAGGGTTCGGGTTCCTTCTGGATAGGTTCCCCATAGGTCGGGACGGGCTTGCTCCCGCGTATATTTTTCCATTTCACCTGTTCGTTCTCCATGATTTCGAATATGGGATAGACAACCTGCCTGAACATCGGACCCAGGTTCTCCAGAGGATCCTTGACGTCGTGAATTTTGGCCCCCAAATAGGATTGACAGATGGATTTGTCCTCGACGATGGCCGAAGTGGTCATCCAGATATCGATGCCGAACCTGGCGATATCTGTCATCCAGACTTCTTTTCCGTACTTGTTGTAAAAATTGACCATATCCTTGGACAGGCCGAAATCCCCTCCAATTGGCTGTCGAACTCGCTTGCCGTACAGGGCACGAGTCATGTTGTAGGCGATATTATTCGTGATCGTCGCGTCATACTTATAGCGGGAATAATAAGGAGCTACAAAATCATGGCCATGGGTTAAAACGGGATCAGCCAGGGCTTTGATCCATTCCGGTGTGATGCTTCTCAGATCGGAATCAAACAATAGACAGGCTTTGGCATCAAGGAATGAAGCCGCCTCGAATATCATCCGGAGAGCACTGCCTTTGCCGGGAATACCACGATAGATGGTCACAATTTTTTCGATGAAAGGATAAACGATTTTGGCTTGAGCCACTTCTCGTGTGTCGTCTGTCGAGCCTCCATCCGATATGATCATGATCGATTTCAGGTCTTGAAAGTATTTGGCAATTCCCTCGCTCACGACATCGATAACGTGTTCGATAGTCGAGTCATTGTTGAAACAGGGAATTCCGACAACAAGATCAGCGCTGTCAATCTTTTCCAGCCTCCTGTTCGCCCATGGCCGCAAACCAGTATGAAACTTCAATACTCCATCTCCTTTTAGGAACTCAATTTTCCTCGATCTTTGACTTTAAAAACAACGTTGTGCTACATTTCAAAGGTAAGCAAACTCATTATATCAAAACATTCGGACAAAGGAAGAAAATTTCATTACACACTAAAGGAGTAAAAATGATTGTTTTGCCTTGGAAACCATTCAGAATATCACTCAGGCTGGTATTAATGCTGTGTCTTGTTCTCGTGATGGGAATGTATCTGGCGGCACTGGCGCAGGACCTTCCGGATAATCCCTACGAACGGGGGCTGGTGCTTCTCAAGCAGTTCAAGTACGGGGAAGCGAAAGCCAGTTTTGACCAGGCTTTATCCAAAGACCCAAACCATGTCGACGCCTTGTACCATCGAGGGAGGGCCCAGGTTGCTTTGGAACAGCTCGATCCGGCCATGTCTGATTTTGATCGAGCGGTGCAAATCAACGCGGAATTCGCACCTGGTTATGTCGGGAAAGCCATGGTCGCCATCGCAAGAAAAGACTTTGGCTCAGCCATGGCCCACATTGACAAGGCCCAATCTCTAGAACCCGAAAACGCAGAAGCGTTTTACCAAAAGGGCATCGTTCTCGGCTACCAGAAGAACACCGATGGGGCGATCAACTCCCTCAAGAGATGCCTCGAGATCCAGCCGGATCATGCCTACGCCCATTATCAGATAGGCCTCGCTTACAATCAGATCAGACGTGTCGATTTGGCCATCGAACATCTGGATAAATTCCTCCACCTCGCGCCCGAAGCCCCGGAAGCGGATCAAGCACGAAGGCTTCTCAGCAATCTGAGATAAGCGAAGGCATGTGCAACTGATTTAAAAGGCTTGCCCTATGCTGATGTAGAAAACAGTCTTCGGCTCGAACTCCCGGGGAGACAGGTTGATGCCATAATCCAGCCGGAGGAAAATAGCGGGGAGGTTGAGCCGCAAACCAAAACCTGCAGCAGTCCGCACATCAAGGGGATCGAATTCGTCAAGATAGCGATAGACGTTTCCCAAGTCAAAAAAGGCAACCCCCTCCAGCCATTTGAGAACGGGAAATCGTAATTCCTGGTTCACAATAAACGTAGCTTCCCCTCCAATGGGCATGTTCAGGTATGGATCATAGGGCCCGACCATGTCCCGCTCAAATCCCCTGATGGAGTTGGCACCTCCGGCAAAATAGCGCCTACTGGGGATGAGAACCTGATCAAAGGCATCCGCGATACCGATTCTGTAGTTTGAAGCCCAAACGAGGAGAGGGTGGATGCGGAGATAAAGGGAATACTGTCCGAAAAAACTGATAAAGCTGAGGTCTGATTTAAGGAAAGTGGGAGAGTATCTCGAGCTTAAGGATAGAAAAGACCCCTGCTTGGCATTGATTCTATTCACACGCGTATCCCTTACCCAAAATGCCTGGAACTCGGGAAGAAAGAGCGTGAAGTCAAAGGGAAAGGGCCCTATGGGATCGAGTTCATAAGTGTGAATCCTGTTGAGACGAAAGAGATAGGAGATTGAAGAATCAAAGGGGAAAGGGATAGTCTGCTGGATGGTCAACCCGAATTCCTCGGATCGAAAACCTCCCAGTGTTTCATCAAGATAAGAGATGGAATACAGGGTGTTCAATTTTAGGCCGAAAATATAAGGATCTTTCAGCGAAAAACGCAAGTCTTTCTGCCGGTCATTCTGTCTGTAAAATATCAACCCTGACCTTCCATGCCCAAAAAGGTTAATAAGATCCAATTGACCGAATACTTCCAGCTTCTCCTCAGAGTTATAGCGAAGGCCGTAGCTCACACCGAATCTAGGGTCTTCTTGAATTTCGACCACAACTTTGGCTCTCTGTTGACCGTAGTATTCGGGACGGATATTCACAGTCCTGAAGACAAGCAGATCATAGAGTTTTTTCTGACTGGCAATGATATGCTCCATGTTGAGAGGATCTTTTTCCCTGAAGAGGAGCTCTCGCCGGATGACATGTTCCGGTGTACGGTCGTTTCCGATAATTTCGATCTCAGAAATCAGGTGGACCTCGCCTTCGCTTATGTCGTAAACAATTCCGACCTGAGAGAGGTTGTCATCAAACAGCGTTTGGACGTCGATGCTCACGTCATGATAGCCGTGAGCTCTGTAAAAACTATAGAGCATATTCGTATCCGCAGCCAGATTAGGGGGTGAATAAATATCCGATTCTTTAAGATTCAAAACAGTCAAGAGCTCATCTCTGGGAAAATTTTTATTTCCCACGACAGCGACCGACTGAACAATACTCTGGCGTCCCTGTTCGACTGGCAGCTCGATATCAACAGTCTTTGTTTTCCCATCTGAAGATATCTCCGGGTAGTCGATAACAGCGTTTTGGAAACCCATCTCTTCATACAGAGATTCAATCCTCAACTTGCTTCTCTTGAAATCGTAGAGCAGGGCCCACAGACCCTTGCCTTTTGCCCGAGGAAGTCCGGCCACGGTTTTCTTGATGGATTTTGCAGAAACTGCACTCTCCCCACCGATGGTGAACTGGCCAATGCGGTATTTGGGCCCGAAGTGAACATAGAGGACGTAGAAGGATTCCCTGTCTTCCTCTGTTTTGGAGCCAGTGACCTCTGCTTCGATATACCCTTGGCTGTTCAAGTCGAGTCGGACCGCTTTTTCGGCCTCGGCCATGGACATCTCTTCCGGAAGCCGGCCGTTCCACTTGCTGATGACCTTCTCCTTGAGAGATTTTTTAATGGGATCGCCCACGAAAACAATCTGGGCCGGTTCTTTGGGCGCAACCTGAAATGATAGGACTACAGTCTCATCCGATTGGTAATCGAGGGACGAGGATATGACCGCATTCAGATAGCCCCGTGCCTTGTAAAAAGATGTCAATTTCTCTAAGGCCGAACGTAGGTTTCTGTAGTGAAAGACAGATCCTTTCTTGAGATTCCGTGTGGCCTTTTCCAGAGTTTCGCTAGAAAACTGTGTATTTCCGTTGAATGCTATATTCTTGATTTTATAGCGGTTGACACGAGTACGGAGAGCGAACAATCTTATTCTTGACGGCCTCCCCAGAAAAAAACGATGACTGACGCTGCCTCCATAGCTTCCGTCATCCTTGGCAAAGGATTGAAGGCTGAAGTTGCGGGTCAGGTTGTAGTCCAAAACCCATGTCTGCCTCTGCGTGTTGCTTATATCGATCGAATAAATGAGATCGAGCGTATGGATAAGCCCCTTCCGGAAGGTGAAGCGGGCGCCGGGATCTTCCTCGGTGGCAATGTTGATGGGTTCGATACGCACATCCTCTGCACCGAGAAAGTTTTTTAGCCCTCTTGTGAAAGGAGAGGCCAGAGGGCTCAGGAAATACAGCATGAGCTGATCTCCGAGAACATTGGCGGCCTCATCTCTGAGACGTTCCGTTCCGTAGCCTGTAATAAGCAGCGAAGCAAGCTCTATTTGGGATCTCGGGGGAGTTGAGCTCAGCGAGAAACTCAGGCTTGTGATCGGTCCTGAGACCGCCAGAGTGACCTCCAGGTTATCCATATCGTGCCGCATCTGGGTGTGAGCGATGACATTCACACGACCCTCCAGAGGATCGGCCTCGGCATAATCCAAACTCACCTGCTCAGCCTCGTAGCTCCTGTTGCTGAAAAGGATCTCCCCCACCTCACGGTTTCTGACAAATCCCGAGAGTCGCGGCTCGTAAACAGTCCCGCCAAGGCGGATGTTCCCGTCCAATTCGAGCGAGGCCACATTGTTGTCAACAATCAGGGGATTGATGGTGATGACATCAATGGCCAGGCCCAAATCCCTGATTCTGGACGGGATATCACTCTTCAAGGCTCTCTGTTGGGAGCGTAGTGTCTTGACAAGCTCGCTGCCCGGGTATATATCGGCGTTGAAATAAGATTGTGTGAATCCCACTTCTCCCGACAGGTCCCATCGTTGATTCTGCTTTCTGAGTTTGAGGTTTCCGCTGGACAGTGCCTGGAATCCTTCGGGGTAGCTGACCTGAACCTGTTCTACGGCCACATCGAGTTCAGCCGATTTGATTGTGTTCATAGCAAACTCGATCTTTCCCCTCGCCGTTGACTTTCCCCCGTTGAACATTCCCGACAAGGAAAATGTCACCGGCTTCCCGTAGCCCACCTGAAAATCCCCCTCCATCTCCGCAACCTGGAAAGGAATATCCTGCAGCTGAAAGAGGCCGTTGAAAAACCGGCCTTCGCCCTTCAGCCCGATATCATCGACAGGTCCATGACACTGCAGATCAAGGCTGAAATCGCCAGCCAGAACAATATCCTCGAAGAGTGGAGTAAGGATCGAGGTGTTCAGATTCGCCGAGAGGTGACCGTCCAGCTGAGACGGCTCCCCAAGATTCAGAGTCAAACCGGCCTGGATGAATGAACTGCCCCCGCTTAGCCTGAAATCTTCCAAACGAAGGATATTCTCTTTGAAAAGAAATCGAATCCCTTTTTCATTGGACATTCTGAACTTCGATAAGAGGAGCTCGAGCTTGGTCAACTCGCCACCGATTTCAACACCCCCGGCCGAAAAGAAGTCACCACCGAGACGGATGTTTCCCTCGAGTTCACCGCCAACGTCTGCCAGAGGCTTTTCAGGGAGGAGATCAACGAGGCGACCGAGATCCAGAGCAGAAAGAACGACGGTTATTCCAGATTCTGTCAACCCCAACTGACCGTTGTCTTCGGGCACACCCTTTTTATCTGACAAGGGAAGACGAATTTTGCCCTCGGCAGAGACGCGTCCTTTATCGACACCCACGGCAAATTCATCAAGTTCGAGAACATTGTTGGTGATCCCTGCTCTCAATGTCAGATCATGGAGAGCATAGGGGATGACCGAGGTCTCGAGGAGGCTGTCCAGGAGAGTTATCCGGGCATTCACAACAGGATGACCGACTGTACCGGAAACATCTCCTGCAAGTGACAAAGATCCGGCGATTTCAGTATTCGGGAGAAAGGCTTCCAGGATGCGGAGGTCAATAGCTCCGTTGAGGGAAATCTGTCCCGGGTTGACAGCACTGAAGGGGATCATGCCAGAAACGGATAATTCCGTCTTCGGCCCTTTGATCTGGAAAGGTTCGAAACGGATCTCCTGGAAGTTCGCATCTACAGTGAAGGACTGTTGATTTTCAAAAGTATAGTTGATGTAGCGAAACGCCAATTTTTCGAAGCTCATTCGTGCTGTGGACTGCTTCCACTCTCTCAAAGGAATCGCAAAGTCGATCGCAGCCGTGATGTCAGACGAAATGGGAGAAGGCAATGGCTCAACCTGATGCTGAAGTGTGTTCCAGGCATCCCAAGCCTGTGTTGTCAACCGTCCTCTCAGGGTGAGAGGCTCTTGCAGCAGAAGCTTCGCTTCCAGTGAAAGACGACCTGCGGGAACGTGCGTTTGGAGAATGACCGTCCGGCCGTCTGATTCGGCTGTGGCATCGATTCTTTCGAGATAAGCGCTGGCGACGGTAATCTTCTCGAGGGCAGCTATAAAGCTGAAGACAGGTTTTTCCAGAGTTCCCTTCCCCTTGAATTCAAAGCGAGCCATACCTGATAGAGGCGTATCCTGAGGAGCCAACGAACGAAAATCCGCCAGGTCGATCCCTCTACCTTCCAGGTCAGCCAGGAATTCCTTGGATTGAAAATCGATCCCAAGGTGTCCTTCCAGAATTCCCTCACCCTTGCGGACTCGCAGACTCTTAATTTCCAAGAGGCGATTCACGAGCTGCCCCTGGAATTCGGCGAGTGATATGTCCTCACTATCTAAGACCAGGTTTTCGGCTTTGGCCGAAAACTCGATTTTCGGATTATCCAAACTGCCAGCCAAATCAACTTTACTGGAGAAAATCCCTTTCAAGGCATATTTCATCGAGGAAGACAAGGTTATTGGTTCCAGGTCTACCCGCTCTGCTTCAACCGTCAATACGGAATTGTCCCCGAATGCATGGCTGCCCAGATTGTAAGCTAGACGGCCTCGGACTTGTATCAACCCCTGTGAGAGCTGCAGGTCGAATTTTGGGATAGCTAATCCAGTACGGTCAAAGGTGAACCGTCCCACCATTTGGGGAAGATTAAGCTCTCCCAGAGAAATATCCCGCCCCTCGGTAGATAAAGTTATATTTGGAGCAGTGGCTGTTCCGCGCGCCTGGCCCTTGATTGTGAACTGCCCTGTTTCCGGCCAAGGGCCATCAATAAGGTCCGCCGGTAAAATCTCTGCTGCCGATAACCTTGTGTAGAGGCGTTTCAGCTCAGACAGGTCATTAGCCGTAATTTCGAACTCGGAATCAAAATGTTTTCTGCTGTCAACAGTGCCCGTAAGAGAGAGGCTTGTTTGATCGATACGGAGCACGCTCGGCATTAACTGAACCAGACCATCAGATGTTTTGAAATCGATGTTTCCGCTCAGCACGTACCTCTCTCCAGTCCCGGAAAAAGCTTGGGATGCGGGCTTAAACCTGATCTCTCCTTGAGCCCGGACGGTATCTATAGCCAATTCTCTCCATTTTGCCGACAGGCGGCCGTCGCTTACAGATGACAGATAGGGCAGGAATCGAGGTTCCAATTCCGCAAAATTCGCGACATCGATGTTCGTCCACTCAATCTCTGCGGACGAATCTCTGTTCTGGAGAAAATCAATGTTGGCCATGCCCTTAAGCCTTCCTTTCCGCAGGGCCAGTTCGAAATTATCGACAGTGATGGATTTCGTATCGCTGTGAAAAGAGGCCGTGACGAATGCGACGGGAATACCGGCGACACTCGCATCACGGACGTCAAGATTTCCTCGCAGGTCGATATCCTTTTGCGAGCCTCGCACTGATGTCGAAAACGCCAAATGTCCTGTGAGTTTCTGTTCAATGGGCAAGATGTCTTTAAATTCTTCGAGATGAAGTGCTCCCTTTATTTCGAAGTCAAAGCGTGGAACTTGGAGAAAATCACTGACTTCTCCCGATGCAGATACGGCCACGGGGTCTGTTCGAATCGACAGCCGGCTTATCTTCAAGGATTCATCATCAAACTCGAATTCAGTATATAGCTCATGGAGCAAAATTTGGGATTCCTTAAACTCGATCTTCCCTCTTCCCGACTTGATGGATCCCGAATGCAAGCCTTTGTTTTTGTGATAACTCCCGTTTATCGCTATATCGGCCACAAGGGCATTGGCCGAAATTTCCTTATTATCTATGTTGAGAGAACCGTCCGCCATCATGAATTCATCTATCCTCAGGGACATCGGCTTCTTTGTTGTCGCAAACTCAGATTTATCGGTTCCAGCCTGCACTTTGTGCTGGGTGAGCTCAAGTTGTGGACCAATAATGTGTATCTTCTGGATGTGGATCCTGCGGCCGAATAGCGTCGCAACCCCGAGATCGATCTCAAATTTCTGGGCAGAAATGTTCTGAATAAGAGCGTCTTTCCCGGGAATGGACTGGACATCCACACCATTGAGAACAGCCGAAAGCCGGAGGGGGCTGAGATCCAAAGACTCGACAGCAAGAGCCAGATTGAACTGGGATTCAAAATAGTGAGAGGCTTTCTCCAGGAGGAATGATTCAAACGCCTCTGTGTGAAGGAATATAAGCCCTACGATTAAGACGGCTAGAAAAAAGGCGCTGATTACGAGGAATATGCGCTTCCTGAGCTTCCGCTTTTTTGTTCTCTTTTCGGCGTGTTTATTCGTCACTGTCTTTTAAATATCCGAATCAATTTTTTCGACTTCTATTCATCATAGCATACATCTTAACTAATTTATCTTTTGTCGTTTGGCTTATGATCCTTGAGAAATGCTCATTTGAAATTCGTTTGGATAATTTCACCTTTGGTGACAATGCCTATCCAGCTATCCTGTATTGAAAAATCTAGGAGTAATGAGATGCTTAAACAGATCAGGGAAAAGAAAAATGAAATCAAGTCTCTTTTTGATCCAATTTTTTTTTCTTATGCAAATCTAATTTTTCAACAATTTCCTGTCTTAATGATCTGAATACCTTCTCAAGGAGGTTTACTCCTTGGAGAATTCCGACTGTACACAGACTCAGAAAAATTGAGGCCGTGTATCTTTTAAAACCGATGAGAATACCGAGACCGGCCAGAACCCAGATCACAGAAGCCGAGGTTATTCCCACTACGACTCCATGGCGTGCCAAAATCACACCTGCGCCTATGAACCCTATACCGGTGATAATTTGTCCGACGATCCGACTTGAATCGACATTCCCACCTTGAAAGAGCGGACCCAAGGATGCAAAGATATAGGTTCCAAGACAAATGAGGCTGCAGGTACGAATGCCTGTCGGTTTCCCGGAAAGCTGCCGTTCCAGCCCAATAATCAAACCACACAAAATCGCAATACCAATTCCTGTCAGGGTGAGTGGTGATAAAAAAGCCAGAATATCCAAGGTTCTCTCCTAATCGCTTTTAGAATATTATACATCCACCTCAAATCATTTTTCAGCATGTCAAGGAAACAATTTATAAATCAGAAGGGCCAGAAATCCGCATACAGAACAATGACCATGT
>Ga0180433_10004687_pt1 | contig 18981 bp, 17 predicted proteins | sample SS_ome_8_FD_132980 | JGI IMG/M metagenome (GOLD analysis project Ga0180433, IMG submission 132980) | Hypersaline lake sediment archaeal communities from the Salton Sea, California, USA - SS_1_D_1 metaG | ecosystem: Environmental > Aquatic > Non-marine Saline and Alkaline > Hypersaline >... | reverse complement strand
CCACCTCTTTTAAGCCACGATAATCCCCATCAACCCCTGTTTAGCCAAGTACAATATTCCGGAGACATTTTGATTTTCATACTGAAGACTTGATGTTTCATAATGTATAACCGAAGACACTTCGCCGCACCGAAGACAATGGACAATTTTCGTGGAACTCTCAAAGACATGGCCAAGTTCGCACTTGAGCAACCAGTCGGAACCAACGACTGCTTCTCCTACAGGCCGTTCATCGCCAAGTTGAACGAGCATGTCGCTGCTGTCTACCAGGATGGGATAACCATATGCGCCCCATCTGGCTACGAGAGGACAGGTGAGCACGACGGATGCATGTGGCTACGCATGCCTGACGACACGACTGACAAGTATCACTTTTTCAGACATCCAGTGAACGGTGAGGTCATTGTCCGCGACTGTTGAAAAAAAACATACCAGCTTACATATAGCTAGGCTCCGCCTATACGCGATGGCTGAAGAATTCAAGATGATGTATTTTTTCAGAGTCAACACCCTCAGCCAAAGAAACTTGATAGCAGACAAACTGATAGGCCACGGCTTTCAAGATATTGACATGACGTGTGGCCAAGCGGGCTTTGAGGCTATGGGAGATTTTCACCTATTCTGCGAAGTAGTCAAAAACGTTGCAGCAGAGCATGACATACCGGTATACCAACTGATGCATTGCCCAGACCCAGGAATCGGCCTTTTCACAAGACGCTATGAGGACGCATGCAATCCTGAGACGAGCAGTCATCCACATGCTCACAGCTTCTGAAGCCTCATGTTGTATTCATTGCTCCCAGTCTTAACCTTTGGGTGTTTGTATCCCAACTCATTGTCCTTAAATGGCAAGTAGTTGACTTCATGATGAATTCCACGCTGATAGCGTTTGACTACCCGCGCCACATCGGGGTGTTGCTTAACGAGGCTCTCCGCCTTTGCGAGCAATGCTTTTTTTGCCCCGTGCTTATAGATGGTGTCGGTATTGCCCCCGCTGCTACGAAGGGTCGCCTCCTTATCACACAGGAAGGCGTTGAATAGAGCAGTAGCCCACCCACGCTTGAGTATACGCAGCGACAAATCAGTGTCCTCATTGTACCTGCCACGCCATTTAAGCCCCGTGCTCGTGTCCATCAGTATACAGCTGTAGATACGCGTGTTGAACGTTATTGGAGCCTTTGCTTGTCTACTTGGATAGAACATGAAATAGTTCAATCCCGCCTGCTTGATGTTGGAAAAGCGCGACACATACATTTCTACAAGCCTGAGCAACACCCCACTGTTTACTCGCCACTTCTGCGACTGGTTCCACCTGTAGAAGCCTCTTATGTTATCGTCCAATATCCAGTGCTTGCCATGCTTCTTAGCATGCTCCCAGACAAAGTTTCGGACAGGTATGCCACCCTGACCTCGCTTGGAGAAATCCTCTGGCGCCTTGAGTATCCATTTCTTGTCAATGACTGAGGCGTACTGCTCGTACTCTTGTGGCTCTACAACAACCTTAAATGGTATACCAGCCTTGAGACAGGCTTTAACTGTTAATCGCTGTTTCCACCTACCTTTAGAGATGATGTACACTGGGTACCTAGGATTGATGACACGGGTTATTTTGTACCTTCGCGTCAGGTTCGGATTTGGAATGCGATGAGGCCAATGGATGAACTTTTGCTTACCCAGAGACACGCCCAATTTACTCAGGAACGTCTGCTTGTCCTGCTTAGAGGGAAAGCCAACAACTATCATGGGCACCATTCTGCTCTTATCAACTCGGTAGCTAGGCATGTCATACCAGTACATGCCCTTGAGCAACTGTTTTGGCTGTTGAGGCATTTTATAGACAATGTTCTTACCCAACAGTTTACTGAGCACTCCCAACCGACCTGTTAGATGTATTATGACATGCCTGAGGGAACCAGCAATTTCGCCCTTGTCGTATCTTACTCCGCGAGGGTTGTAGACGTTTAGATATACCATGTGCCTTCGGCTCAGCTTCGTTGTCATATACCATTGGAGTTATTTTTCATCATTTTCTGCGCCCCTTGATATACCTCATCATGTCTTTTACCTCGGACCTAGCACTCGGAAACCAGTATGAACAACAGGCACTCTTGTACCTTGACCATGATGAAGCTAAGATTATCCAAGGCTATCACAAGGAGTACGACATGTGGTACATTAAGGACGGCAAGCGATACACGGTTGAAGTCAAATGCGACAGGCTCTCACACAAGACGGGCAACGTTGTCATTGAATACCAGTGCAGCGGCAAGCCATCAGGGATAACATCAACCAAAGCCGACTTCTGGATGTATTTCATTATTGCACCAGAGGCTGAGCGATGCTACAAGATACCCACAGCTAACTTGCGGAAGCTTATCGTAGGCCAGCGTACCATCAAGGGCGGAGATGGCAAGCGGAGTCATATGAAGCTACTTAAAGCGTCCAAGCTGGAGCCATACTTAATTACTAAAATTCAGCAGAAAAATCTTACCTATGGTATACCTCCTGCCACATCCAAGCTGACATTCGCAATGGCCAACCAAGAAGCAAAGACCAACGACCAACAACCCAAGTCTTACACTGACCGTCTCATTGAGCAGTTCAAGACTGACAAGTCATACACCAAGGACGAGGTGGAACAACTCATCCGAGAGTTCAGCCGACTTGAGTATGAACGCAAAAAGGCCAACTACACGGTGATGGCCTTCGGCAAATACAAGTACAAAAAGGTAGCCGACATCGCCAAATTTGACGCCCCATACCTCACCTGGTGTATGAAGCAGGACTTCATGAACAATTATGATGAGCTTAAAGCTGAGATTCGCAAGTGTCTGGCAGCCAAATGAGTCATCAGCTTTCAAAATATGCTAGGACGCCACCGGGGAGCGTACACCGCTTCTTGAGTATCCACATCCTTGCCAGTTCAATACTTTTACAAACTTGATGTTCCTTATACTGATAGAGGCCGTAATAGCTCCAAACGATGGTCGCCTCCCACACCCCATCCATCTCTTTGACCGAAGCTTGTACGAATTGCCGCGAAAGCGTCATTATGTACCTAGTCCCAAAGAATCCAGTAGCTCCAATATGCGGGCTGTTCTTTGACCTTGTAAGCAAGCCGCCCGTCTTTCAACCTAATTGAGCCATGCCGGGCCTTATACAGCCTTTGCCGCTCCTTGTCCTTATGAATGGTGTAATCGCTCATACCAGCAGCACCGAAGTTAATACGACGGCTATCGTAAACCACATACCATTTTTTGCCCTTAGCCTTTGAGGGGCCAAAATCACTTGCGCCTCGGGCCATCGCTTTTTTTCGGAGCCTACCCTCCATACTTGTATATACCAATGGCCGACACAGTTCAGCTCCCAGCTGACCTCAAAAAAGTAGTCAAGAGCTATCTAATGCCTTCCGTCCAGGAAGTTGCGCTACGTAGGCTCAAAGTGCTCAATGAAATCCAAGTCATCCAGACTCTAGTATTACCTGCCGAACACATATCAGTGTCTGACATCGTTGAGTTTGTAGGAATGTGGCGTTGGAGGCCAATACTGAGACGCTCTTAGAGGAAATTGGTTAACGTCATCTGTCCCAACATCCATGCCGCCAACTTTGGCTTGCACACCTGGCACGAAGTCGTGGCTTTTTTTCGCCGTGATGAGCCACAGCTGAAGATATCAATGCGAACCCACTTATCCAAGTTGTATCTAGTGCCTGCAACGTCATATATAGGCCCGTGAAGTTGCATGTGCCGTGGAGAGCACATACAGGGCACTAGGTAGCTATATTCGTACGCCCACGACTCCTCTACGACGCCTTCTTCCCAAACGCAGCCGAACGTCTCTTCACGCATTACTTTGACAACTTGGTCTTTTTTAAGCTCACTAAGCCTCATCGTCATCATTGGAATGCTTTCAATGCCATTGGTGTCAAGGAGGAGGAATAAGCCCTCATGCGCTTCAACATGACAATACCTGCGAATCCTATGCAGCAGATGACCCATCGTGGTGCCCGGATTGTTCATTTTCACCTGCATCCACGCTCCATTAGGCAGTTTGACTTTGACGTTAACCATTCTGCGGTCCTATACACAGTACATGTTTATAACTGGCTTACAATAATGGAGCCTGATTCCGTTGTCAAGTTATTGCCGACTGCGGTGAATGACGCCTGCAAGTCCATGACGTTGTCAACTGTCGTGTTCACCGGAATGGTACCATTCAGTGGAATTCGGGCGACTTGGCCAGAAGCTGGATTGGCGACATAGGTCAGCGACCCCTCAACCCAAGCAGTGCCACCAGCGCCCAGTGTCCTAAGACTCACAGTCAGGTCAATTTCAAATTGGTAGCCAAGGACAGCACCTATGGCCGCGAAACCAAACGGTAGCGTATTGCCGCCAATGACGAGTAGGATGTTGGTAGTGCCTCCACTGTAAGTATATGTGCCCGAGCATTTGAAAGCGATTGACGTCCCCAACGGACTATTGGCTGGCACAGTTTTAGTACCAAGGCCCTCTGGCCCCAAGATATTATATATTGATTGAGCAGCTGTAGCAGCTTTGAAGTTCTGTGCCACCTGACTGTAGACCTTGAATACCTTGGGAGGCACCTCCGACCACGCAGACCCTCCGACTCCATCGGACACAATTGACTGACCGGCCAGCCCACGAGTCTGCGGGAGGACTACGCTGTTGGCCCCGGCGTTAAATTCCAGGTCTGCCTGCACCCACATATTGCGGAAGCTATTGAACCGGTTCCCTGTCGTATCCCATATCTTGTCGGCAAGGCCTTTCTGAAGCCTCATAGAACCACCGAATAAGCCCAGCTGATAATCATTGAGCGTATCACTCAACTCAATTTGTGGACCTGCAGCTGCTGTGATGTTAAATATCCCCGTGGCATCCAATGTTGCTGGCGCTTCCTTGATGAGTTCTCCACTCGTACCGTCAAACAGAGCCAGGCCATTGTCTACACTAATGCCAGGTCCAATAACATCACCACCAGAGCCGCCGCCTCCAGCTACCAGGCCGACCTTGACGATGGTAAGGCTGTGGTCAATGACGGTACCAGTTGTTGTGTCATCAAAATTGGCAATCCTTACGTCTACTTGGTCGCCGTTGCTTAACGATATGATAGCATTGGTTGATGATGAGCGAGGGTAGTCGGAGTCGGAGTCCAAATTACATCTCTGCTCCGATGAGGGAACAATCACACCATTGACAAATATAGCCAATCTAAACTCATCAGGCGTCCCCAACGCGTGTATCCATGACTGCGATACGTTCACCAAGAATTGACTAGGCTCTGCACCAGTGTACTCCAGTGCATTAGAGGCAAAGGTAAAATTCTGCAGTTGACTACCAGTGCGAACGCCAACAATTTGAGTATAAACACCGGACGCCGCAAATGAAGTCGGGAGACTATTCCCAACCATACTCGCGATACCGTGTGCCGCTGACGGGAAATCTGTCCAGCTGACAATCCCCGCGAGATTCTGCCTCAAGTACTGACCTACAGTCCCTCTGACCAACGGCAATGTATAACCGCCAGCAGGAGTACCAACGAGTGTCTGATTCTCTAACTGTATTTGTCCAGTGGGCGATTGGAGTTTAAGGTCGCCAGCTACTGACAACAATACAGCATCACCAGTGTTGGCCTGAACCGATGCCGTAGAGCCTTGCATGGTGAGAGCACTGGTGGCATTCACCTGGATGCCTTGTGGGGCCTGGAGTACCAAATTGGCATCGGCATTCAGCAGTAGGACGCCGCTACCTGGTGTCCCAATATCCAACAATTGCTGGCTTGGTTTGCCTGTCCAACCGAGTTTGCCACCGGAGGCCAACTCAACGCCAGCAAATGACACGCTGTCGGTCGTATTCAGCGTTTGGTCAAATGGATTGCCTGAGGCAGCTGGCTGCCAACTTGTACCACCGACACCGTCAGAAGTCAGCACTTGGTTAGCGGAGCCTCTATCCGCGGCCAACTCATAATCGTCTGTGTCCTGGTTAATTCTTAATGGTCTGAAGAACCTGCACCCGAGATTATTCAACCTCAGTTCAGGATTTGTGCCTCCAGTGCCCAGGTCCAGATTAGTAGGACCAAAAGCGCCAGCTTCATCTAGCCTGGTACCTCCAGCCACCTGTTGTATTGTAAAAGTACTCGTCGTGTTAGTCTGCTTAAGAACAGCACACTCCACCTCATTAAACTTGACGTCGTCTGTCGTATTGAGACCTTGGTCGTAGGCGTTTCCTCCAATGATAATGTCAACGCCTGACTCATCAACCTGGTGGATTTTTCCATCATTGTTGGCGTATAGTCTAACAGTCCCAGCTGTTGATGCTCCGAGGTTAGGCAACTTGGCGAATTCAACGTCTCTCACGCCGTTGGCCTCAAATCCTTGGAAATTGAAGTCTGCCGTCAATGGATTTGCCAGTTTACCATCCAACTCAGTCTGCAGCCCCTGAGTGTCGCTTATGTCAAGACTAGTACTCACCAGTTGCCGCACAGCATTAGTCTTAATAGGCCTTGACGGGTCCAAGTTTGCCGCGGCCAAGCTGGCAGCAAAGATATTGGCAGAGCCATCACTTATATTCACAGAACCACTGCCTCCAGTTGATAGGAACTTGTCGGCCATGGTACCTTCGGTTGTATACTATTGGTGGACAAAAAAATTGGTTCTACATTACACCAAGAGGGCATTTCTCATGCCGTACTTGTCCACTAGTAGGAGCCATGCGAGACACCTAGCGCCACAGTTGGTCTCCAGGACCTTCTGCTCCGCGTCGGCATCCGTATTGACTATGCGCCCATTACCAGAGTACCTCAGGGAAGGTATGATTTTAGTGTGATGACGCCCAAACGAGTCATACAACACGCTGTCTTTGCCGTGCTTGGCCAGAGCCACCCAGTGCGAGCCAGGTTCGGTTGATTTGTCAAGATTCAGTATGGCGTATGGCGATAGGTCATTTAATCTGGGTATCTTGTCAGCGGGGAATACACCCTTGAACCGTACCCTCAGTAGTTTTTTGCCAACCCCATTGAGTTCTTTCAAATACGTAGTCTTGTCGCCTGTGAGCGGCTCTACCACCCGTTTTAACAGCTTATTGTATACTTTGAGCACTTGTGCCTCCTTTGACTCCATAACGAAGTTAGCTTTGCTATGCCTCGTCGTAGCTTTGCTATGTGCCTTCGCTATATAACAAGTGCACTTAATTTGTGTAAACGGTTGACATTGCACCGCCCTTCTTGCGTCTGCGCCTGCGCTTGCGTCCCTGTCCAGCCAGCTTTAGCGAACCTCCGGGCACTGAAAGTCCACTACCTGTTAGTTTCTTCTTGAGCATGGGCAGTACCAACTCCTTCATCACTGTAGGGCCAATCTCTTTGGCAATAGGGCCAAGAGCCCTGCCTACCTTGGAGAGAATGGATTTGAGCCCATCTCCCTTCATCTCGCAATTTTGACACACTCTACGAACCGCTTTCATACGGCTCGTGGGCATGGCGCTCAATAGCTTACGTTGTTCGGTGAGTTTTAGTCTCGTCGGCATCGTGTCGCTATACCATACCCGAGATTTTTTGTGCGCTTTATACTCAAGCGTCCTCCAACTGAACGTCAACAACCCTCCCGTCGCGGATACTGATGCGTGCCACTTGCTTAGACAAGTCAAACAACAGAAGGCGCATGTTGGACACGTCAGCGGCATTGAACTGCTGGTGGACATTGACGCGAGTACTTCTATCAGTACCATCACGAGGCCACGCAAAATAATAGTAAGCGCCCCTTTCGTGCCATTCCTCAATGTCCTCGCATCCTCCAGTATCAAAGAAGGCGCACGTGTAGACCTGTGTCTCGCCATAACGCTGAGTGGTGTAGTCAATGCCAGCAACGAATTCAGGGTCAGCATCGGGTGCAGGAAGGTTCTGACCAGCGTAGTTGATGAAGAAGCGGTTCAGCTTGAGTTCCTGACTGACGGTAGGCAACGCGCCAGCTTCGTAAGACTTGAATTTGGACGATGAAAGCGCCGTGTTCTCGCCAACACGCAAGTCCTGGTAGGCAGCGCACAGAGCGAAGGTACTGGGGCTAACGTCAAAGTTTTTCTGCTGGAAGTTCGTAGTATCAATTTTCTCGGCTTGGCAGCGGGTCTGCTCCAAATCAAGCAGGTAGGTAATGTCATCAGCACGCGGGCCATCAACAGTGGCGCAGTACAGGTAAAAGTCTACGACTCGGAATCTCACGTTGGCGGGGTCAATGGCGCCTCCTGGCAATTGCGGGTTCTTAGAAGCCTGTCCAAGTACCGTCTCAATGGCGCGCTTCATGTAGGAACTGGATGTCTGGGGATTAAGCACCAACTCGTACCGCCCAGAGGGAAGGCCATGGTCAATGTCAAACAGAGACAAAGGAGGTGTCCAGAAAGTCTCAAATGAGCCAATCTGTCGGGAGTCGGGAGCCACGATAGGTGTCTTAACAACTCTAGCGAAGTTTTTGCGTCCATCAGTGGCTACGTCAGCTGCGAGTAGTCGTTCAACAGTCAAGTTTCCAGCACCATCATTAGTGAGAACCTCCATCTCAACCTCAGGGACTGTAGGAACACCTACGTACTTGAAGAATGAGCCGACGGGGAATTGGGCGCTGGCTTCTGCCGCGGTAAGGCCGGCGTTATCAGCACCCCGCTGGTAGACAAGAGTACCGCCAACCTGGCCATACCCCCACTGGTTTCTCCTTGCTCCGTCAGCACCACCTGCGGGGTCAAAGCCCATGGCAACACGGGTGGTTTCCACGTCAGCGGGACCAACACCAACGGTATCGCGGATAATCCGCCCATCGTTAGACACCTCAGCGAGGCGAAGTGCTTGCGACTCGGCCCACCAGTTAGTGCTCTCGCCAATGGAGTCAACCCACGACTTGCTCTTGGTGATGCGAGTCTTCAGGGCATCAACCTGCGGCATGAAGTCGGCAATGCGGCTCACCACCTTGTCATTGATGCGCATTTCACCACTCTGGAAGAGGTTGGACATCAGTCCCATGTTGGGCGCTACTCCAAATGCCGTGTCAATCGGAGTACCATCACCCTTAGTCAGTTGCACACGCATTCTCATGTAGGAACGGCTCGGAACCCACCACTTCTGACCCGAAGTCTGAAACCTAAAATGGATGGCTCCGTTAGGAAAGTTGTTGCCTACCACATCGCGCGTAGGCGGGTGCTGCTCGTATTCCATTTTTGAAGTGCCCTCATTGGCAGAGGACAGCTCGCTTGTATCTGTTTTGAGTTCAAAGATGGATGACATTGTTGCTCGTCTAGCTTTGCTATATACAGTGGCGACGATATTTGCTAAAAAAATTAAATAGGCGCTGTGTGCTTCTAGCTCAGCTCCGCTGTGTGCTTCTAGCTCAGCTCCGCTGTGTGCTCACAACAGATTACTGGCAAGGCCCAATGGTATGCCAATCTCAGGCTGACCCAGCGCGGTCGCAATGCCTCCCAAAATCTTAGCGCCAGGTTTGAAAACTTTAGTGAAACCCTTCTTAAAACCTTTCCAGAAGCTTGCGAAGCTACCTCCCGGGAGGCCAAGTCCCCTACCACCAAACGGAGACGACAAACCGGCGTCCTTAGCTCGGCGATTGATGAACCACTTGAAAGCGCCAAATAGCCCCTTAGCCAACTTCTCTTGGATGCCCTTGCCTTTCATCTCTTTCATGACGCAGCCACATCCACGGCCTACCATGCCCTTCTTCATACCCAGCGTCCGCAGCTTGCCTTGCACGAGTATAGGCAGCATTTTGGCTGATAGCTTGCTAATGAGTGTCGGTAAGCCGCCCTTGCTACCACTGACGATTTTCAGGATGTGCGGGACAATCTTGCTCGCATTGAGCATGCTGGGCTTGATGCTAGTGGAAGTCATGATGCTCGGCATTACCTTCTTCATCACAAAGTTAAGCAGATGTTTCTTGCTCACCATAGCCCCTCCTGGGATTGACAGTCCGCTGCCCGTCATTTTGAAGTTGGACGTTGATGGCAGTGTCTTACCGTACGACGCGCCCTTGTTGCGGTTCACCGTTTTATATGGGCTTGGACTGGTTGCGAAGGTAGCTGACCCGCCCGAAGGTGCAGCTCCAAATCTAACCGACTTGACATTGGTCTCAATGGGCGATGATTTCTTTCGGTCCCCAAGGCTCTTCATTTGACTCCTGCGCGACATTTGCTTGAGCAACCTAGCCCTAAGCATATCTCCTGGGAGTCCGAACCCTTTTTGTTCAAGGCCTTCACGAGTGGACTTCAACAGGGCGCTGTCTGCCGTGGACATCTTCTCCAGGTCGCCTGCAAACTTACTCTTGTCTAGCAGTCCCAAGTCCTCGCCGATAGTCTTGGCCTGGATGAGTCGCATGCCTGCTTGGACGTTGCGCTGAGCGTCTCCACCGTGTGCGCCCTTGGCAATTGACTTGAGGGTACGTACCATCCTGTTGTCGGCACGTCTCACCGCCGCTAGTTGGGCTTTCCTGGTGGGCATTGTCGCTGCTAGGGCGTAATCAATGTCATGACGCTTAGCAACAAAGTCAGACGGTGTACGTCCCATGTCTCCACGCCTGACGCGTTTAACAACCTCAGTTCCGGGACCCATGTAGTTGGCTACTCCTGTCTTGCCGTTGGGGAGTTTCAAGAGCATGTGCTTCTCTCCTGGGAAGCCTGGGCGCGCTGTGTCGTCGCTGCTCGGGATAATGTTGCGGATGGCAGTGCCGACCTCTCCCGTATACAAATCTGATGCCTTCTCAGCAATGGCTTCCTTATTCTCCCAAGCAGTCTTAGCAACGTTTTTGCCCTTCTGGAACAGTCCCTTGATGAAGTCCCCAAGGCCATCACCCTGTAAGTCTGTAAGCTGTGAATGGCTATGTTGCAGCATTCGGCCCTTGGACGTTTTGACAGACATGCATCCTGCCAGTGGCTTTTGCACATAGCCGACAGTACGCCGTCGCGATTGGTTGAGTCGTTTCATTTCAAGAACTATATCATACATGTAAAAAAAGTACTTATGCGTGTAAAATGCTTACTATGTGTGGCTTCGCCTCAGACTTCGTCTGTGTGTGGACTACTGTACCACCATGGGCCTGGTGTAATGGACAACGATGCGGGCTGTGAAATACTCACCGTTGGTATTGACAAGTCTCTGCTTATCGTCAGTCAACCAGAAGCGTAGGTTGGTGCGCTTGGAGCCTGCTAATTCCTGTCCGTTGCACCTTGCTGGGTTGAACGGTGTGCTGACAATTTGACTGCCCGGAGCCACGTCAATGAGCACTTGCGCAATAGTCTGGTTGTAGCGGTTATTGAATCGGATGCCCTTGTTGACCAAGTCGCTGTGAATGAGGAAATAGTTGACAGTGTTGAATGCTGCGGTGTTCGGCGCAAGGATGCTCAGCGGAGCACCGGCATATGGCCCGTACTGCTCGGCATTGAAGCCTAAGATTTCCCGAGGCGTCTCAGCTGGCTGGAAGTCAATGTAGACGTTGGCGTAATTGAACCTGATTCGCACCTTCTGGGTGGCCCCATCAGCACCCAACTGCAGTAGAGGTAGACCATCGCCATTGCCGTCTACTGTACGAGCGCCAGCTGACTCCAATTGTGTGAGAATTGCTGTGTTTAGGCCTGGCAAGTCGTAGAGGCCTTGTGGGATGATGATAACGAACAGCTCTTGTCCGCCTTGGTCATTGTCGCCGAAAATGTAAAGTTTGTCATTCTGGCCTTCTATGATGTTTGGCACGACCCACCAAACGGTTGACTCTTCAACACTCACGTTGACGTTGATGGCGTCTCTCGGTATCTGAATACCTTCACCATCAAGCTGGACCTCAAAATAGGACCCATCTTCGCTGACATTGATTGCGCCTGCGTCGGGGTCAGATGACACGACAAGCGATAATTCCTCGGGTACGAATGACATTGCTCAGTTCTATACTGTGTACGCAACATTTTTAGCAATTACCAATATTCGTCCTGTTCGCTGTGTGCTTCTAGCTCAGCTCCGCTGTGTGCTTCTTGCTCAGACTCGCTGTGTGCCTCTAGCTCAGACTCCGACTCAGACTCAATGTCCTCGGGCTTCATCAAGGTATATGCGCTAGGCTGAGGTTGTGCCTTCGCTCGCGGCTTTAGGCTTTCACGCGTTGGAGTCTGCTCCTTCTCCAGTTCGGCCAAAATCATACTCTCCAACATAGCCACGATGTCATTCTCACCAGCATTGCTTAGCCTGTCAATGTTCTCAGCAATTACTCGGGTTGCCGTCTTGGCCGCGAATTTTTTCATCTGGCGAGGTTCAACTTTTTGGACTCTGCGGACGACCTTGCCTTTGTGTCGTCCCCTGCCACGTACAGCATGCTGGTTGATAGGGAGTCTATCATTGTACTGTTTAATGATGGCGTCTACCTGCTCCTGCGGCATCTCCTTGTACGTGGTAGGCAGTTCTCCCAGCTCGTGCGGGTCGGTGTATTTGAACTCCTCGGCGTCTAGTACGCCCTCTCTGACTAGTTTGCGGTAAGTAGTCCCGCCGACCTTTACAGGGCGGTTAGTCCTCGGGTTGATAACGATGTCGTCTCTCTTCAGGGTTGTCATGTGCTTTCAGCTCAGCTTCGCTGTAGTGGAACTAGCTTCGGATAGTATATACTCAAGGCGTCATAGTTTGCTGGGTTAAAAAATATTTATCATGGTATAGCGAAGCTAGACAAGTCTATAGAACTACGTTCTGAGCCGACGACACACAGCGATGGAGCCAAGCACCCCAAGGCGTAAGAAAAAGAAGCGCAAGCAGAAGCTCCCGAATGAAATCATTGCCCTACCGAACATTGACAAGGCCTTCCACGAGAAGTGGACTAAAAGCCGCAATATGCTCAATATACCCCATCCATGGCGAGGAGTGCTGCTAGGTCCTCCTAACTGCGGGAAGGGCACAGTCGTCAAGAACTTGCTGCTGAGGGCCGACCCTCCGTTTGAAGAGGTATTCTGTATCCATTGCGACCCAGCATACACCAAGGAGTGGGACGACATTGGCGCCGTTATGATGGACAAGATACCTGAGCCTGATGAGTGGGAAGGGCGGGTTAAGACACTGGTCATATTGGACGACTTGGAGTTCAAGGGCATGAGTAAGAACCAACGCAGGTGTCTAGATAGGCTCTACGGCTTTGTCAGCACTCATAAGAATATCTCAGTGGCGTTGTGCAGCCAGGACACGTTCAATGTACCTCCCATTGTCAGACGCTGTAGCAACTTGTGGGTGCTGTGGCGCTGTCCTGATTTGGACGCTATGAGCGTTTGTGCTCGCAAGACAGGCATGCAGTCCAAGGACTTCAATGCTATATTCCGCGAGTTGATGATGAACGGCCATGACTCGTTGTGGCTTGACATGACAAGCAAGTCGCCCTACCCCAAGCGCAAGAATGGTTATTCGCTGATTAAAAAAGCAGAGTAAAATCTGCTATTGTATATAGACTTACAGTTATGCGATGCCACCAATGGAACTCGGGTGGATACACTGAAGAGAGAGGTGGAACATACAAACAGCCCTGCAATGACTCATTCGTGAAGACCAGAAAGGGCAGGCCATTCTCATTGGCACGACCGTCATGGCGCTCTGGCACTGGACAGCAGGTTGGACGTGCCCAGTCCATCGTGAACATTAATAAGAGGCGGGGTGGCGGCAACTACCAGATAACTCGTCCGGCTTTTAAAGCACCTGCCGTCCACGCTCGCAAAATCATTGACTTTGACAAGCTGCAGGCTCTAGACATTGAGCAAGCGGGTCAAAAGGTGCAGCTCGGTGAAAGTACACTTAAAGCATTAATGGAAGTTGCCCTTCCAGATAAGTTAGACGTCAAATGGCTGCAAGAGAAGCAACGGCTGACTGCATTGTACCGCAGACGGGGTATGACTCCGGAGCAGATTAAGCGTGAGCTGGCTGTGAACAAGCCTCTTGGCCGCGAGCAGCGCACTGTGTCTGCCATGCGCAATCCTGCCACCAGCGAGTTGTCGCTGTCGTCCAAAATTCGTGAAATCGCCGAGGAGGTTGCCGCAGGTCGTGCTCAGTCTCGCGCCCAGCAAGGTACACTGCTTGCGCAGTTGGCAGTAATCCTGAACGATACGCAGGCCATTGCCGGTCTAACGACACCTCAGCTTGCTGACCTAGGCGCAACTATTGCTAAGTTGGGTCAGCCCATTACGAATGTCTCTTTAGGCATGTCATCGCAATTCGTTGACAATGATTATTACATAGCCAATACTGGCCTTGTCAATATGCTGCTGTATAGCAAGGCCCATTCCGAGTCTCAGAGTAGCCAATTCAACTATGACTTTCCCGTCCGCGATTTTAGGAGGGATGCCAGTGATGGGCTCCCCGCCATGAAGTTAACGAGTATGGGCCGCAGGTTGCGTGATGGAGCAGGTGGAGAGAATTTCCTTGACCTCAAGCGTGGTGGGATTATCAGCGCTGACCAGTTGGCCGGAGTTGCCGAGAGGACTCCTGGCGATTTTGCCAATCCGATGTTTAACATCCAGCCCGCCAACCGTCCTCCTCTAGCTGGCGAGGTCAAAGCGCCTGCACCTTAAAACTGCACCTTGCGGAAGAATGGTGTCTTAGTCATTACGTGGCCTGCCTTGAAGTCAAATAGTACCTTGTGTTCTCCAGTCTCTGGATTGGTGGGGTTCAACCACATGGTCTTTTTTTGGCCTTGCGCCAGCTCCGTGTACAAGCCTAGGTAGCTGTCTTCATGTTTGTCGGCCTCGTGCTTGAGTCCAGCTTCCGTTATACCCTTCATCCGCGTGTGGTAGCCGTTAATGGTGTTCCCGTGCTTGTCCTTGCTCTCTAGGACATCTAGATAGGACTTCTTGCCTAGGAAGATACTCTTAGTGGCATAAATCTCGTCCACTGCTCCCTTAAGGTCAAAGTCAGTATGAAACTGTCCGAGTTGCTTGCCGTTGAGCTCCTTGCCGTACTGCTGCTTGTAAGCCTCCTCAAGCTTGGGCACGTCCTCGGCGTTGCAGTGCATGGAGTCGGTGTCTTGATAGTAGATAGGCCACTGGTTGGTGTTGGCGACGTCAAACACCTCATTCATAATGCGCTTGCTCATGCTCAGGATGGCGCAGCCAATGTGTCCCCGGTTGTAGCTGTCGTCAGCAGTCAGCGCTACGAACTCAGTGCAGTCATCGTTAATCTTGCGCCAGGACTTGAGCGTGTTGAAGTGTGTCCCGATGTGGTTGTTGAGGCTGACGTTGGTCTTCTTGACCCATTTGCCGCACAATTTCTTCCACTTGTGGTGTTGGACAATGTAGCGCTTGGTCTTGCTGAGTTTCATGATGGTCTTGCCGTAGGAGGAGTTGAGCATAAGCTTGAGGACGTTGGCCAACGCTGGCTTGGTCTTTTTGTACCTGAGTCGCTCATTGAACAATCTCTGGATGACGTCTCCCATCGTCTTGTTGTAGCCTCGGTTCCAGTAGACACCGTCAACCAGCTCGTACTCAATTTCGTGGAACTTGATGTAGTCTTGCAGTGTGATGGCATCAATCACAATCTCCTTGAAACGTCCGTCATCGTGTCGTGGAGGTGTGTTGATGTATGCGATGCTTGACTGGCGTTTGTCCGCGATGAATGGCATTTGCTGGCGTTTTTTGACTCCAGTAATCTTGATAGTTAGAATGGCGTAATCCTTTGATTGCCACGTGGGTAGTTCTGCTTTGGTGAATCGCTTGGCCGTTCCTCTTGGGAGGCCCATCTCCTTGCATAGGCGGTGGATGGCTGAGGGGTACAGAGAGACGCCATCGTAGTCGCTGAATTTACCTTCAAGGACTCGCTTCTTATAGCGCTGGTTCACACACACACGTCCGCCATAGATAGCCTTGGCGATGTAGGCACGTAGGTTGCCTTTGACCTCAAAGACGTCATTGTAGGCGCCTTGCGTTTTCATGTAAGCGTCGGTGAGTGATGAGATGGTCAGGCTATTGAACACGCTCATGGAGGTTGATGACCCGTCTTCGGCCTTCTGCTCAGTAATCTCACGAATGAGGCCGTCAAACTTGGTTAGCCCCTGCTTGAGTACGAGGCAGTCCATGCGCAGATATTCCTTGTAATAGGATAAGGGATTGAACGTCTCGGTTTTAGCGTTGTAAGACGGCTCTGTCTTCATCAGCTCGTCAAACACCTTCCGCTGTGGCTTGCTTAGGAAGCGCTTGTACTCAGCTGTCGTGGTGCGTTTGCCGTGGTTGGCTGCCGAGTAGTACTTGTAGGCGATGGCTTCCTTTTTGCCTGCTGGAAGGTCAAACTGCTTGGCGAACTTGCTCAATGGCATCGGGATAAGCTTATAGCTGTCGCGCAAGTTAATCTTGCAACCTTTGAACTGGAGTTTGACCTCATAGTACTGGCCGTCTTTCATCGTCCTGCTCTTGAGATGTTGGCGAAGGTGTGGCTCCATGAGAGTGGCGTCATATTTCAAGTTGTGGAAATAGACAGTGGCGTCCTGCTTGCCGTTGTCGGACACGTGTTTCAAGAACCTGCGCATGAGATGCTGCTCGGCTGTCTCTCTTAGGCCAACCTCCGTCATCATGTCGTTCATTACTGAGAAGATTGACACCATGTCATTGTCCTCAGAAGCAATGCCCAGCAGATACGCCTCGTGTGGGTTTGTCTTGACGAATGACTCAAAGTCCGCGAAGAAGCGTTTTTGCGGCTTGGGCTCCTTAGGAAGCAATTTGGCCTCTTCAGCCTTGAGATGTACTTCAGCCTTGTCTAGCTCACCCCTTAGACGCTCAACTTCAGTGAGAGGGACTTCTCCCTCGTCATTTATCTCGTCAAACAGTGCGTCCATAAAGTCATCCTCATCAAATCCAATGTTTGGGTCGTCCCATCCCATCCGATGTGCTTCTGCCTCGTCTACCACTTGCTCAGCTTGGATGGCTTCCAGCTCTGCGGCTTGTTCAGCTTGGAGAGCCTCGTCGTGTGCTTTTTTAACCTTGGCGAAAGCTTCTCTGGCGTCCTTTAACTCCTTGGGCACTTCCTTGGGCGGTTCCTTGACTTCAGGGGCTTCCTTGACTTCGGGCGCTCCCTTGACTTCGGGGTCAATGTCATTTCCAATGTCTGACGCTGCTACTGGGATAGTCCTTAGCAGGCAAGTTTGCTCATTGGCAATGTCGTCCAAATAGACCTCGTCCTTGGTTAGTTGATGAGTGCTATTCTCAGCAAATTTGGACATGTCGGCCTTGATGAAATGACCATTCTGCCTTAGCAAAACCACAAGCTGGATAGAGGTCAATCGCTTGGTGTTATTATTGTCTCTGTCGTAATAGACTTTCCCCTTGCGGTTAGGTTTGCGGCGTGAGATAATGTCGTTCCATCTTGGCTTGCCGTGGACCTCTGCAAGATTGTTTATGGCGAAACGGGTATAAATAGTTGGCTCGTTAATGAAGATGTGTTCATTGTCAATGGCAAGCTGAATTGTCTCTCCGACGGGTTCTTTTGACTTGTAAGTCTTAGGCTTAATTCGCTGGCCGTTGTAGCGCGATACGTTGATGTCCCGCTTGATGATGTTGGCGACAAGCTTGAGGTGCTTCGTGTTCAATGAAGCTCCGACAACGATGGCCTTCTGCACTTGGCTGACCAGCGGGTCCGCGACTCCTGCTAGACTCAGGCTGTGGAGTAGGCAATGCGGAATTTTCGTGTTCTCCAGTTGAGTTGGAGTGAAGATTTGGTACCTCTGTAAGTCAACCTTGCTGTTGTTGGCCAGCGGGTAAAACCTAACATTTTTTCCTGCAATGACTCGTTCTGCTCTGGGTCTAGGCGCGACTGAAATGTCGGCAACCCTAGCCAAGTCCATGTTCTCAACCCTGTCGGAGCCGAACTCAGGGCGGCCTTCAATGACGAACCCCTGGGTGAGTACATGCTCAACAAAGTTGGTCATGGTATTGTTGATGGCGAGATTAAAGGTCTGTCCACTGTCAAGAGTAATGGTCATGACCTGTCCACGCATTGCGTTCCACATTTGGTTAGCCTGTCGTTGGCTGAGAGTGCGGTTCTCGTTGATGATGAGGTCAAAGACACGTCGGTGTTGCTTGTCTTCTATCAGTTGGTTAAGTTGACGCTCCTGTTGCTGGCGGCGTTTAACCTGTTGTTTTCTCTGTCCTTCAAGGCGGATTTGCGCGAACAGCTGGCTCCTTTCAGCGCGCATAACGTTGCGCCGCTGTGTGGCTGGGATAAGCTGTCGCAAAACATTTTGCAGTTGGACTCTGGCGCCTCTGCGAGCGAGGTCGGCTTCGTAGGTGGCTACAAGGTCTTGCCAGAAAGCTGTCGTAGAGCCTCTCCATTGGCGTCTTAGAGGACCGACAGGGAGGTCAAGTTCGTTTGCCAAAACTTTGGCTCGGGCGTATGCTTGAGATTTGGAGTTCATGGCTGGCTCGCTATATAGAATAGGTGAGCAGAATTCTCGCGAATATAATTAATAATCTCAGGTGTCTTCAGTATATATTCACAATCATCATGTCTTCAGATAGAATTCAAAAAAGTAAGATGGCCGAATTAGGCTGGAATCTGTCCAAGTCGTCTCCAACGTACCATGCTCTGATATTTGAGCAGCGGATAGTCTTTTAAAAGGACTCGCCATGCTTCTTTGATAGAATACTCATGTCGCAGCAAATCGGCTAGCCTCGTTCGGAGCTCCTCTGGTTGCTTCATAATGCCTTTGGGTTTTGGCTTGTATGCAGATTTCTGTTTCCGATAATTGGCACGGTTTTTGTTGTGGCACAATCTACAGCGCTTAGTCCACCACTTGCCAGATTTGTAAAATCCACCTTCAAGCGGCTTAGTCTCGTTGCAAGTTGGGCACGTCTTTGTTTTTTCATCCATGGTGAAGTGTCTTCGGTTATACATTATGAAACATCAAGTCTTCAGTATGAAAATCAAAATGTCTCCGGAATATTGTACTTGGCTAAACAGGGGTTGATGGGGATTATCGTGGCTTAAAAGAGGTGG
>Ga0180433_10004685_pt1 | contig 18989 bp, 23 predicted proteins | sample SS_ome_8_FD_132980 | JGI IMG/M metagenome (GOLD analysis project Ga0180433, IMG submission 132980) | Hypersaline lake sediment archaeal communities from the Salton Sea, California, USA - SS_1_D_1 metaG | ecosystem: Environmental > Aquatic > Non-marine Saline and Alkaline > Hypersaline >... | reverse complement strand
GAAAGAAGAGAGGAAAGAAGAGAGGAAAGAAGAGAGGAAAGAAGTGAGGAGAGAAGAGAAGAAAAAAGAGAGGAAAGAAGAGAGGAAAGGAAGGAAGATAGGATGGATTATATTATTAATGCGGTAAAAAATAATAAAAAAGCTATTTCAGAAGATATGTTTGGAATAAATAATTCAATTGACAGAATAATTAATTCATCAAAAGGTAATTTAGAAAATACTGAATCACAACTTATAAAAAATATGAAGAAAGAAAATAAGAAAAAAAAATGTATTCCTAAGATTATATCAACTGTTGAGTTAAGTAGAGAAATACAGGAAAAAGAGAGATTAGAGAAAGAAAGAGAAGAAGAAAAATTAGAGGAAGAAAGACAAAAAACAGATTTTTTAAAAGTGTATCAAACTCAAATACAATCACAAAATCAAAATTTTGATATTTATAAAGTATTGGAAAATCAAAGAATTATTATAAGTGATTTACAATTAATTAAAAATAAATTATTTAACTTGTAATAATGAGTATTTTTGAAGAAGAGCTATAAAAATCTTTTCAAAACTATTATTTGAGTTATTTTGTTTTTCCTCATAATTTATTAAAGTGGGTTTATGATTTGATAATAGGAGTGATATTATTAAGGCTATGCATGTTCCTGATAATTCCCAAAGTTGTAGATTTTCATTATTTAGAATATGTGTTAATACATACATATTTTTGTGATTATTATAATGATTGTTATTTTCTTTATCTGACGTTATATATTTTAAATTATTATAACGTCTAATTAAAATTTCATTATCGTTTTTATGGAATATATCCCTTTCTAGAATACGTATTGTTGTTTGATTTGATGATATTGGAATTTCTGATGAATTTATACGTATTACAATATCATAGGGAGATGTATTTAATTTTATTGGTTGTGTTGATGTTCCTATTATTAGTATTGATTTATCTTGAAAAGGTTGTAGTTCAATGGGTATTGTATTGGGATATGAAATAGAACGATAAGATTTAGTATTTGGTTTGGTTTTTTCGGTTAAAACGAGGTCAAAGGGGATAAATTTAGATTTTCTGGATTGAATGAGAAAATTGATAAAATAATTTAATTTTTGGAATATTTGATTTTTAAAAAGTGGTGATATATAGTTTTGTTTCATAAGTAATATAAAGTTTAATTTTTATTAAAAATACCTAACTTTTATTTATGGAAATGGAAGATTTTATTTATCAAAATAATATTGAAATATCAAATCTTTTAAAAATACTTCCTGACAGTGTTAATCATATTATTGTTAAAAATAATTGGTTGGATGACATACTTAAAATTATTAATAAAATTAATTTTAATGGTAAAAGTGTGTGCGAATATGGTATAGGAGGAGGGCATTTATATAAAATGATTAATAGGCTTGGTATCAAATCTTATATAGGTATTGACCTAAATGATTATATTGTTGAAAAAAACAAACATTTTTGTAAAAATCTTCTTGAATGTGATAATAGAGGATTTCAATGGTGGAAAGATGTTGTTGGATGTGATATATTTCTTTCATTTGCTACTATTCAACAATTTCCTAATTTAGAATATATGGAATGGTTTTTTTATAATATAAATGAAGCATATTTTGATACGATTGCGTTTAACGTAAGAATTGCATCAAGGAATGTTTTTAGGAATAATATAGGAATAAAGGAGATATTTCAGAAAAATAATTATTTAACAGAAAATTATGTAATTGAAAAATTACCATCATATGAATTAATTTTTAAAACTAAAATTAATAAATCAAATAATTATGTATTTTTTATTTTTAAAAAGAAGAAGATAGAGGATGAGAATTCAGTTGTTTTAAGGGATTATAGGAGTTATAAGGAGGATATAGATGATATAGTATTAAGTAGTAAGGTTTATAAGTTTATTCAATATATTCAAGATACACTTAAAAATGAGGTTTTTTTTAAAGACAGTAGAGGAATTAATATTAATAATGTTTTTGGAGATAAAAAAAATAGAATTATATTAGTTGGTAATAGTCCCTGTTTATTAGGTAAGAAATTAGGAAATATTATTGATAATATGGATGTTGTTATACGTTTTAATGACTGGGTTACAAAAGGTTTTGAAAATGATGTTGGAAAAAAAACTACACATTGGGCTTCTTGTTGTTCTGTTCAAACACAATTAAGAAAAAGGGTTTTTGACGATAAATTTATATTTTTAAGTGTTATAAATACATTAGGTTTAAGTATAGTAAAAAGGAATGAATTAATAAGAAACAGGATGGGGATGGATTATAGGGATTTTATACATTTGGACAACGATTTATTTTATCAGGCCTGCAGAATTTTATTAAAGTACAAATTAACAACAGGAACTATTATTATTTTAATTCTATTATTGTTAGGATATAATGATATTAATATTTGTGGAATGAACTTAGAATATAAAAATGGAAAACAAAGATATTTTAAAGGTAAAAATCTTTATATTGATCATGATGTTTCTATTGATAAAGAAATTATACTATGGTGTATCAATAAAGAATTTATTAAAAGAATTGATTAATTATAAGTTGGATAATTGTAAAAACTCCGGAGAGTGTTTATAATTTTCCAACTACTGAGTAGTTGAGAAGGGGTATTAGTCCCTTCCCAACTAATTATTAAAATTTTGATTTTTTCACTATCAATTTTTTTACATTTTAGGGTTTGTGCGTCTATTTAAAGAAATATTTTTATTATAAGGTATTATAGAGACTATGGCAAAAACAAAGGCTAAAACTACTAATACTAAAGCTAAAAAAAGCGCAAAAAAAATTCAACAGGCTGAGGTAGTTGTTGATGAGACAACTGCTAAAACTGTTGAAACACCCAATAAAACAACTTCTAAAAAAACTGTTGCTAAAAAAGAGAAAAAAACAGTATCTGCACCAGTAACTGCAACTGTATCAGCACCTGCAACTACACAAGCTACAGAAACCAAGGTAGCAAAGAAGGAGAAGAAAGAAAAGAAGGAGAAAAAGGAAAAGAAGGAGAAAAAGATAGCAAAGAAGGAGAAGAAGGAGAAGAAGACAAAAATTGTAGAAGGAACCGAGGAAGAAGGTAATCCAGGAGACAGACATTTTAAACTTATCACAGTTGATGGTGAAGAAGTTGAGAAAAAAAGAGGTGGTAGATACACTTTACCAGCTATGACAAAGAAGGGTAACCCTAATCGCAGAGGACCTAAGGATTTAGCATCTAAGGTTTTCTCCCAGTTATGTAAGGGTAATAAAAATGTTTCTGAAATCAGGTTCTCTATTCAAGAAACTACAAGAAACTCTAACCATAAGGTTTATACTTACATTGGTAACAGGATTAAATTAGATAAGCCTCAAGAATACACTGTAAAGGATAAGAGTAATAATGTTAGAACTATTAGAAAAGAGTTTAGAAATGTTTTATCTGCAGTTAAGAAAGCAGATGTTTAATTTTATTCTAATTTAGTTATTTTTATAATATTCTTATAAAAAGAGGTTTCATAATCTGAAATTTCTATATTCTTATATTTTGGTTCTTCAACCGGAATATTTGGTTTTTTTTTTTCATTTAATTTGGGTAAGTAAATATTTGATGTATTACTTGATTTTTCTTTATTAATTCTTATTATAGGTTTATTTTTTAACTTTAAATTGTTCATTATTTCTTTTAATAAAAAAATGATTTTATTTATTCTTATTTTCTTTTTGGATATGGAACATATTGATATTTTTACTGGTGATATTATTCAACCTAATGATTTAATTGAACTTAAATATAATAGTTCCTCTATTTATTTTAGTTGTTATTATTTAAAAATATGGATTTTAAAAGAAGGATTTAGAAACCCTATTACTAATGAAAAATTTAATAAAAAACAAATTAAATTGATTATTAATCAATTCATTGAAAATAATATGATTGATGATTTTTTATGTGAAAACGAAGGTAGTTTTTCTAAATATTTTGGATTAAAATTAAGTAATAAGATTAAAAAAATATTTTTAGATATTTTTTTAGGTAGAGAGTTTTCCTTTAAAGATTTTGACAAAAATATTCTTCAAAAAGAATTTAATATCGTTGAATTTGGTATTAAATATAATAATCTTTTAGTTCAAAAAGGAACTATTCAAGAATTTGTATTATTAGCTAATAGATTTGATATTGCTGTTTCTATTAATTTTTTTAAAATTAAAAAAAAATATAAAGATATGAAAATTATTAAAATATTACTGGACGCTAATTTGATTACCGTTCATTTCATTTAAATATAACTGTTTAAAAGTTTCTCTATTCTTGAAATAATCAGGGTATAAAATAGAAGCACATAAAGGAATTTTTGGTAGCTGAATTTGTGGCTTTGCTTCCTTTATTTTATAATTTAAGTTTAATTTTTGAATTTCTTCTTCTTTAGGTTCTTCTTTTACTTTTTTTAAATTTTTTCCCCAGCACGTATTTAATTCTTGTTGTACTTTATTTTCATTTAAAGTTGGAAAATTCTTTTCTGTTACTGATAAAATCGGTTTGGGAGGTTTATAATTATTTTGATTATCGTTTTGTGGATAATTACGTTCTTGGTGATAGTTTCTGTTTTGTGGATAATTACGATTTTGTTGATAATTACGTTCTTGGTGATAGTTTCGGTTTTGTGGATAATTACGTTCTTGGTGATAGTTTCGGTTTTGTGGATAATTTCGTTCTTGGTGATAGTTTCGGTTTTGTGGATAATTTCGTTCTTTGTGATAGTGATTGTTTTGTGGATAATTACGTTCTTGGTGATAGTGATTGTTTTGTGGATAGTTTTGGGTTGTATTACGATTTGGTTTATTAATTAAATAAGTGAATTCTTTATCTTGTAATTCATTTTTATTTTCAGTTATTTCTTCTTTCCATTTTCCCATTTTATCTTCTAATTTAGTAATTAATAATTGTTTAAATAAAATATTATGTAAATTATTAAAAACGCAATGGAAAAATTACCAAAAAATCAACAGGGATTTTTAAACTCTTATATTTTGGCGAATGATAATAGGGATGTGATGAGGAAGGGAGGGTTTATTCGATATGTTATGAAAGTTAATGATTTATGGACTTTAGTAAATGGCGGAATTCTTATAGCTATTTTTAATGACAAAATAAGAATAAAATGTTGGTATCTTGGGACAATTATTGAATTAAAGTTTAGAGATTGTTATATATATTATAAAGATAACATTAAAAATATTTCAAAAGAAGAAAATGTAAGAAAATTACTAAAAAATTTAAATGATGAAAATATTGTTTTCACAAAAAAAATAAATTAATAAATATGTTAAGCAAAGGTTCAGGTATGACACCTAGAGTTAAGAATAATAGTAATAATGGTAATAATGGTAATAATGGTAATATAAATAAAAATAATAATGGTAATAATAGAAATGTAAATAATAGTAATAATGGTAATAATGGTAATGTAAATAATGGTAATATAAATAAAAATAATAATGGTAATAATGGTAATAATGGTAATAATGGTAATAATAGAAATGTAAATAATAGTAATAATGGTAATAATGGTAATAATAGAAATGTAAATAATAGTAATAATGGTAAAAAAGCGGAAGCTTCTACTATAATGTTAGTTATGTTTCAATTACAGAATTCATTAAAAATAGCACATTGGAGAGCGGAAACATATTCTCAACACAAAAGTTTAGATAAATTTTTGAAGAAATTTATGAAGAAATTTGATGAATTTATAGAGGTATATATGGGTAAATATCAGAAGATTGATATAGGAGATAAATTTAAGGCAGTTCCTATTTATCAGCTTGATATGGATGTTTTAGAAAGATATTTAATATGTGTTAGAAATATATTTACAGGAGATAGTACATGTGATGAATATTATACTATTGAAAGTATTACTGGCAATAAGTATTCTTATAGTAATTTAAGTGTTTTTGATGTAATTGATAAGAAAAAAGATGGTGAATTAATAAATATCAAGGATGAAATCGTGGCATTAATAGATAAATTAATATATCTTCTCAGACTTAAATAAGAAAATATATATATATACTAATATGAAACCTAAATATAAACCAACAGAAGGAGAAAAAGATTTTTTAAAAAATAAATATGCATTTGAATTATTAAATATGATGGGATATTCTCAAGTTGAGGGAGTAGAAATTCCTTTTGAAGTTCTTATTCAACATGGATTATTTGAAAAATTTACAAATAAAATAAAAGATTTAAAAAAAGTTTTTCCAAGTTCAAAATTAACAGGATTACATAGTACAGCGGAAGTAAAACAGGTATATCCTGCTATCAATTTATTAAGACAAGTATTAAAAGAGTGTGGATATAAACTTAAACCAATTGTAAAATCAGATGGATATGAAAATAAGAGAAAGAAGGTTAAAAGAAGTTATCTAATTATTAGAAACAATTAGGTTTATATAAACACATATCTTCTAAACTATATTTAGGAATAAAATTTAATATTTTGTTAGCTTTATCAGTATTTGCAAATACTCTTTCTTGATCTCCCTCTCTTCTTGGCTTCCAGATGAAAGGGATTTTTAAATTATTTACCTTTTCAAATGTTTTTACCATATTTAAGACAGATGTAGGTTTTCCAGTTCCAATATTAAATGAATTTATAATTGGTATCATTTGTTTTTGAGCATAAGTAAGAGCAAGGTTATGAGCATTTGCTAAGTCCATAACATGAATATAATCTCTTTCAGCCGTTCCATCTTCCGTATTATAATCATTTCCAAATATATTTAAATATGGTAATTCTTTATTTGCTACTTTATGTATATATGGCATTAAATTATTAGGAATTCCTTGAGGATTTTCATTTAATAAACCCGATGGATGAGAACCCACGGGATTAAAATATCGTAGAATTATTATATTCATTTTATATGATTTATAAAAATCTTGTAATATTTGTTCTATCATAAACTTTGTCTGTCCATATGGGTTTGATATATTTATACCTGTTTGTGTAGTTTCAAATAAAGGAGATTTTTGAGAACCATAAACAGTAGCGGAAGAAGAGAAAATAAGATTTTTTACATTAAATTTTTTACAGGCTGATAATAGGGATAGTGTGGAATTTATATTTGTTTCATAATATTTTATGGGATTTTGTATTGACTCATTTACTGATTTTAAACCGGCAAAATGTATTATTGAATTTATTTCATATTTTTCAAATATTTTTTCTAGTATATTTGTATTTTCTACTGATGCTTCATAAAATATTATTAATGTTTCTGGAATAAGACTTTGAAGAGATAATAGAGAATATTTATGTGAATTACATAAATTATCTATAATTACAATTGTTTTTGGTTTTAAATCTGATAAATAAAGAATTGTATGAGTACCAATAAAACCTAATCCACCTGTTATTAAATAGTTCATTATTATATATTATGATAAATAAATTAAATCTATCTCTTTTTTTGAATGTTCAGTTTCAAATAATATATTATCTTTTTTTATAACGTGTTTATTTAATTTTAATTTTGATACTTCGTATAAATAATTGTATGTTGTTATATTTTCATAATTTATACTAATGGTTAATGAGTTAGTATTATTGCTAGTTAATGAGATAGTATTATTGCTAGTTAATTTCGCATCTAATAATAAGAATGAATTCTTTGGAAATAATTCTTTATGTTCTAATAAATTAAATACATCTTTTGTATAATTTATTTTCGATAAATGTAATGATTTAAATTCATTATAATTTTTTAAAAAATTTATAAATCTTTCAAATTCATAAATATTTTCAAGTGCTTTTGTTGGAAATAATATTTTTTTTATGTATTTTTTATTTAATATATGAAAAGGAATATATTGTGAAATGATAGGTATTAAACATTTATGAGTTAATGGTTTAGGTGTTAATATTTCAAATGATTTATTTGATGTAGGTTGTATCAAAATATTTTTTATAGGATATAAATTACAAGGAGGATTTTTAACTGTGTTCTTAAAAAGAATTGGTGATGTATGTGGCGATGGTGTTTCATCGTCTAATGAATTGATTAATACATATGGCATTTGCCTTAATGTTTATTATTATAGGCGTTTTAAATAGAAAAATATAGTTTGTAATAAATATAATATGCCTGTTTTTAGGGATAAAAAAATTATATTTATACATATTCCAAAGACAGGGGGGACAAGTATTAATCATTATTTTGGAATAAATGTTAATAATTTTAAATTTGATGAGGAATTATTGTATGGTATAGAAATTAATGAGGCAGGTATTGGAATAGAATGGGATCATGCTACATTTAGAATGATTGAGGAAAAAGTAAAAGAAATAAATAAATATAAAATATTTTCAGTTGTTAGAAATCCATATGATAGAATAATGAGTGAATTTATTCATTATTCAAGAATGAATAAAAAAAGAATTATTACAAATGCAAATACATTTGAGGATTTTATAAAAGAATTAAATACAAAATGGGATAGTGATAAAAGTCATTTTATGAAAGGTAGATATTTACCTCAATATTCTTTTATTGAAGGATGTGAAAATATTACTATTTTACGTTTTGAAGATTTAAATCAAGAATTTAAAAGTTTTATTGGAGGAGAATTACCTTTTTTAAATAAAAGTTCTTATGAAGAAAATTTTAATTACTTAAACCCAGAAACAATATATATTATTAATAAATTATATAAAAAAGATTTTGAAATATTTGGATATAATATGTTAAAGACAGATTTTAAAAATGAAAATAAAAATGTTATTTATAATTTTAAAAGAAAATTTTATAAAGATGTTAATGATATTGAAGAACATGACTATGATATAAACACTGAAGAAAATGAAAATTATGAAGATTATAAAGAAAAAAAAGAAGAAAAAAAAGAAGAAGAAGAAAAAGAGGTTCAAAAGGTTTTTGAATTAGATGTTAAAAAAGTACAAGTTAATAAATATGATTGGAAAAATTATTTTACAAAAAAAGATTTCACTATTATTAAAGTTTATGAAAATATGATGTTATATGGTGATATTAATTGTTTGTGTAATATTATTTTTTGCGAGAAAGATAATAGGGGATATGTATATATGGAAATAGATAAAAAAATTTTTATAATAGGTAAAAAAGAAATAGAATTTGTTAATGGTAAAGGTATCATAGATATAATGTGTAGTAAATGTTATAATCAGAAAAAAGGTAGTGATATATGTTTATTAATAAAATATGAGGTTAAAAAATTTTATGGTGGTGGTATAAAAAATGCGATATATTTATTTAATGAGAAAAGATGGTTAAATATAGATATATTTGGAAGTATAATATTACATGGTAAATATATAAATATAATTTGTTCAGATGGAAAGTTATATAAAATGAGATTAGTGGATTTTAAAAGAGGTAAAGATGATGACCATATTCAAATAGAATTTATTAAAAATCTGATTATAGGAGGATTTGAGGATGATTTTAAGGATTGTTTTGTGAAGTATGAAGGAGATAAAGGAGATAAAGGATGTATATATGAAGGATTATTAAAAAATGGTAAAAAAATATTTTTTAATTTTAAAAAGAAGACATTAATGAAAATTTAATTATGATAAAGGATTATTTGATTTTTTAGGATTTATTATTTTTAAACGAGTTTTTTCTACTTTATTGCGATTATCATATGCATAAGTTATTGCTTCCTCGGCTAATTTTAAATTTTGTAAATATTGTCCTAATTTATCAGTTAAAGTTTTTTTATTCATACCCTCTTTAGACCAAGAATGTATTAATTTTATTGTTCCTTTTTGGGTTTTGGCATCATTTATTTCATAAGAATTCATAAATTTTTCTATTTCAGGAGTGATTTCATTTTTCTTTTGTTTTAGTTCTTTTAAAGCAAGTGTTAATTTTTTTATATCATCCGTTAAAGATAACCATAAATTTACTTTAGCCTTAAAAGTTTCTAATTCTTGTTGTGATATTGTTGAGTTCATTATTCTTAATATAAAAAAATTGAAAAAAATATTACGTATTACGATGTAGTATGAAACCTATAGAAGAATGTACAGTTAAGGAATTATTTCCTCTATTAAATTTGACAGAAGAACAACAAGATGAAAGAGGTTTAAATGATTTTAAACTTCCAGAAAGAGTTAAATTATTTTGTAAAAATGATAATGTTCATAAATGTTATTATTGTAATAAAGTTCCTAACAATATAAGTAAGAAAATCAGAGAAACTAATAATAATCATTTATGCTTACATTGTTTTTTTAACGTTGAAGATAGTAAAAAAATAATGGAGGATTTTTGTGATAGATATTACGATAATAATTTAAGAAAAACTAAGAATAATGATAAAATTTGGAAGGAAGAAAATGAATTATTTTTAAGAATTAATCTTGTATTGTCTTGGGAAAGAAAGATATTTAAAGAAGAATTTAATTGTTGTCAAGATTGTGGAATTTTAACACATTATGTATTAAAAGATGCATATGGAGATAAAGATAAAACTTGTATTAATTGTTGGAGAAATAATGATAAAGAAAATACATGGGAAATTATGGAACAATATTTTTTTCGCTATTCTTCACTTTTGGATTAAAATTGTTTGATTTTAATCTACTTTATATAATATATTATAATGAATAATCCTTTACAAATACCTTTTATGTATAGATTAGCTGATAGTGGATATGATAGACCAAATGAAACATATACAGATAAAATACAGAATGAAAAGGATGTAAATGAGCTTTTAGAAGGATATGAAGAAGTTAAAGATGTTAATAGTATTGTACCTGGTGATTTTGTTAGATATATTAAATGGGATGCAAAAAACAATTGCGAAAGATTTATTTTGGGCGGTAGGGTTTTAAATGTTGAAAGAGAATATTTACTATTAGCGGGAAAAAATAATGGTACATTTAGTGCTCAAAGGTATTACAAAGAGGGAGATAAAATAAAATATGAAACAAGATTTTTTAAAAAATTGACAGGAGATGAAAAGGCTAAAAAAGATATGGAAAAATTAAGTTCTAAGGCTATGAAAATTATTGATGAATATAAAAAAGTTATCAAAGAATTAAAAGATGAAAATGTATTATTGAAAAAAGAACTGCGTAAATTTATTAATAAATAAAATTTTTTCTAATTATGAATAATTGGCAAGAATTTAAATCTATTATTTTAGATAAAAGAATTCTTTGCGATTTAGAAATGATTATGAATGGTGGATTTGCTCCTTTAAATGGATTTTTAAATGAAAGTGATTATAATGGAGTTGTTGAAAATATGAGATTATGCAATGGTTCTTTATGGACAATACCGATTGTTTTACCAATAAAAGAAGAAGAAGCATTTTTGGGTGATAAAATTATTTTACGTGATGAAACCTTATATCCTTTAGCTATAATGGAAATAGAGAGTTTATGGAAACCAGATTTGAGGAGAGAATGTATTAAATGTTATGGTTCAGATGATGATAATCATCCTTTTGTGAAAATAGTAATGGAAAGGGAAGGTATGTTATATGCAGGAGGTAAGATTACTAAAGTAAATGATGTTTTACATTATGATTTTAAAGAGTTTAGAAAAAATGCAAAAGAAGTAAGAGAAATGCTTAAAGGATATGATAAAGTATTAGGATTTCAGACACGTAACCCTATGCATAGAAGTCATTATGAATTAACAAAATATGCAATGAGGGTATCAGGGGAAGGAACAAGATTATTATTAAATCCAGTAGTTGGGATTACACAGGATTGCGATGTAGATTATGGATTACGAGTTAGGTGTTATAAGAAATTAATGAAGTATTATGGTGATGAGGCAGATTTGGTATTATTACCCTTAAGTATGAGAATGGCAGGACCAAGAGAGGCAGTATGGCATGCACAGATTAGAAAGAATTTTGGTTGTACTCATTTTGTTGTTGGTAGGGATCATGCGGGACCATCATATAAGAAGAAAGATGGAAAAGATTTTTATGGTCCTTATGACGCACATGAATTAGTGGAAAAGATAAGCGATGAAATAGGGATAACAGTTATAATGAGTACAATGATCGTTTATGTAAAAGAGTTGTGTGAATATAGGAAAATTGACGAAGTACCGGAAGGAATGACAGTTTTAAATATTAGTGGTACTGAACAAAGAAGAATGCTAAGAGCTGGTGAAGAAATACCGGAATGGTTTAGTTTCCCTGAAATTATTAATGAACTTAAAAAAGATTTTAATCGTGAAAAAGGTTTATGTGTTTATTTTATTGGTTTAAGTGGTTCTGGTAAAAGTACAGTAGCAGAAGCTTTAAGAGGAAGTATGATAGAAAATGATGGTAGAGAAATTACAATTTTGGATGGTGATATAGTAAGAAGAGAATTAAGTAAAGGACTTGGATTTGATAGAGAAAGTAGAAGCACAAATGTACGTAGAATTGGTTATGTTGCTAGTGAAATTGTTAAACACGGTGGTATTGTTTTTTGTGCAAACATTGCACCTTATGAGGAGGATAGAAGAATAAATAGGGAAAGGATAATAGGATTAGGAGGTAAATATATAGAAGTGTATGTTAAAACGAGTATAGAAGATTGTGAAAAAAGAGATATTAAAGGATTATATAAATTAGCCCGTGAAGGTAAAATAAAGGAATTTACTGGTATTTCTGACCCATTTGAAGAGCCTAATAATTCTGATATCGTTATTGATGGTGGTAATAATGTAAGTTTAAGTAAAAATATTGAAAAAATTATGAATTTAATAAAAATGTAAATTATAAGTATATGAAAATTAATGTTGAAAAAATTGTCAATTTACTTTTTGATGCCGAAAATTCTATAATGGATGTTTATAAAAAAAATAATTTTCAAAAATGGAATAAAGATGATAAAAGCCCTTTAACTGAAGCTGACCTTAAAAGTTCTCTTATTATTTGTAATGCTTTAAAAGAATGGGGAGGAGGTGATGGTATTATATGTGAAGAAGAGAAAAATATAGAATGGGATGAAAGGAAGGATTGGGAATGGGTCTGGTTAGTAGATCCACTTGATGGAACTAAAGAATTTCTTAAAAGAAATGGTCAATTTACTACAAATATTGGACTTGTAAAAAATGGTGAATGTTGGGCTGGATTTGTTGGATTACCTTGTGAAAGTGTCGTTTATAGTGCAATAAAGGGAGAAGGTGTTTGGAAATGGTATAAAGATGGAACAAAGGAGCAAATATTGAATAAGGAGAGAGATAAGGGGTTAGTTAGGGTTGTAGCATCAAATTCGCATATGAATGATGCTACATCATTATTTATAAAAGAGATAAAAGAAAAGGTGGAATTAGTTAATGTGGGTAGTAGTTTAAAATTTTTATGGCTTATTGAGGGAAAAGCGGATGTTTATCCTAGAATTGCTCCTACAATGGAATGGGATACATGTGCAGCCCAATGTATTTTAGAGGAATATGGAGGTAAATGTTTAGTTTTTGGAAAAGAAAGCAAGGTTAAATATAATAAGGAAAATTTATTGAACCCTTTTTTTATTGCATCAGTTTAGTATTTACGCATAAATTATTTTAATTATTTATGACTATAAACTGGATACAACAAATTTTTAAAAAAAATTTTATTAATGTAAAAAATATAAATAGGGTATATAAGGATATAAGTTGGAATAAGAATAGGAACGGTGTTATTTTATGTAGTAATTTTGATATTATAAATAAGTGTTTTTTAAAGATAAAAAAGGAGTTTTATATTGATAAAATTCATAAATGTTGGATTGATTTTATGGTTAATGATTGCTGTGTTTATAGATATTATTTTGAAATGTTTCAAGATAAAGTGATAATAGGGGAATATTGGGTATATATTCCTATTTTTATAGCAGATATATGTGGCATACCATTATTTTTATTTAATATTGGGTATATTATTATTGAGTTTCCAAAAAGAATAATGTCAAATAATGAGTATAAAAAATTAAAGGAGATTAAAATGATATTAGAATGTGTAAGAGTGACAGATTATAATGAATATTATTTATATAAGGAATATAATAATTCAATATTTGTGAATAGTATTATAAGATATTATCCGAAGTCTTTGATGGTAATTGATGATAATACTATTAAAATGAAAATTAATATTGATAATTTAAAAATTATTTCACTAATTATTGATGAAAAAATGCATAAAAATAATATTGACACTATTACATTAATAAAAAATGATAAGAATATATATATATGGGATTTTGGTATTGATACTATTTTTAAAATTGATTTTGGTAAAATTTGTAATGAAGGTTTTATATATGATGATCATCACGAATTAGAATTTTGTTTTAATAGTAAAATTACAGTTAAAGAATTTCAAGAATTACCTTTTTGGTTTGAGGTTTTGAATGAAATTGATTTGAAAAAGAAAAATGGAATAACAAATTGGGAAATTAAGGAAAAATGGGATTTTTATAAGAATTTTATTTTTAAAGGAGATATTATAAAAGAAGAAAAATGTTGTATTTTAGCAGATAATAATGGAGATTTATTAAAAAGTAAATGTTGTAATCAATTCTTTTTATATGATTTTATTAAAAAATATATTAATTATAATGGCAAATATTGGGAATGTCCCCATTGTAGAGGCAGAGATTTCCCTTGGATTATATTTAAGAAAATTACTAAAGAATAAATATGTTAATAGGAATCGGAGGTAAAAAAGGAAGTGGTAAAAATGCTTTTTCTTCAGTATTTATTGAGGCAGGTTTTATAGAATTTAGTTTTGCGGAATTTTTAAAAAGAGGGATAAGAGAAATATATGGATTTACAGAGAAACAGTTATGGGGGGATAAAAAGGAGGAAATAGACCAATTTTGGGGGATTAAGCCAAGAGAAGTAATGCAATGGATTGGAACTGATATTATGAGGGAAAAAGATAGTGATTTCTGGGTTAAACGGTTTAGAAAATGGTATTCTCAAGAATATGATAGAAATAAGAATTTTATAATAACTGATGTTCGTTTTATTAATGAGACGGAAGAAATTAAGAAATTAGGGGGTATATTAATATGGATTGAAAGAGGTTTGGGTGGTGATACACATATAAGTGAAAATTCGGTAGATAAAAGTAATTTTGACATAGAAATAGAAAATATTGGGGATATTACTTCTTTAAGGAAAAAAGGTTTTGAGCTTCTTCATATCCTCCAATAAACTTCTGATTATGGAAGATAATAGGGATATAATTATAGTTATTGGTTTTATTTGATAAATTTTTTATTATCTCTGATGGTGATTTATTATATTTTTCAGCATATATTGATATATCTACATATTTAGCTTTTTTTAAAAGTTTTTTGGCTTTTAAACAGTATAAACATTGATTTGAACCGAATATTACAGTTTTATTTTCTTTAATGATTTTATATAATTGACTTTTAATATTCATTAATAGTAATGGAGAATAAATTAATGAATATGATTAAAATATATAATAAGGCAGATAAGGAACTGGAAAAGAATTATATTAAATTCTCTAAGGAGTTAAAAAAGAGTAAAATACATTTTATAAAAAATAAAGATAAATTTAAAGATATAAGGGATCGGATTAATACATACAATAATGTCATTTACAAAGATTGTGATAATAGAAGATTTGTACAACCCGTTTTTAGAGATAATGTTAATGATAAAAAATACAGTGTTGAAAACTGTATTAAATCATTTAACAAAGAATTAAATAAAATAGATCGATTATTTGGTGTTAAATTTTCAAATGATTACATATTATATAGAGGTATTGAGATTAAAATTGATAAATTTATTCCATTAAAAAAAGGAGATAAAGGAATATTTAATACTTATTTATGGGTCAGTAAAAATCCATTTTATTCAAGTCAATATTCTGGAATTTATCAACCTACATTTCAAAGTGATGATTGGAAAAAAGAATATGTTTATATATTTTATAAGATTAATGTAAAAAAAGGTACTTATTTTATGACGATAGATTATAATACATATTATCCTGAAAAAAGTAATTATGAAGTTATAATATTACCACGAAATTATGAATATATTATTACAAAAGTTGTTGAAAAAGTTTTTGGAAAAACTACTCTATATTTTGTTGATATTGATTTGATTAATAATAATAATAAAATAAATTATACTTTAAATGACTTTGATAAATTTTCCTATGAATTATTATAAATGATTAAGATTTTAATTGTTGGTGGTACTCAATGTGGATCTACACGTTTATTTAATTTTTTAAGAATTATTTTTGAAAAAAAGGGATTAAATGTATTATCAAGATGGATTAGTGATTATAAAGATAATGATCAATATGATGTATGTATTATTAAAGCACATGATTTAAATATTTCAATATGTGATCAATTTGATTATGTATTATTGCCTTACCGAGATATAAGGGATGCTTATATATCAACAGTTACAAGATGGCCAATTAAGAAAGATTTTATAAAAGAAATGTTAATTAATCTCAATTTATTCAAAAAATTTAAAAGATATGCTCATTTTTTATTCAAATATGAAGAATATTGTTTAGAATATAATAAGAATTTATTAAATAGGATTAATGTTGAATCCACGGATGAAGATATTTTAAATGCTATGAGAGAAATTGAATATATTCATAGTAAAATTAAAGTTACATATGATAATTTTAATAATAAAGAGTATAGAAAGACACTAATGTGTAAATATCATAATACAAGTGGAGGAAAGAGTGAAAAATGGAGAAAATATTTTTCGGAACAAGATAATAGGAAAATAATAATGAATAAAGAAATTAGAGGATTTCTTAAAAAAAGAGGTTATAATCTAAAATGATGCGAAAGTAATTAGAATTATCTTTTACATTTGCATTTTTCATTGTTGTTTTCTTTAACTGTCCTATTTTTATATACTCTTTATCTATTAATTCATAAACCTCTAACTTTAAAAAATCTAAATATATTTCTTTCTCATTATATATAAATTTTGATAACTTCTTTGGTTCTTCATACATTGGATTTAAAAAATCATTAATTTTTTTTTTATCTTTTTTAGAATGTTCTTTAAATAATTTTTTTTCAATATAATTAGAAACATAAAATTCTAGGTCACTTGGTTCGGTTGATAAATCGAATTCTTCAACATTTTTAAATATTTCTGTCATTAAATTTTTGTAATTTACTTTTTTATTTATCTGTGCTGATAAATAATACTTTAGACGTTTTGAATTATTTATTGTTACTGTCAATGACTTCTTCTCCATATTCTTTTTAATTAGGTTTTTAATTATTCAATTTTTATAACCTTTCTTTTTTTTACTGAAAATTAGATACTACGGTATTTAAAGAATATTTTAAAAATTATTTTAGATATTGTCGCTAAATATTATTGCTAAATATTGTTGCTATATATTGTTGCTATATATTGTTGCAACTGATTATAGGATATATACATTCCTATTATCTTATTTACTGTATATTGTTGCGGTATATTGTTGCTAAATATTGTTGCTATATATTGTCGCTAAATATTGTTGCTATATATTGTCGCTAAATATTGTTGCGGTACTGATAATAGGGAATTATTAGAGCTTATTTTATAAAGTTTGTTCTTTTTTTTACTGAAAATTAGATACTACGGTAATTTAAGGAATATTTTAAAAATTATTTTAGATATTGTCGCTAAATATTGTTGCGCTATATTGTTGCGGTACTGATAATAGGATATTATTAGAGCTTATTTTATAAAGTTTGTTCTTTTTTTTACTGAAAATTAGATACTACGGTAATTTAAAGAATATTTTAAAAATTATTTTAGATATTGTCGCTAAATATTGTTGCGCTATATTATCACTAAATATTGTTACGGTATATTGTTGCTATATATTGTTGCTAGATATTGTTGCGGTATATTGTCGCTAAATATTGTTGCGGTATATTATCGCTATGTATTGTTGCTATGTATTGTTGCTATATATTGTTGCTATATATTGTTGCGGTATATTGTTGCGGTATATTGTCGCTATGTATTGTTGTTAGACTGATAATAGGGATTATTAGAGCTTATTTTATAAAGTTTGTTCTTTTTTTTACTGAAAATTAGATACTACGGTAATTTTGAGCGATTTTTGAAAAAATTAAGATTAGAGTGCCTAAACTTCCCTTTAAATCAATTTTTATATATTTACTCACTTATGTCTTTTTGTCATACTTTTTTTATTTATTTGCGTAGAATTAATTTTCAGTTATAATATTATTACTATTATATTGTTGCCATATATTGTTGCTATATATTGTTGCCATATATTGTTGCTATATATTATTGCTATATATTGTTGCTATATATTGTTATAGAATTAATTTTCAGTTATATATTGTTGCCAAGTATTGTTGCTATATATTGATGCTATATATTATTGCTATATATTATTGCTATATATTGTTGCTATATATTATTGCTATATATTGTTGCTATATATTATTGCTATATATTGTCGCTATATATTGTTGCCATATATTGTTATAGAATTAATTTTCAGTTATAAATTGTCGCTATATATTGTTGCCATATATTGTTGCTATATATTATTGCTATATATTGTTGCTATATATTGTTATAGAATTAATTTTCAGTTATAAATTGTCGCTATATATTGTCGCTATATATTATTGCTATATATTGTTGCTATATATTATTGCTATATCGTTATAGAATTAATTTTCAGTTATATATTATTGCTATATATTTTCTAAAAAGTTATATATCATTGCTATATCGTTATAGAATTAATTTTCAGTTATATATTGTTGCCAAGTATTGTTGCTATATATTATTGCTATTATCTTTTTGCTAACTTTTTTTCTAAAAAGTTATATATTGTTATAGAATTAATTTTCAGTTATATATTGTTGCCATATATTGTTGCCATATATTGTTGCTAACTTTTTTCTAAAAAGTTATATATT
>Ga0180433_10004684_pt1 | contig 18992 bp, 31 predicted proteins | sample SS_ome_8_FD_132980 | JGI IMG/M metagenome (GOLD analysis project Ga0180433, IMG submission 132980) | Hypersaline lake sediment archaeal communities from the Salton Sea, California, USA - SS_1_D_1 metaG | ecosystem: Environmental > Aquatic > Non-marine Saline and Alkaline > Hypersaline >... | reverse complement strand
CCAGCAGACAGTGCTTGGCGAAATGAAGAGGATGCTGCCCTTCGAGGAGTGGATCAGAGGTATCCAGGAAGAGCTGAGGGCGAACCCCTACCAGTAAGGATGGGTAGCTCCCCCGGTTTATCGGACCGGGGGCTACCCCTGCCATCTGCCGTAAACCCACGCCTTCGGGACCGCGGCGACAGATAGCATGGGTAGAGGCCCGAGGGCCGCTACCACGCCACGAACAGCCGTCTGGAATGAACGGCAGCAGCTTGCGTAGCAGCAATCGACGTCTGGTATTCCGCTTACGCATGTCGTGCATCCGGCGTCCAATACACCGGGAAGCACCATTGCCTCCCGGGGCAGCCCGAAGGATTCGAACCTTCACCCCGACGGCGACATGTCATAACGCCGGGATAGCCGCATAGGCTGCCATGAACTCAATGGATCTGTAATCTGTCGAGCAACGTCTTCAAACGGCGGCCGTGCTCCCACGCCTCGTCCACCGTCTTGCTTTTTGCAAGAGCGTGAATGATCTCCTTGATCGTTTCGACGCTATCGCCGTTCATCCTTTCAAACGGATTTACCTGATGCCACCGGAGAGGCTGCATCGCGAGCTTGCCGACGATGGCCGACGCCAGCTCCTTCGACACCACGTTGCTCGCCACGTATGCGCCGCTCGGAACGTGGGTGATGTTCCACTTCGCGCTCTCCAATACGAATCCGTTCGGCGTCCTGCGCACCGGCCGATGAACGGCGAAGTGCTCACCGGCCACCTCGGCATCTATCGCCACCTTCGATGCACCTGCCGCGCCTTGTGCAGGTATCCCATACAATATCGTTATTTTTTGCTCCATCTATTCTTCCTGTTTTTGCTTTAGAGGAGCGGCGCAAGAGATGTCCGTTCACTGGTAACGGTGACTGTCTATCCCTTGCGCGCTCGCCCCATGCTGTTTTGGTTCACGGTTTCTACCGCTATGGAGACATCGATGCTACCGCGACGACGGGGGGCTCGTCAAGCCGGGCTAATTGCTGTTGGAATAGCGTATTTTTGCCTCGACGAGGGCCTCGTCGTTTCCCGACTGGGTGAAGTTGACGACCATCTCCTGGTTGTCGGGGTCGACGGAAATGAGTTCGGCGTTTGTGACGGAAGAGCCCTTCGAGAAGACGTCGACGACAAGCCTATCCGGATCGATGATTTCTTTCCGAAATGGCAAGCCTATCGTGTTGTTTCCGTTGTCGGGAACGCCCCGGGCCGCCGCGTGATACTGCGCCTCGGGATCAAGAACGAGATCGGGGAATGCCATTTTATGCTCCTATCCAACTGCTGGGTACTTTGACTATCCAAACGTGAAACGTGCGATCGGCGGGGGTGCCGACACTGTCGTAGGTATGTACGCGAACCTCACCCGGAGAGCTGTTGAAAGTTATCTCGCCAGCGGCAGAATCGGTCGCGATCACTGGGAAAGCGAAGGGCAAGAAACTGTTGTCCTTCAGCGTGATGGTGTAGTCGCCGGTTCCCGGTTTCGTGACGCTGTCGATTTCCGGGGAGCGAGCGCCCACCGCGCCACCGGAAGCAACAACCGCGAACCCGGCGAACATGAAACCGAAAAGGTCGAATGGGTGAAAGCGGAGCATGGACTATTCCCTCGCGAGATCCACCATCCGGCGCGAGGAGGCGATCATCTTGTCCAGCAACGCCGTGTGGTCACCCTTCACCGTTCGCACGGCCTTGCGAAAGGCCGCGACGTCGTCCTCGAACTCCTTTACGGCGTCGGCGTTCGCGGTGCGGAACTGCTGGCGCTCCTGGCGAGAAGCGATCTGAGCCTGGACGGCTTCAGGCAGTTCGCGCCCGCGCCGATGTAGCATATCCTCCAACCCTGCGGGTTGAGCTGTTCTTTTTCTGGCTGCCATTATCTACCCCACAATCCTGTTCCTTCGGTTGTATCGAATAAGCTTGTTGCCGGGACCACGGTATTACCCGCAAAGGTTGTCACTCCGTTGTCCATGCTGATGTCACCGGCACCACCGGATATTGCCGAGGCATCTCCTTCGGGAACTCCGACGTCAGCCAGAGCACCGCGAGACATTCTCAGCCCGATGCCGGGTACGTTGACGGTGGCGAAGTTGTTGCCGAAGAACCCCGAGAGCATTGAGCCTCGATCTACGACGATACCATCCTGCAATCCGGTTATCTCTGTTTTGTTGATGAACAGGTAGCCTCTTTGGCCGAGGATCGCACGCACAGCCGGTCGATTCGCTCTGGCTCCGTAGACTTTTAACTTGTTTGTCTGGAAGCCACCGAGGTTGATGATATCACCAGCGAAAGACTCCACTGTCTGCGTGTCTACAGAGGGAGCACCATAGATGTAACCCCCTAACACTTCCACGCTCATGTAAGCACAGGAAAACGTCGGCACAACGAAGTACCCGGCCATGCCCCCTGGACGGAGGATGTTGGAGCCCCAGAACATTCCACCTGCCGGGTTGGGAGGACAATAAAAGCCCCACCCGTACCAGGAAGTTTTCTGGGGGGCTCCTGCGCCATCATCGACCGCACTGGGAATACCATAAGGGTAGTTTCCATCTTCTATTCCACACAAGATGCTCGCTTCAGTGGAGTCGAATACGAAGACGTCGTCTGAAATTTCACAGCCAAGCAACATTATGGTGGAAGAATCAGCGGAAACGGCGTTGAGAGGAACGTCGGGGTTGGCCACCCAGATACAGTTGGCGATGCAGACCTTACCCTTGTTGACGACGGCATAGAAGTCGTTGGTTCCGTAACCACACCCTACGGCCAGGGGGGTGGTGCCGTCGCTGCTGCTTTTCGGAAGGATGAACTGCACCTTCGGCTCGACCACGCGAAAGGTGTCACCTTCTGCGATGCCTGGGGAGGAGTCGGCGCTCAGGTAGATGTCGTTCGCATCGTTTACCTGGATCTGTTTACGGTCCCCCGCTGCGGCACCAGTAAGCACTTCGGCGGTCTTGCCGTTGAAGGCGTCGGCCACGAGGCCGCCAGCGGTTGCGAGTTTTGCGGAGGTGGTTCCAGCCGCCATCGCGGTGGGGCCGAGCAGCACGTTGAAACCGTCGTCGCCAGGAGCGCCACCGCCGTCGACCAGGAACCACACGTTCTCGCGCATGAGCAGCGGCTCGATTTGCTCCCACTGGATGCCGTCCCCGGTGTGCATCCCTACGTGGACGCGAACCTTCGTATCCTGGACTGCGTTGAGCTTGTCCTTGACCGGGCCGAAGGTTTCGAACGGCTCTTCCGAGGTGCCGGGGTTGTCGTCGTCACCGTCAACGGGACGGACGTAGAGGTCTAGCTCCGATTCGCGGGATGCAGCGCCGTATGGAATGAAGTGGAGGGGCATTACGGGCTGTCTTCAATCGATATAGAAAGGTCTTGAGGACACGGGATGTTCACATACCCGGTAAGCACACCGTCTTGTAGTGTGACGTTGAAACCGACAATTTTCCCGGCTGTATAGTCGGCGGCAAGATTATCGAGCCACGCCGAAAGCTCGGCAGCATCCCCGATGCTCTTTTGAAGGGTAACCTGTACCGGATTGGCCATCATATTCTCCTGTTACTTGATGTATTCGACCGTAAGCTGCCACGGTGTACTTGCGCCCGTCACTACCCCTGCACCCGTGATGCCGAGACGACCGGCATTTGGGGCCTGGGTATCGAGCCAGGAAAATATCTTGTTCGTGCCGTCGTTGAAGCCCATGTGGACCTGACGACCTGAAGTTCCGTTTGTGCCGTGGCCCCACTCCCGTAGGATCTTTGTGATCCCAGACCCTGCCGCGATGAGGGTGGTGTCGCCAGACGCAAGCGTCGCGGCGCTGAAAAAATTGCGGTACACGGGTTTCCAGGTAGCACCGTCGTACCACATCTCTCCGGTGCGGATTTCGGCAGACGGCGTCAGGTCTCGGCGCACGGTTGCACCGAAGGTGCGCCACCTGCTCGACGCGATGTCGTACCAAATCCAGCAAGATGATTGTGGTGGAAGGATGAGATCAACGCCGCTCTCGTTCAGGATACGGTAGGCGGCAGTGCCGGTTACGCCGTCATCCTGCTTGAACGTGACGTAGTACTGGCCGCTGATGTTGGTGACCTGTTTGAGAACCGGGTAAGTGGGATCGCCCAAATACTCCAGCGTGTTGAATACAAGGTCGCCACCGTTAGGGGAGATCCTTATTGAAAGGCATTCAAGCCAGATGGTGCTGTTGCCGAGCGGTACGTCGGTATAAATGCCGCCCGCTTTCGTGTCTCCTCCGATTCGCACGGGGGTTTCTCTTCCGATGCAAACCTGCACGTTGTTGGCGTCGGTGGGAACGAATACCGGCAGTAGCCAGTTTATGGGAGGGGTGGCGACAGTAGCACCGGGAACGCCATTCGACAGATAGTAGGTTGCCCCGACCGTTTTGCCGTGAGCAGGCCAGTTTACTCTACCGGCCCGACACACCTTGAAGGTGTTGACGCCGAGCACTTCGCTCACCATCACGGTTGATCCGGGGACGAAGTTTGTCATGAAGATGTTCGACTGGGCCTTGGCCCAGACGCCGCCGCTGATAAATACGACATCTCCTACCACGAACCCGTGGGCGGCCTGGGTGACGCCCCACTCGACGCGCTCCATGTTCGTGACGTCTTCCCAGACCGCTGCGCCGGTACTCGCGTCGGTGCAGACGTAGACCTTTCGGATTACCGACGTCGTATCGATCCAGACGGAGCCAACCTCGTACCCGGCGGTGTTGTCATCGTTGACGGTAGGAGCAGTCACCGCGCTCAAATTATCCTGAAGCGCGGGAGACCATTGGCCACCATCCCAGACCGGCTTCTGTCCGGCCGTGGCCCCATCTTGCTGAATTTGCTTGAGGCGCGGCTTCACCTTAAACCTCTGAAACGACCATATTCATTCTATCGAAAGTAATATTTGCGTTTCCGGAAACGAGAGCAACAAAGACCTCGACGTAATCATCTTTCGAGCAATCAGACGTACATACGATTGCCGCCGCACCAACGTCATTAGCGGTTCCTATTTTTCTTGTTTGCTCACTCACAGACACAGCCACTCCGTTTTTAGCAAACATCATACGCAAAACCACATTCCCGACACTGGATTTGGCCGATATTGCTGCGGTTGCCTGAAAAACCTTGGTTATCTCTCCGTCATAAGTAAGACGCCCATTGGTATGAGTAAAATTTTTTTCATGGATCGCTGCGGTAGTTCCGTTTGCCTTTACCGGAGTAGTACCGACTCCGTTAGTAATGACAGGTATAGATACATAAAGCGATCCTAAATCGCCATTGAGAGTCGGGGTTCCGGGCACCCAAAGCAGGCCATTCCAAACCAGGGCCTGCCCGATGCTTGCACCCTCTTGGGCAATTTGTTTGGGCCGGAATTGCATTCATCCTACGTGGTGCTCTCGTAGATGTATGTGATGACGTCCGTGGCGTCCATCTCGATGGCCGTCCCGCTTGTCGTCAACCACGTTACCACACCGGTCGCGATAACGATGGTGTAGTCGTTGCCGGCCCCCTGGCGCTGAAGGATGCCGTTCATATAGAGCCGAAACGTGTCGGCCGATTTCACCGGAAGGTTCGCAGCGGGATTCGACAACGCGGTGTCGGCCGCGCCGCCCGCGATAACGTCCCCGGCATATTCTTCCTGGTAGACGTTGGCACCGAGCCCCAGCTCAGCCCAAATGGCCGCGCCCGTCTGGGCATCGACGCATATCCACGCTTCGTCGGTATCCAGGCGCACCCAGATACTTCCCGGGGCATAGCCGACGGTATCGTCGTCTCCGACCGCCGGGGACGACGAGGCCGCGGCAGTAAACCGCAAACCCGCGGCCCATGCGGTGCCGGCAGCATTGAGTTGAACGAGCTGGCCGGGATTGAGGCCGGCTTCGACGAATAGCTGCTTGAGTCTTGGCTGCATGTCTTTCTCCTAGATATCGTAGTGCAGATTTAGCCGATCGGTCGTATCCAGATCGTACCCGGCAACGGAACGCATCCAATGGATGGTATCCCCTGCCGCAATGTCCTCGACCGCACGGGCGGTAGTTCCTCCGTCGCCCGAAAAATATATTTCCTTGTCCTTTGCCCCGTCACCGACCCCAACAATATTTCCGTTGACGTCGACCATCACGTAGCCGCCATCGACAGGCGTGTTCGTGACGACGGAGTCGGTCGCTTTGTCGCCGTCGAGAGCGGTGACCTTACAGACAAGGTCCTTGTCGTGCTTCGTCGGAACCGCGATGAGAGCGAGCCCGGGGTAGGCGTGGAAATGTAAAACGGCCGGCATCAACCCTCCTTGCCGTCACGACGACCGGGCTCCCACCGAAAGAGCCCGGCCGCCACGACGCCGCTTGCCGATGAAGGTTTCAACCTCTACGCCGGTTTCAGGCTCTTCAGCACGAGCCCGTAGGCGACGCCGCTGAAGGTCTTGTTGTCGCCGATGCACATCACGAACACGCCCGCGCCGTAGGCAAGCGCATACGAGTTCAGATGGCATCCACCCTGGAAAATCCAGGTTTCGCCGTAGTCGTACGACACCTGGATTTCGCCGACCGGAGAGGAGGCGATGAAGATGTCCGCCGCGTAGACGACCGCGGTGAAGGGGCAGTTCGTCGTGCGCGACGTCTGCGGGGTCTTCTCTTCCCAGGTGTTTCCGCTGTCGGACGACATCTGGACGATGGGCACGTCGCCGGCAACCGGGGTGCCGACCGCCATGACCACCACCTCGCCGTCCTTGTCCTCGCCGACACAGATGTCGGAGAATGCCGCGACGTTCGATCCGTAGGCGCTACTCTGCACCCAGGTGATGCCGTCGACGCTGATCTGTATCTCGGCGGCGTTGCCGACCGCGATGAAACGCGTGCCATCCCAGACCACGGCCTGGAAGTTGTCGACGTATCCGCCGGCCGCGGTGTGCGCGACCCAGGTGACGCCGCCGTCGTCCGAAGTGAGGATCGTTCCGTTGGAACCGACCGCAACGAGACGCGGGGTTCCGCCGGGCTCGCCGTAGCAGACGCCGAGCAGGTTGTTCGCGCCGCCGTTGCGCCGCTGATCCCACTTGGCCGGTAGCGACTCGTCCGCGGTCTGGACCTCTTCGTTCTCGCCAACGGCGCAATACACGCCGAAACCGCTGGCCCAGCAGACGTCGTACAGGGTTCCGGAAAACGCGCCGAGCTTCTTTCCGGGCTGCATCGCCTGCCAGTACGACCCCTGCGGCGACTTCTGAAGCGCAACCGAGGTCACGGGTCCGACGGCCACGAAGTTCTGCACCGAGTCGCCACCGTAGCAGATGCCTTGCGGGAACTCGCCCGAGGGCGGGTTGATGGTCTCGTCGAAATACTCGCGAATCCAGTTCGCGAGCGCCATCCCCCGAAGGGTGATGTTTCGATTGTGGTAGAACAGATCATCGCTCTGTTGCTGTGCGGTGGGTTTGGGATCGGGCATTTCAAAAACCTTTCTTCAGTTAGAGCCCTCTGCGGGCAACCTTATCGGCTTGCACGGCGACCACGAGGAGCGCCGATGCGACTGCAAACACCAGCCATTGTGCTGGCGTGAAACCCTTATAAACCCACCCCCCGGCATCGTGAAGAGACTTCAGCCTGTCGAACGGGTTTACCTTCTGGCCGGATGGATGAGCAATCGAGTAATGCAGGTGAGGACAGGTCTTCTCGGCATTTCCGGTGCGGCCGACAAACCCGATGATCTGCCCCGCCCTCACCTTCTGGCCGGGACGCACCATCGGCTTCGTCGAAAGGTGGGCGTAGTAGTGAGCGAAGCCAGCATCATCGATGATCCTGACGTACCATCCCCCACGATCACTCCATCCGGCACCAGGGCGCTCGTATCGTTTCCACCACGTCTCGACGGTGCCGGCCGTCGTCGACACGACGGGAGTGCCCTGCGCGGCGGTGATATCCATCGCGGCATGGAGGAATTCACCGCGGGGATCATCAAACGTATCGTAAAGCCTCGGCCTGTAGCCGGACCCCCTGTCGGGAGGACACGGCGTTGAACGCCCTGGCACGGTCGCCGCTTTCGGGGCGAAATTCGTCGGCACCTGCACCGGGAACGATTGTATATTCAGGCTCGCCATCGCATCGTCGAGGGCAATCGCCATCGACGACTTCGGCGCACGGCAAACCGCAACGCTCTCCCCGGTTTCGACGTATCGCCCGGAAAAGTCATACCTTACCCTCGCAAAAGCGAGTGTAGATGGGGAAAATTATTCTGTCAACAAAAAATCAAGTCTGCCTTACGGCCTTCAAAATGAGGTCCTGGGCAGCCTGATCGATTTCCGAGTTGTCCCGGCACCACCCATGCACCTTGAGATAGGTGCCCTCGTCGGTGCCATCGGGCTTGCGCAACAGCATCTCGATGGAAGCGTACCTCGGGTCGTTCTCGCGAAACGGCAGGCCGCAATACTGACAGACCTGAACGCCGTCCTTCTTGCACACTGCGACCGCCACCTTCTGGGGATCGATCTTCGACGGGATGAGATCGATCTCATCAAGCAGGTCGGCCTCGGTAAGGCCGAGTGCCTTCATCGAATCCTCGAAAGCTTTCGTTCCCATGGTTGTCCTCTCTCAGTCGGCCTGACTGCCGGAAGCTCGCTCTCGACGCAACTGCCGGCGGGCGGCCCTGGTGGTAAAGTAATCATTCAACGTCTCGCCGCAATTGATTTTGATCAAACTTCTCGTCGGAAGCGTCATGCCGGGACCGTCCCAGTGCCGGGCCTCCTCGCACTCGTTTTCAATCTCGCCGTTACCCCAGGACTCGACGGCCTCCCTGACCGCGCGCCAGCCGTCGACGAAATGCCGGCCCCCTCCCCTGCGGTCGTACTTCTCGACCAGGGGAAGGAGGTTCGAGCCGTCCCAGGCAATCCGCTGTAGAAAGCGGCGACGGGGGATCTGCTGTAGCTCTTTTCCCATCCCGTGTATTCGAGCGAACCGCTCGTACTTTGCCGACGTGAGCCCGGGCTTCATCGCAGCGCTATAAAGCCGGATCGTTGCTGCATAGGTGAGGCCGTTCCAGCGCTTCTTCATGTCCTGCCACCGGTAGTAGACGACCCATGGCTGCAACTTCCAATCCCGGTTTGGGTAACACGGCTCGCCATCGATGCACGACGCTATACGGCGACCCCCCTTCGTCTTCCTCCGATACTCTGGTAGCCAGCCAGACTCACCGACGAGCATCCTCGCCAAAAGCGCCTTCGCGATCGGCGTCCATTCCTCTTCCGGCAAAGGACACGTCTCGCAAACCTCTTCATCGATGCCCTGCTCTTCGATAGCCGCGGGCTCCTGGGCGTACGTGATGCTCACCCATCCCAGGAGCAAAATGATCGTCAGCTTCCTAAGCATAAAACCTCCTACCTCTTCGCTCGAAACAGATCGTAGTACAGCCGCAGTGGGAAAATCAAAAACGCGACCGTTTTCCAAAACCACAATCGGCGGAGATTGTAGACAGACACCGGGCCGAGGTCAATGTGCGTGCCGTTCCATCGCCACTTGTACCACTGAGCCCATCCCCACCATACGACGTCCACCCCGAGGCGTTTGCCGACTATGGCGAGACCGGTGTCTATCGGAATGCTTTCCTCGACATGCTCTCGAAGATCGGCGATGTGAATTACCAGACCGGTTTCGACGTTCAATAGTTTATCCGAGTGACCCGCTATCCGTCGCCAGTCGCGCAGAAGACCCTCGCCGATGCGCTGGGGCTCGATTCGCTCCGACTCCCGTTTCTCGTATAGCCCGGCCGTCAGTATCCAAGCGCCGATAAGGCAGAGTGTGCCGAGCTGAAAAGGCTCGCCGACCCACGACCACGATGGCTGCGGTGCCGTCGTGGCACAAAGAAAAAGCCCGACGATTCCGAAAACCGTGGCGACGATAAAAATTGCTCGATCGGAAATGCTCATAACCCCTCAACTGGCATCGGGAACTTCGCGATATGGCGGTATACCTATATGCAAAAGCTTGTCATTGTTTTCATCAAAATGAGCATAGACACGCTCGTTGCTCCCAACGTCTTGAGCGTACTCTTTTGCCCAATCTACGCTAGAATGCTCCGCAGCCACCAGCTCTTTTGTGACATTAAACCAAACCAAAATGGAGATTTCCCGACCGGAATTAATTACCTCGATGAATTCTTTCTTACTCATCGTTTGAGGATTTCTTCTAAACCTACGCATTTCCCTCACCTCTTTGACGTAAGTATTCAGTTGCCATCTTACGAATTGCCTCCTGGTCTTTCTGTTGTTCAAGAAGCTCCTTTTCAGGATCGCGAATACCGTGAATCTGGGAACGCTTCAAACCGAGAGTGTCGGCGACGACGGGGTCGGAGCCATCATTAGCGATGAGGTAATAGGCAACGACGGGAAGCGGCTGACCATCGCGCGCCAAACGCCCCTCGTTCTGCTCATGTACGCCGGGGGACCAGTCCAGCTCCCCGAACACGGCGATGTGCGCCGCGGTCTGCAACCCGTCGAGACCCGCGCCGGCACGAAGGGAGATGAGCAACACCTTCGAATCGCCGTTCGTGAACTCCTCGAACGCCAACCTCTTCGCCTTCGGCCCCTCGGTCCCGGTGTAAAGGACGGGGTTGTATTGTCGGAGCTTTTCTTGCCAGATCCTGTAGACCTCGCGGTGCCACCCGTACAGGACGACCTTCTCTCCGGTTTCGAGGATGAGGCGAACGAAGTCGGCAACGTAGGGGGCTTTTGCAATGCCGGTCACCTGTCGCAGGCGGTAGTCGAGGTCGCTGCTGGCCTTCATGCGCTCGAAGGGCTTGGCCTCGTTGTTGATGACGAGCCGGGCAAGTTCCGCGAGGTCGTTCGAGACGGCATCGAGCGCCTTCTCGTCGCTCTCGACATGGTGGGGCACCTTCTGGACCGGAGGAAGCTCCCGGCCGACCTCGGCTCGCGTGCGCCGGATCATGATGCCCTGCTCCCGAAGGTATGAGCCGAAGGCCTTCGGGTCTCGAACGCGCGTCTTGTCGTAGGAGCCGACGCACCACTCCGTCACAAACTCCGACCACGATCCCAACTCCCCGGGCCTGAGCTTGTCGATGACCGAGTACATCTCGCCGCCGTAGTTGTAGATGGGGGTGGCGCTCAGGCCCAGGCGAAAATCCGTGTTCATCGAGATGTGCTTGGCGGCGCTCGCCTTGTAGCTCTTGTCCCGGCGCAGCTCCTGGCACTCGTCGTATACGACCGTTTTGATCACGGGGGAAAGCGTCTCGGCCCAGGACGAAAGCTTGTGGTAGTTGATGATCGTGACGTCGGGCATGATGCCCTCGGTCTCGATGTCGTAGAGCTTGCCGCTCTTGATGATGTGAGTCGAAAGCTCGGGCGCGAACTTTTTTATCTCGTTCACCCATTGATACGGAAGATGGGTGAGCGTGACCACAAGGGCGGGGAGAGTCCCTCGCCTCGTGAGCAGTCCGATCGAAACCGCCGTCTTTCCCAGTCCGACGTCGTCCGCGACGAGAAGACCTCGGGACGTAAATGCAAGTGACGCGGCGACTGCCTGATACTCTCGTAGAGGAACAGCGAGGTTGAAGTCCTTCGGCCTGATTTTTCCTTCGAGGATTTTGACATACGATGCAGTCCTTTTGTCGAAGTCGTCTGCGCGCCGGTAAAGGTAGTCTTCGAAGTCCACCTTCATCGGAAACCGCTCCATGAACCAAACGAGGTCCCGGCAGACCTCCTCGGTATCCGTCAGCCGGATGATACCGTACTCGTTCGCCGCGCGCTGAAAGACGCGGCGCAGGCGGATGGCAACGTGCGACTCTGCCGTCACCTCCCAGTGCCCGCCCTTCAGGCTTACCTCGCCAAACGTCCTCAGAATGGGTTTCCGACGTCGATGACCCGTATCGGCTTTCCCCGAATTTCCTCCGGAAGCCGGGTCAACGATTTTCGGGAACTGATAACCAGCAAGCATTCGATGTTCTCGTGTTTTGCGTATTGGTATAGCTGCCGCAACAGTGACGAAAGCGAGCCACCGATCTTCACCTCGATACCGAGGCCCTCGACGAGAAAATCGATCCTGTCATGCGCGCCAAGCACGACCTCCCGGCCGTAGCTGACGTCTTCCCTGTCGAGTATTCCCGCAATGCCCTGTTGCAGCTCTTTTTCATTGGTGAAATTTATTTTGTATTTCTGAATGACGGCAATGATGTCATCAACCATTGCCATCCCGCTCCCTCATGTCTTCCGCGTCGTCGGTGATGTAATAGGCGACGTTTTTGAGACGGCTGAGTTCTCTCCTCCCAAAATATTTCTCCTCGATCTCGGGACGGATGAGGTTGCTGGTGAACACGGTGCGCAGGCCGCCCCCCTGGCGGTTGTTGATTATCTCGCTGAGCACGGACGAAAACTCCGATAACCTAAACTCGGTTCCGAGATCATCGATGAACAGGATGCGCTCCCGGTAAACGCGCTGAAGGAGTTCCTCGTACGGACCGAACACGGCGAGTCCGGCGCGTTCCAGTTGCTGCGCCCTGACGTAAAGACCACCGTGGTTCGCGATGACCCAAGCCCCGGCGACCGTCTTACCGATACCCGTTGGCCCGGTGAGAAACAGGAACGGCTTTTTCACCTCGTACCAACCCTTGACGATCTTCAGGCTTCGCGTCTCTTCGAGGTCGTCGATGGCAACCTTCTCCGCAACCTCGGACGATATCGCGTTGATGAGGTCCGAGTCCTTCATCCGCATATATCGATCAAACCGATCCTCCACCCTCCTTTCCGCTTCATGGCGTTTTGTCGCCTCGGCAGGGTCCGGGTTTCTGAGGGAGGCCTCCATTGCCCTCATTGCGCTTTCCACCACCTCGCCCACCGGCTTTGGTTTGTCAGGGTATGGGTCACGCTCACGCATTTTTCACCCCAGTCTTTGCAGCAAGCTCGATTATCTTGGCCGAGTCGTCTTCAACTCCCTTGTACTTCGACCTGTCGCCGGGCTGGGATTGTCCGCGGTGATTTTTCTCGTCGTAGAAATGCGCAACACTCCTGGACCATCCCCAGAAAGGAAACCCTTTCTCTCGAAGACCCTTGTCGGCATGCAGGAAGTAGTTGCGCATGCTGCGGTCGATGACCTCCCCTGGTTCGACCTCGCGCTCGGTAGCCATCGCACGGACGTCGACCAGGGCATCATCGGCATGGCGTTCGTCAGCCGTCTTCGGCGAGTAGGGTCCGTGTCCAGCTTCCCTCCTCTTCTCGTTGAACCTCTCCTTCAAAAAAGAGGGTGTGTAAATTTCCATCCCGGTGGCCTCGCGCGCACGCGCGCGTGTTTCCCGTCTCTGTTTCCTGTCTCCAGTCTCCTGTCTCTTAAAAAAACGCCCCTTCGAAGGGGCTTCTAAGGGGCTTAGCAGGGGAGGGAGTTCGTCGAGGAGAAAAGCGTCCCGGTAGCGATCGAAAAATTTCGGATACAGAGGTGATTCTCGATACTTGTTCACCTCCTTGTGGATGCCCTTTACCTTGTGGTCGGCCGGCTTGAGGGCGGTAGCTCTTTCAAGAATTTGATATTGTGCCATTTCTACAACAAATACCGTTTCGGATGGGTCGTCGTAGTGGCAGAAAGCCCCTTCAATGGCCCTTCGAAGCCCCTTCTCAGCGTCCTCTTTTGGTAGGCCTGTGTCGTGAGCTATCACACCTATCGGCAGATAATAAATTCCGATGTGGTTGGACGAAGGCGAGGTGAACAGGTACGAGGAGACGATCTGGGACGACGGGTCTCCCCGGAATTTCTTGCCGGGTCCGGACACCCAGAACTTCGGTGAAAAGATGGCGAACTCCCTCATTTTTTGTATTCCCTATCCTCGAAACCGAACATGTAAATTGGGGTGTGGTCCCCTACCCAGGCACCCACCACATTGAACTCGAAGTGCTCGATCGGCCTTGTCGCGACTGAGACCCATTTCGATCATCTCGATGCACTTGCCGGCGTCATAGACGGCGAGCGTGGGCTGCCCGCAACGACGCGCGTATCCGACGAGGGCCTTGCCGAATCCGTCTACAAACAACGCCTCTTCGTTCATTTCTGTGATTCTAATTTTCTTCTCTTCCGTTTCCATCGTCTTTTTGTTGTCCAAATAGGTTTTTTATTTCGTCGACGGTATCGAACATTGCCTTGCGGTATTTTTCGTATTCCTGGTTCAGCCGGGCAAGCTCGTCGTAGAAACAGGATTCACAGTAGCGCCCCTTGAAAATTTTCTTTCCGCACGGGCGGCGTTCGCCAGTGTCGTTTCGCAAAACGATCCGTTCACATCCGCCGCTCATCTGATTGGCCCCAGGCAACGGTTGATGTTGAAATTTGTGATCGGGCGTTCGGCATGGGTCAGGCCTTCATATCATGGCATCTCGTATTATCGAAAGAGAAATCCGTATCCTTGCGAAAATTTGGCGACTTTTTCTGTCGGATGGCGCTTTTGTTACGATCATAACCGGCCATGGCTGTCCGTTGTTGTTTATTGTGAAAGCTCTTCTCGAAGCGCCTCGATGACCGCAATGCCGGGCACTGTCTTGATGGCGCGTTTCCAGTCGTTGCCCTTGAACTTGCGCCTTTCTGTGTGGGTCTCGACCGTGTGACACCCGGTTTCGTGGTTTATGCAAAGCATCCCCTTCGGAACCCGGCATGCCGGACACTTCTTCAGCAAGACGGCTGGGTGCGTCAAAACCCAGTGGGCTTTCGTGTACGGATAGCGAACGAAGGCAATCAACCCCTCGCCGGTATCAACGATGTATCCTTTGACGGTGTTGCGAGTCATCGGTCGCCTTTGGTCGGCTCAGACCTTGGGTATCAATTTGCCTTCGATGACGGCCTTGCGTTCCTCCGGGGTCATGCTGTCATACGCCTTCTTCAGGTCGAAGATATTCTTCACCCAGTCCCACTCGTTTTTGCAGGCCGTGAGGAACGCGGCCTCGCTCTCGTCGTTCATTTGAACGTGTAAAGCAGAAACCATGGCGAGGGCATGGACTACGACGAAGCTGGTGTCCTCCTCGTTGACGTTGGCGGTTTTTAAATACTTGTCTACCGCCTCGTTTGCCAGTTGCTTGAGTTTATGTACGTGGTTGGACAGTTCATTGGACTTGTCGCTGTTGACGTCTGCCATTTCAATCTCCTTTCTCGTGCGCTTATCGAAAGCGCGCCTCTGTCGTGCAAAACATCCGGCCGTTTTCTAACCATGCGACCATTAGTTCAATTCTCGTCATCATAATTCTGAGCACCACCTTCGCGTCTTTGCCAACCATTTCTATGGACTCGATGCGCGCGACCGGGTACCGGCGTTGCAGGTATTGCCTGACGTGATATTCCGTCACCGGCTGCCCCGGCAACGGGACGACCACGGAAAACTCTCGGAGGTAGGTCGTCATTTTGGTCGAGTCGTGTTTCCTGGTTCGTTACCATATTCGCACGTATGGACCGATCGATGAACGGGATGTGGAAGGTCGTCTGTTCGGTAGGGTTCTTCGAACTCACATGCTTCGCAAAAATCCACGCCGAACTCTCTGCATTGTTTTGGCGTCAGCTTGAATTCGAAGGGGCCAAAGCGAGAGCAGTATCCTTCAACGTATATGGCCAGTCGGTCGCATTCGGGAAGGTCGCTGTAAATGTGTATCCAGTCGCGCTCGCGTCGACCGAAGTTCTTGGGATGAGGGTCCTCTCCGTAGACGATTGATGCCTTCGTGCTCATGAGACCCTCCTAGAACGGGATATCGTCATCTTCCGAAATGTCGCTGGGCTCGTCGTGCTGTTGAGCCGGGTTGCCGTTCCGTTTTCCGCCGAGCAGGACGACGTTGTTGGCGACAATGTCGGTAGAATAGCGGGTGTTGCCGTCGCGGTCTTCCCACTTCCGGGTCTGGATACGCCCCTCGATGAAGACCCGGCTTCCCTTGTTAAGATACTTGTTGAGCGCCTCGCCTCGACGCCCCCAAACGGTGACCGTGTGCCACTCGGTTCGCTCCTGGCGATCACCGTCGCGCGGCTGGTAGCTCTCGGTAGTCGCCATGCGGATGTTGAGCACGGCAGTCCCGCCCTGTGTGTATCGAAGGTCTGGGTCCTGGCCCAGGTACCCAATTAGCAGTGCCTTGTTCAACCCTTCAGCCATTGATCGCCTCTTCTTTCTCCAATCATTTGATTGCCCATTCCATTCCTTTTTCTTCCAGGCAATACCGGCAGCCGTGAAGGCTGTAGGTGTATAGCCCGTATTTTTCGTGAACGTCTTCTCCCAGCGTTAGCCTGTCTTTTATCCTGTTATGCTTCTTGCACTTGCGCCGCCTCAGCACGACGCTGTGAAGCCACCATCGATCGTATTCCTCCTCAGTCATCTTATTCCGGGTACGGGTAGCCGACGTCGCCTTCTTCTATGTCGATTTCGATGTTGGTTTTTGCCGCGTATAGCTGAAACAGCTTTTGCTCGAACCCGTGGAAGCGACCAACGAAAAGGGTCTTCTTTGCATCACGCTGTTCGATGGCTACGTTCGATACGCGACCCTTGAAAATCATCAGCCGGTAGTCACAGAGATATTTTTCCTTGTTCGGCTCCTTGTCGATGTAGATGTGAACGAAGCTGCCGTCCTCCTCGATGATGAGCGTGGGATATTCCCACCCGTTCTCGTATGAGTCTTCCGTGTGGCTCTTTACGAGGTCCTCCATGAGTTCGGAGAGCTTGATGGTCTCCGGGGGCTCTTCGAGCAGTTTGCCGAGAAACTCGTCCATCTGGCGCTTCATGGTCTCGTCGGCAAGCCCGTTGAGTTTTTCCGAAACGATTTTCAAAACGACATCGTTGTAGGACTGGAAGCTCAGCTTGCGCAGGTCGACGTTGAGTTCGGATTGCACCTTTTCTTCAAGCGCCTTGCCGAAGTCGGAGTATGAGCGAAGGGTGTCGGTGATGGTGCGCTCGATGGTTTGTTCGAGCGCCTTCTCAATGATGGCCTCGATCTTTCCTTCGGCGGCCAGTTTTTGGTATGCGGCAACGATTGCCTCTTCAAGCTGTTTCATGCTTGCTCCCTTGTGTTCCAGTGGTCGAGGGCTTCCTCCAGGGTCTCCCCGGTTACCTGCGGCCTTACCGGGCAGTCTTCGTTGTCGCATGAAATCATGCGTTTGGTTGGTTTCCCGCCGTGCCACGGCTCGACGTTCGGTAGGCTGCCGCAAAACGGGCACGGTTTTATTTTGGTTTTGTTCATTTTAATTTTCTCCTCGGTTCCCTGGTGGCATTTATGATTTGTTGCATGCACTGGATACAGCAGTCCTTGTATGTCTCCTCCTTCGTTGTTGTTTTGTCGCGACACTGATTGAGATTTTCCTCGGCCTTGTTGAGCGCCACGCCAATTTCCTTGTTTAGCTTTTCAACGTGCGCGGAGTGTACACGCGCTGTTTCGAGCTTTTTGTGCGTTTCTTGATAGCGCCGGTCGGCCGAGTACAAGAAAAAAGTTTCGCAAACGATGAAGAATCCCAGTACGACAATGATTCCCGTCTTGTGTGCCCCGTTCATTTTCCGCCTCCTGGTGGTTCGAGATACTTGATCGGCTTGCGAAGCATCGTGGCGTACTCGATCTCGCTTCTGGTGCTGTCTCCGATGTAGCCGTCGACGTTGATGACATAGACCCAGTCAGCCAGATCGATTTTGCGCTTGTGTAGCTCGTCGAGCTTGACTTTCTCTTCGGGAGTACAGCCCACCCCCTCGTTGTGCTCGCCGTCTTTCAGGTGGTGAAAAAACCCAACCGAAAGCACGATGTTGCCGGTCATGGTGAGTTCGTAGTTTGCCCGGCGGTATTGCTCGTAGAACCTCGTTGACCCGCACAGGCAAACGATCGGCGGAACGTCCTTGACGTCGCGGATGAGCAGGGCCATCTCTCCGTAACCCTTGCGCGTCTTCCGGGCTTCGAGTATGAGCTTGTGGCAGAGGTCTCTCAGGTTGTTGTTCGTCCAGAAGTCGTCCCAGGCAACCGCTAGATCGTCGACCGACTGCTCGCCCGGGGCCGCCCACTCGTTCCAGGCATCAAGACGAATGGCCCCGCAGTCGACGCAATAGAAGAACTCGTGCTCATTGTGGACCTGGGGTGGGGTGTAGCGCAATACGTTTGCGTGTTCACAGGCGCTTTGATCCATAGTCCTCTTTCGCTTTTATGTTTGATGCGTCTATACGGCTATAAATAGTTGACGTAGGTTGCTTAGCTTTTCCCATTCTTCAAAAGCGCTATCGAACCTATCTTGTGTCTCTTTTAATTTCTCTCGAATCTCCTCTTTCCATTGTTCGGCGGTTTTTGCTCCCGCTATCCTTCGGCACTCTTTTTCAATCTCCTTTTTCCGATAATCGGAATAATTTTTTGGAACGTCGATCGAGTCGGCGTATTTTTTTGCCGGTAGCCATAAATTTTCATCAATACAAACACGATTTCTTAATTCCGGGTTTTTAGCGGGAACCTCTAGGAACCCGTCGTTTCCATGCTGATCCCAAAAGTCTGGATGAAAGCGCACCCCCTCTAACATCGCGGCGCAAAGCCATCCTGCCCCCGGTTGATTTTTTGACCACACAATATAGTTTTTGGTAAGAACGTGCCCCGGATAATAAATGGTCGCACGCCGAAGTTCGGTCTCTTTTTGCCAAATAGCGTGCAAGTGGAGTTTTTCGTCGCCACACTTGTCGGGGTGATAATTGACGCGGCCCCACAAATCGCCGGTAATGTCGTCATCGCGCTCAAGCTGGCGAAATACAGACAGCGTCATTTGTTTCGATCCGACGCGCATCATTTGAATATCGACGGTGGCAGCCGAAATCGAGACCTCGTTGGCGCTTAGCTTTTTTGTCGTCATGGTTTGATCACCGTATATTTCTTGTTTTTTTTATCGAACTTCTTTATCACGTCTGCTGTTCCCGGGCTCTGACCGTCCCAGAAAGCGATGCAGCGGTCGGCTATCCTGGCGATAACCGAGTTGCGAATCGGCCCGGCCGACGGCCCCTTGATATTCCAGGGGGGCCGGACGATG
>Ga0180433_10004683_pt1 | contig 18994 bp, 15 predicted proteins | sample SS_ome_8_FD_132980 | JGI IMG/M metagenome (GOLD analysis project Ga0180433, IMG submission 132980) | Hypersaline lake sediment archaeal communities from the Salton Sea, California, USA - SS_1_D_1 metaG | ecosystem: Environmental > Aquatic > Non-marine Saline and Alkaline > Hypersaline >... | reverse complement strand
AGGCATCGCAGAAAGAAATAGACAAGTTAAATTCGATGTTGAAAGAGCATTAACACATAATTTAGGTGGTTCTGGTGGAACTTGTGTTATTACAATTTACCAAAAGTGAGGAGAAATAAAAAAATGTCAAATGAGATAAAAGATTTTACTATACAGAATTATTTAGATTATTTAGCTAGTAAAAGATTAATGGGTAGTCAATGTAAAAAATGCGGAAAAATGTTTGTCCCACCGAGAAAACTCTGTACGTCCTGCAATTCAACAGATCTGGAATGGATTGAAATGTCTGGTAGAGGAAAAATTGCAGCATTTACAACAATAACTGTTGGTACTCCGTTTTTTGTTGAAAAAGGGTATGGAAGAGATAAACCGTACTGTTTTTCAGTAATAAAACTTGAGGAAGGTCCTATGGTATCCGGGCAATTAATAGGGGTTGACGAATCTAAACCAGAAACAATTAGCGTTGAGATGCCAGTAAAAGTGACTTTTTTAGAAACTGAACTCAAGGGAGACGAGCCCAGAATCGATTTAGGATTTGAACCTGCGTAAAAATTTTTTTACTTTTTTTTATTTTCTATTGTTCAAAAGGATTTATTTAAATAAAGGTTCTTAGATTATTTTATAAGAAGCAAATAAAACATTTTAATTATTTGAGGAGAATCGCTTTTGTCAGAATTTGAACAAAAAGTATTAAGTAAACTAGAAGAAATTAGCCAAAAACTTGATAAAGTTTTACAAGCAAGCGGTAGCCCAGCGACAGCTGCTCCAACGACGCCCACGCCCGCACCTTCACCTGAACCTGTAGCATCTACGGTCAGTCCTTCTGCCATGGTTGAAAAACAAAGAGCAGAAGATGAAAAAGTAGCCGCTCCTCCCGTAGAAGGGAGAAGAACTTGCCCAAGCTGTGGTGGTTTTGATTTTAATGCAGTTGAGGATAAATCCCAGTTGCTTAGCGCCATGGGCGGGATAAAGATATACGCTAAAAATTATGTATGTAAAAAATGTGGATATACCATGCCAAAATGAATCCATATATAAACTAAATTGCTCTTTTAGGGGCAATATTTTTATTATTTTCTCTTTTTAAAAGCTATTTTTTACTATATTAAAGGTAAATTCTCTATTTATAAAAAAATATAAATAAATAATTCATTTGTTAGATATATCAAATATAGGTTGTAAAAATGAGTTTTACAGATAAAAAAGGATTTATGGGCGGTAAGGAAATCCAGAATATCATTAAGGAATTTGGGCATTACATGGAAGCCGAAAAGCGAATAGTGGCAGAATCAAAGGATAGGATTGAAAGCTTGAAGATGTATGGAAAAACGGAAGTGCCGTTGTTAAAGCAAGCCTTAAATTCATTGGGAGAAACTTTCGAAAACATTGATAATGCAAGGGAAGAAAGAATTGATCAAATGCAAGAAAAGTTCATAACGCCATTAAATGCGCTTTTAGAAGATGTGAAATCACTACAAGCAGAATTAAAAGCAAAAGATCACGTGTTCAAGGATCTAGAAAAAGCCAAAAGCAAGCTTTCGAAGTTGAATGAGAAACCTAAAGAAAAGCTAAAAAAAGGGCAATTAGAAACTGTCGAAAAAGCAGTAGAAGAAGCAGAAAGAACATTTAAAGATGAAGAAGCTAAAGCCAATAAAATGACGGAAGATTTTAATAGTAAGAAATTAGAACTAATGAAATCAGTGCTAGTAGATATAATTAAAGACGAGAGAGAATTCCACGAAAAAGTACTTGGATTAATGAGTAATGTCAAAGAAAAAGTAGATTTACTTAATCTCTAATCTGTTTTTTTTCCATTTAGTTGTCTAAAAGCGTTTTTTATCTTGAAAAGAATCCCTACTTGTATCTATTAATTCAATTTTTTCTTGGTCCTCTTTTTCCTTACGAAATGGGTCTCGGAAGCTCATTTCATATAAATGCTTGTAAAATCCATTTTTCTCGACTAATTCTTGATGAGATCCTTCTTCAATGATTTTACCCTTGTCTAATACTAATATACGATCCGAATTGATAATCGTGGATAACCTGTGTGCTATGGAAATGCTGGTTCTTCCTTTCAATAAAGTTTCGAGAGCTTGTTGAATCAAGAGCTCGCTATAGGGATCTATGGAAGATGTTGCTTCGTCTAAAATCAAAATGGGAGGATCTGCGATGATCGTGCGCGTAAATGCTATTAATTGACGTTCTCCTTCAGATAAATGGCTTCCTCTTTCACCTACAAATGTCTCATATCCATTTTCTAGTTCCATTATAAAATCATGAGCGCTCACGAGTTTAGCGGCTTCAAATATCTCTTCGTCCGTGGCATCCATTTTTCCGTAGCGGATGTTTTCAATGATGGTCCCTGAAAATAGGAAGTTATCTTGAAGAACAATTCCCATATTTGTTCTAAGGCTTTTTACATTAATATCTTTCAAATCTACGCCATCAATTTTTATCGATCCTTCTGTAGGATCGTGAAATCGGCTTAATAATTTAATAAAAGTACTTTTTCCTGCCCCAGTATAACCAACAATGGCTAGTCTTTCTTTTTCTTTTATTAAAACATTTATATCTTGTAATACAGGAATGTTCTCTTCATAAGAAAAGTTAACATTATCGTAGACTATTTTTCCTTTGATGTCATTTAGTAATATGGCTTCAAGCTTTTCTTTAATCGCAGGATCTTCGTCTAAAAGCCGAACTATCCTTGCACCGGCGGCAATGGAGTTTTGCAATAGAGTTATGAATCCCATGAGAGAAAACAATGGTTCAAAAAACATGAAGATGTAAAAGATAAAGGCCACGAGGGTACCTTGGGATAAATCTCCTTGATGGATTAAGACTCCCGCGGTGAAAAATAAGACGCCAAGACCTAATGTGATTGTTACCATTAAAATTCCAGGGATGAACGCCATTAATTTTCCTGCTTTCAATGTAGTTTCTTTTTCTAATTCTGTAGCGTGGCTAAATTCTTTATAATTTTCGTCTTCAACGGCAAAAGATTGAATGATTCGCATACCCATAATAGACTCATCCAAAGTACTTGTCACCACTGCTATTCTTTCTCTTAATTCGGTAAAGAATTTTCGTGCTTTTCCAAATATCGTTCCTGCTATTAAAAATAGTATTGGTACAAGAATAAACGAAACTAGCGTTAACATTGGACTAAGAATGATCATGAAAAAGAGAGCTCCAAATATCATGAAAAAATTGCTCACGGATACTAATAAACCAGATTGTATCAATTCCTGGATTGTATTGACATCTCCCGTTATATAATTAATTTTCTTCCCCACAGTCTTCTTAGGGGAATCGTGATAATCCAACCCTAGTTTCAGCATCTTGTTAAATAACTCATCGCGCAAATTGTACATAGTAATTGTAGCTAATTTTTGAATGATATATCCCTGCGCAATTCTTACTAGAACTCCTGCAATTGTCATGGTAAAAAAAAGAGTTCCTAGAAAGATGATTATTTCTACATTTCCTGCTGTTGCCGCTACAGAACCCCCTAGACCATCATCAACTAAGGCTCTAAATATTAATGGAGTAAACCAATTAAAAACAATATTTAAAATTAAGAAGATAATTAACGGATACACTAATTTCTTATTACCAAGCCCAACATATTGTAGTAATCGCTTTAAAATTACAAGGGTTTTGGCGTTAATTACTTCTTCATCTTCGTCTTCGTCAAATTCTTTTTTCTTTCGCCGGAATCTCGCCATTATGCCCTATCCTCAATTTTTAATGTAAGATATAATTTTTTGTATATTCCACCATCTTGATTCATCAATTCTTGGTGAGTGCCGACCTGTGTGATTGAGCCATTATCAAGAACAACAATTCTATCGGCATTTCGGACGCTTGACAAGCGCTGAGTTATTAAAAACGTAGTACAATCTTTAAATACTTCCTTGAAATTCTGTTGGATGGCGTATTCAGTATCGACATCTACAGAAGACGTAGCGTCATCGAGAATAAGGATTTTTGGTTTGATAGCAAGTGCTCGAGCAATTGCAAGCCTTTGTTTTTGCCCTCCAGATACAGTTTTACCTCTTTCGCTTACTTTTGTCTCATATTTTTCAGGTAATTCTTCTTCAATAAATTGATGGATATCTGAAGCCTTTGCAACTCTTTTAATCTCTTCAATGCTAAGATCTCTATTGCCAAAAGCTATGTTATCCTTGAGTGAACGCGAGAATAATAAACGCTCTTGTGAAACAAATCCGATTTGTTTTCTCAAAGATTTAAACGTGACATCTTTTACATTAACACCATCTATTAAAACTTCACCATCAGCGACATCATAAAACCTTGGAATCAGTTGAACTAAAGCAGATTTTCCACTTCCTGTAGCACCTAATATGGCTATATTTTCTCCTGACTTCACTTTTAAATTAATATTTTTTAATACGTGACGATCTTCTATGCCATCGAATGAAAAATATACATTTTTAAACTCAATCTCACCCTTTATGGGAGGTAACTCTCTTGCTTTTGAACTTTCTTTTACAGTAACTTTTGAATTTAAAATATATGCCACCCTTTCAGATGTTTCACTGATCTGAGGCATATTGCCAATAAATCGCGAAATAAAATATAATGGTTCTACAGAAAAATTCAAAACCATGATAAACGCGAACATATCTCCAAATGTCATGCTCCCCCCAATAACTAAAAGTCCTCCATATAATAACACGATTAAAAAAGCAATGTTATCGATTAAATATATTATTGGATCGAATGTAGCTTGTAATTTTATTATTGAAACAGAATCGTCGAAATATTGATCATTATTCTTCGAGAAATTTTTCTTTTCGTGTTGTTCCGTTCCAAATGCCTTAATCACGTGAATTCCTCCAATATCTTCCTGGACCACTTTCACGAGATCAGCGTATGTCTCTCTGGATTTTTTAAACACTGGACGCATTTTTCTTCTAAAGATGATTAGTACGATAAATAAAAATGGAGATATGACGACCACATATATTGCTAATTCAAAATTTATCATGAAAAGGATGACAAAGCTAAACAGGAACGTTGCTGTTTGCCTGACGAAAAACTGCAAGTTATTCCCTAAAAATTCTTTTAAATTATTAACGTCGCTAGTTGTTCGAGCAAGGAGCTCCCCTGTTTTGTTTTCGTCAAGCCACGCAAAATTCATCATTTGAATCGTGGCAAATAAATCGTTTCGCAAATTAAAAATTACATTTGCCCCTATCCATCGATTAGTATAAATTCTTACTCCAAATAAGACTCCAACAAACAGTTGGATTATCACCATAGTAAAAAATATAGGGAATACATCAGAGATAGGATTAGCTGGGTTGGTTAAGATATCCATTGAGGGTCCTAAGAAAAGAGGCACTGTTAGGAATAAAATAGATTGGAGTATCCCCAAAATCAATACTGTTATGAATAATTTCTTGTATTCAAATAGGTAACTTAAAATTTGACGCAAGCTCGATTTATATTCTGTATTCAAAAACTTTTTTCTTCGTCGAAAGAACTCGTGTCGATACTCACTCTTCATGATTTCATAAATATTTCATAAAAAAAATAGTTTTAGAATTATAGCGTGTCAATTATAGCTAAATTTTTAATTCCTTTATCATTTAAAATCTTAATTTTTAACAAATTACTCTTAGCATTAATGCATTTTAAAGCAAAAAAGGGATTTCTGTACGTCAAGAATTTCTTATTAAACAACTTCACGAGTATTAAAGTTCCTTATTCCGCACAAATAGAACTCACTTTAAGATGCAATGCTAAATGTCCTTTTTGTTCAATACATTCATTACCACCAGCCTTTATTCGTGAAGAAAATGAGATGAGTACTGCTCAAGTCAAAAATTTAATCAATCAAATCGCAGAATTGGGAGTACTTGCGATATCATTTACAGGTGGTGAACCAACTCTAAGAAAAGACCTCCCCGAGCTTATATACCATACGGGAATAGAGAACGATTTATTAACTGGTATTGCTACAAACGGATATCTTCTAACAGAATTATTTAAAGAACACAAACTCAAGGGATTAAATTATATCTTGATGTCTCTAGATTATCCATCTGCGGAATTACATGATAAGATAAGAGGCATTAAAGTATTTGATAGAGTAATAAAATCAATCGATATGGCGAATAAACACGATATTAATGTCATCCTTAGTACCGTTGTTATGAAAGATAATTTACATTTGTTAGATGAAATCTGTGAAATCGCAGAAAAACTTAATTGTTCTATTGAAATGTATCCTTGTGAGGATATAATAAGAGAATTCCCAGAAAAAAGCTACCAAATTGATGATATAAGTGAAATGATTCCTGACGTATCAATTTGGGCAAATGTAATGAGGTCTTTAAGAATAAAATACAAAAATATCTTAACTGATCCAATCAGCGTTGAAGTAATAGAAAAGGGAGGTTTTGGAGGCTATCCGAAATATCATCAAAATACTTTACGATGTCACGTTGCAGAAGCGTATCTATTCGTTCGATACGACGGTTATATTGACTATCCATGTAAGATTCATCCAGTTAAAAGCTTTTATTCGATAAAACATCCAATTTCAAAAATATATAATTCTAAAGAAGTAAGGGAAATAATGCAAATGCATGATAAGTATAAATTTTGCGATGGTTGTAGGCTTGGTTGTGCTATTGCATCTTCAATGCCTACACGATGGAAAACCGTCTATTCAAAATATATTAGCAATTTCATTCATTTCATCTAGAATGAAGCACCTAAATAATAATAAAATTTAATTGAAATTCTATTCTTTCTAAATTGTGATTAGTTAATGACAAACGAGATAATAATAATACAAATAATGTTTATAGCACTTGGAATGGTTCTTTTTAGCTCTCTATTAAACAGAATCTTTGGTTTAAAACTTGAAGACATGAAAGAATTACGAGAAAAGGGATTTAATCTTCAAGAACGAATGAGTAATGCTCAAGCATTAGGAGATATTCAAATGATGCGAGATTTGCAACTTGAATCTGTTGCTTTAATGAAAACAATGATGAAAAAGCAACTCATTCCAATGTGTGTAAGATGCATAATTTTCATAGGTATTTTTGCTGTAATTGGGGTTATATATGCTCCTTATGATTTTTGGTTTTTGACATATTTCTTATTTTCCTTGCTCTTTTCATTTAGCGCCATGGGAATTAGATATGCCTACAAAAAAGTAACTCATAAAGAAGATAAAACTAAACTCATGTCAAAAGAATTACTCGGAATATTAAATCCTTCTCAAGGAGCTTCTGGAGGAATCATGCAATATCCTAGATCCCCTCAGCTCAATAATGATACCGAAGATAATTTATCACCTGAAAGAGATGATTCTTGGAAAGATCGTCTATCTTCATGATATATAAAATAAAAATTGAAATAGAAAAGGTTTAATAAATTTGGAAGAAGAAAAAGAAGTTAAAAGTAAGGTGGTAATAAATAAAGAAATTCAAAAACAATTAGCACTCTACTTAATATTTGCTGTTTTGATGATCATTTTAAATTTGGTAATTCAACAATTAAATGAAATGATTGCACCAACTATTTGTGCGAACTTAGGACATATAAACCTCGTTCAAATATTTTACTGCGTCGAAACTCCCGATATGAGCGAGTTGGTTGGGACAATCGTAGCAGTAGGGATAACAGTTATTACAAAATTCTTATTAGATAAGTTCTTCGTATTTAAGACTGAAGGAAAAGTAAAACAGACTTCCGAAGAATTTGCTAAATATCTTCTATTTTCAATATTAGCTACAATATATAATATAGGCCTTCAATTCATCCTTTCGAACTTTCTTGGAGTTCCCATGCTGATAAGCGCTTTAATCTCGTTGAGTACTGGGTATTTATTGAGATTCCCCTTAGATTATAAATTTACTTTTAGTAAATATAAGGAAAAATGAGACAACCTTAACATTTCTCATTTGATTGTTATTTTTTCTAAAATAATAAAAAGCACGATTCTAATTTATTATACAAGAGAATGACGAATAAAAAGATTTAATAGATTGAAAGGTGACTATTAACACATGCCCGATGATCAAGATGATGAAGATAAATCGATTGTTGATGCTCTTTCTACTTTAGGATGGGTTGAAGAGAAAGACGACGATGAAGATCCCTTCAAGCAAAAAGACGATAACCTCGTAGAACAGTTAAATTTATTCAAGGAGCAAAATGTAAGGTTAAACGAACAAATTGCTTCAAAAACGATGGAAATTGAAACACTGACAAGACAAAAAAATGAATTACTAAGTGAAAAGGAAAGGATTCAAAATAGGCTTGAAGAAAAAGAAACAACCATAAAGAATCTCTACAATACAATTGAGGAAAATGATAAGCACATGAAACTTGCCCTTGAAGAAAAGGACGAAATCATAGAAGAATTAAAAATAAGTGCTTCATCTCCATCAAATGATACGGATGTTAAGGAAAATGTAATGCACGAGTTAAATGAAACCATCTTAGATAAAAATAAGGAAATCGAGCAATTATATGCTCAAGTATACGAACAATCTAAACAAATTCAAGAGTTAAATTCTTCAATTGATGAAAAAGATCAACTCATAGAAAGTAAAAATCAAAATATACAGAACATTGATTCATCTATTATAGAAAAAGATCAAAAGATTAAAGAACTCGCTGCTCAACTCGAACAATTAGGCCCTGGACAAGAGCAGCTTGAACAAATGACTACAAAATTAAATGATAAAGACGAAAAGATTAAGGAGTTAGAAGGACAACTTCAATATCTCGAAAATGATACGGTGCAAAAGTCAAAATTTGATAAAATTCAATTATTATTAGAAAAAAAAGATGAAATCATAACAGAAAAAGAAAAAGAAATTTTTGAATTAAATAATTCCATTCAGTCATCCACCCAGAAATTAAATACGCTCCAGCAACAAATGGAAACATATAATTTACTGAAAAAAGATGTGGAAAAGAAAGAAGATAGAATAAAGTCTTTACTATCAGAAATTGATGATTTAAAACAAAAGAATCTTTCAGGATCTGACATTACCAAACGCCTTGAGGAAAGACTAGAAGAATCTCTTAAAACAATCGCTAAATTCGAATTAGAATTAGATACTCTAAACGAAAAAGAATCTGAGATTGAAAGGCTTAAAGCAAACGAGAATGCTCTAAATAACAAATTCCGAGAGGCAGAACAAATAGAAGACAGGCTTTTGACAGATCTACAAAATGTAAAAGATGAAAAATTAAAGATTGAAGTTGTAATTGAGGAAAAAGACGCAGAAATAATCGAATTAAAAAAGAAAATTAAATTAATGCGTAGAGATCTGTCTCAATCTTAAATCCATCATTACTATTATTTTTTTAGGTAAAACTTGAATATCATCAAGATTCAAGAGATTCTATTTATAATTAACAATAATTATCATGATATTTTAAAAGAAAAAAAATAGAAATAAAAACACTAGAATTTTAAACTTTACTTTTTAAATCGCCTGAAATACCTACTCTACTTTTCTCTCCACTCACATCCACATTCGCCGCATTTGTATTTCTTACCATACATTTTTGGGTAATCCAAAATAATATTAGTCTTGTCTGTGGATTCATGGATCATTGATTTATTTTCATTATTGCATTTCGGACATTTTCGACGCCCTTCGGTGTATTCAATCGTTAAAATCCCGTCAGACGCACTTGTACCCACTGGGGCAGCAGAGATCTCATTTTTCATTTCCTCAACAGAATACTCCGCATCTCCAATTGTAGCTTTATGTTCATCCACCACGGCAGCAGCAATTTTATCTGCTTCTGATTCTGGTTCCATATCTGAATCCGCCGATAATTGAACCGCATCTGACATTTTATAATTTTCGCCCCTATCTATTGCAGCAAGAAATTCTGCATCGTCACCTTCTTCAAAAATTGTTTCGTTTTGATCTCCTGCCCGTTCGGCATCGATATTTCTTGCCCATTGACCTGCTTTAACTTTTTCTTTCACATTGCAGGCAGCACCATGCCACACATAAACGCTGGTACCTAAATCCAAAACAAAGCAATCTTCAGTATCCAAAGAATTTTTTGAAAAAGGAACTTGAATCATTTTCATTGCGTTAATGTCTTCAAATTCCTCAGAAGAGACCCTATACATCACATTCACATGCTCAGTAAATCCTGCAAAATCTCCTGTCATTACATCTTTAAGCATTGTTTTAGCGATATTTTTCTCAACGATTTTCATTGGGCCCATATTAGCGATGAGTTTTAAAAATTCTGCTGTTTCTTGATTCTGATCAACAGTAATGATTTTTGCAGCGCCACCACGCTCTTGATCTAATTTTCGAGCTTGAGCTGCGCCTCCGGTTTTTTCGTCAACGCTACACTTGGCTCCAATCCAAATGAAAATGGTAGATTCATCGTCAAGTAAGTAGACATCGCCAGTGGAAAACACGGGTTTACTAATTGGCTTAAGCTCAAGCTTATCAATAATATAAAGTCGCATTTTTGCATCAACTTTTTTTGAATAACATTTAAGTTACAATAATTATAAGGTATTGCTTATAAAAATGTTTATAATAGAGATGAAAAAAAAAACTAAAAATCATTTAAAGCTGAACTGATTCTACTTACAATTTCGGGTATTTTATCAAGATCTATTGAGCAATATGCAATTCTAATGCCATTAATATTATTCTGAGGCTTCTCAATTGGGATTACTCCGACTTTATATTTCTTTAACAGATGATCCGCAAATTCTGAGGCTTTAAACTTACTTGGATCTAGGTTAACGAAAAGAAAGAATCCTCCCGCATTAGGATCAATAGAAATGTTTGGATTATCTACTTTCTCTAGTTCTTCGTTAATTCTTTCGTAGCGGGATTGAAGTAATAATCGAATCTTCTCACGATCTTCAATAATCCTATCCATTCCTACTTCTTCAAACATTTTTAGCGTGACTGCTTGGTAAAAATGATTAGCGTTAGAAATAGTGCTACGATTTAATCCTTCAAGTTTATTATTAATCTCAGCTTTTAAATTATCTAAATCTCCTTCTGAACTTGCCCACTTTGGTTTTAATCCAATGGTAACAAAACCAATTCGTCCACCATAAGCGAGTAATTCTTTTGAGATACCATCTAATTTTATTGGAATTACATCTTCTTCTAATTCGATTAAATCATAGAAGATCGATTTTCCAATCACCTCGTCATTGTATACATATGGTTCATATGCATCGTCAACAAGAACTACAATTGGTTTTTTTATACTCCTCTGAACTTCTTTTATCATCTCTACAAGATCACTTGCTTCAGTTTTAGTAGGAACATATCCAGTAGGATTATTTGGAAAATTCAATATCACTACAATCTTGTTCTGTTTTTTCGCAACTTCCTCAATAACATCTTTTAATCCTTGAATATTTATTTTCTGGTCTTTAAAGAAATTAAACGATTTGATGTTTGCTCCTATGTTCTTTATTATAATGTTATCGTAATTGCCCCATCTTTTATTTGGTGAAATAATAATCTCTCCAGGATTTAATAGAAACGAGCAACATAAAAAGATTCCGTTAGTAATACCTTGAGTTACAATTGGTTTTGTAATTGATTTTTCCAGTAGTTCGATTTTTTTATTATCTGTATAGTTTGATTTCCGTGTAATCCAGTTTTTCCATACCTCTCTTATATCAGCAAGACCACCTATAGAAGCGTAAGGAACAAGAAATTTCACATTTAAACTTGAATATTCCTTTATAGTCTTGAGATAGCAGGGTAACCACTCATCTGATCCTCCATCAATAAAATCTCTTTCATACCCAAAAGCAGAACCAATAGTTCCAATTATTTCTGCTTCTTTCTTAGCTCTTCCTGACCAATAAAAGATGCCATCCGGTAAAAAAATTCGTTTTCCTAACTCTGATAAAGTATTCCATAATGGTGTTTTATCTATTACTTTAAATTCCATTTTTTTTCCTTTTTTTTTTTATTGCTATATATTTTTATGAAAAACTCTAAAAAAAATTTATTTATTAGCATGTAATATTATGAGTAATATTATGAGTGATGAAGAAAAGAAGAAGGAAAACTTTTTTGAAAAAGGTTGGAAAGATTTTACAACAGGTATTCAAGATGGATTTAAAAAATTCCAAAATTCTCTAGAAGATCAAGCTAAAAAGAATGAAGAAATGTTCGACGCAAATAAAGCAAAAACTACAGAATTTTTTAATAAGACAAAGGAAAAATGGGACGAGCAAGTAAACAAATGGGGAAGCGACCTAAAAAAGATGGAATTTGAGACAAAAGAACAATGGGAAGCTCGCACGCAGAAAATTAAGCAAGATATCGAGCAGTTTCAAGATAAAACGCGTGATGATTTTTCAAAAAGCATGAAAATAGTTCAAAGAGGATTTTTAAAAGCATATTTTTATGCATTAATTTTAATAATTCCAATAATAATAGTCATTGTAATCCTGCTTATAGTTTTTGGTCCATTGATACGTTAATTCTTTTATTTTTAAAACACCATTCTATATTTATAGAAAAAGTGAAATTGTAAATATCATTAATTTATTTATATATATTCATAATGAAATAGTCGAAAAATATCAATGAGAACATTCCCTTCTGATAATAAGAAAATAGTTATTAAAGTAAGTACTCAAATGATAACTGATGGAGTAGCTGAAATTTATCATGATAAAATCCTGAGTCTTGTTAAGGAAATAGCCGAATTAATTCACGAGGGTTATACAATAATTATAGTAAGTAGTGGAGCAATCGGGTGCGGTCTTGCTAAGCTCGGATTGCAGAAACGACCAGGAGACTACAAGAAACTACAAGCTATTGCTTCTGTAGGGCAAATCGTTTTAATGAGTCTATATCAAGAAGAATTTAATAAACACGGACTTGATATTGGACAAATATTGCTTTCTGCGGATGATACTAAGGATTCCACACGAAGAGCTAATATCAGGAATACTTTAGAAGTGTTACTCGAAAAAGGAATCGTTCCAATAATAAATGAAAACGATACAGTTGCAGTAGAAGAGCTAAGATATGGTGATAACGATAAACTTTCAGGGTTAATGTCATTGCTTTTGTTTGTTGATCTATTGATAATATTAACTGATGTTGATGGATTATGCGACAAAAATCCTAATATCCACTCAGATTATAGTGTAATTAGTCAAGTAGATGATATAAATAGTGAATTAGAAGAATTAGTTGAAGATATTGACGGAGGAATAACTTTTGGTGGAATGAAGTCAAAAATTGAGACGATCAAAAAATTAACTAATGTAGGGATTTCAGCAATAATTACTTCTTTCAATAATGATAAAATATTGAGCAAAATATTGAAAGGAGATGAAATCGGAACATATTTTGTAGCTCAGAAATAGAAACACAAAAAAATAATAAAAACAATAAATAAATACATTATTAAAGATAATTAATACAAATCATGACATTTTTTTATTTACCTTGGATTCCCGAATTTTCCTACTTTGAGAATAAGATAAAGAGTCCTTTTAATTTAGAAAAGGCTTTAGAATATATTCAGCAAAAGATCACGGATAAAGAGATACTTCAGTCTAATGAAATTTTATTTTGGACACTCTTATTTTTGTACCAGATAGGGAAGATAGAAATAGTAGATAAAAAACTTATAGAGCAATATATCTTATCTTTAAAGCATAAAGATGGAGGATATAAACTTTCTGAAACCTTTATCATACCTGATACTTGGAGCACCTTCTATTGCATAGCTAGCTTGAAGTTATTGGGTTTTGACGGTTTAATTAGAGAAAAGGATAAAGAATTCGTTTTAAAATCACAAAATCGTGGTCCAGGTGGTGATGGAGGTTTTATTCATTGCCAGCATAAAGATTGTCATTTTAATTGCAATGGAAAGTCTTCAGTAAAGTCTAGTTTTTTTGGTCTTTCAACTTTGAAACTGTTATATCAATTAAGTGAGATTGACAAAGATACTTTATCAAAATTCTTAAAAAAGAATGTTTCAGGTGAAAAAAATCAAATTTACCAATTACTTTGCTTAGATATTATAAATGAGCTAGAAATTATTGAAAAAAAAAAATTTCAAGAAGTAATTTCTTCATGGCAAATCCCAAAAAGTGGATTTGGAAGTAGTGGAAAATTTCCTTCAATTGATTTTACTTTTTGGGCGATACTAAGTCTTGGTTTGTTAGGCGAGTTAAAGCAAGTTGATTTTGGAGGAATATTTGAGTTTCTCTATACAATGCAAAAAGATAATGGAGGATTTGCTGATCAGTATACTAGTATAAGCTCCCAAGAGCCAAGCTTATTGAGTACCATCCAAGGATTAATCTGCATCTACTACATATGGGATATTTTAATTGATGTAATAGAAAGAGAAATCCTTTTAAAAGCACGAGATTCTAATATCGTATATTTTAATCCTATTAGTAAGAAATTTGCTATATCTACAGAATTAGTTCAAGCTATTGTAGAGTGGCTGATAGCAAACGAATGGATTGTAGCAGAGATATTAGATAAAGATGAATTTTTTCAAGATTATTTGAATCAACAATTAGCAATTCCAAAAGAAATAATCAGAAAACTTCGAGAAAATGTTAATGCTAACCCGAAGCAAGAAATTCTCGATTTAAACGAATTTAGTAAGCATTTTGAATTTTCTAACGCATTAGAAAGAGTGAAAATAGTTATAAATGATTTAATAATTAACAAATTATTTTTAGGGAACATTAGACAATTAAAGAAAAGATTTATTCTTGAAGATTATTCAATTCTAGATAAGCACGTTCAATTCAATAAACCCATTCCATATTCAAAAATTACTAACGAGAAAAAGCAACTATCCGAAGGAAAATTCGAGCTATTAACCTTAAAATGCAATATTACTGAATTTCTCCTCAATACATCAAAAGACATTCAAAAAATGATTGTTCAAGAGGATATTTTTGAAGCAAAGAAAAAATTAAACGATGCCCTTGAATTTACAGCAATCAAAGTGCGAAATTTTGAAGAATTAATGGAATTAACGAAAAGTTCTCACAAATTTGTAAATACTGATAAGTTTGTTGTTAAATTCGAAGAAAAGTGGCCTCCGCTTAAAGCATACATAGACGATTCCATCTCGGGATTTAAAACTAAATTCATAGAAAGAATCCAGAAAAAGGAGAAATTCATCAACGATCGCACAGAAATGACTAAAGAAAATGAAGATCTTAACTTACTGGAGGAATTATTATTTAGAAATATTGAAAGATTAAACCAACATCAAGTAGAAATTCAAAACTTCTTCTTAAAAAATTATAAAAATCACAAATCCACGTTAAAATTAATAGAAACTCTTTCAGGAGATATTGAGAAATCTAATAAAATAATGAATTCCCAGATTACAGAAGTAGAACCTACTTTTGTATTTGAGAAATACAAAAATGGTCTAGAAAAGATTAAACTCACCTGGAAGAATAAGCGTGAAGAAGCTATCCAATATATAGGATTTTACAAGAAGAAAATTGAGAAAAGAGAAGAATTACATAAAAAAATCGCCGATAAAGCTTCGGAGCTTCAAAAATTTATTGATAAAAGTAGTGATAAGATAACCCAGTTAATTAACGATAATGAATTTGAGAAAAGCACTAATCTGTTAGATGAAATGATTTCAAAATTCGAGGAAACAATATCCATCCAAAACAAGATGTTTTACGAGCAGTTGGACGAAATTAATAGTAAAATCATGGAATTTCCTAAATTCTCCAGCGATATTACGACAGATTGGAACAAAATGCTGAAAGAAAAAGAAAATAAGTGGAGCATTTCTGTATTAGAATTGAGAAAAAAGCTCCATTCAGACAAGGAAGTTGCGAAAAAAGATGAATTAGATATTAATTTGAAAGATAAGGTAGAAGATATTGAATGGTTCATGGATAACATGAAAAAAACAGTTCTTACCTTAATAGAAGCTAAAAATTTCTCAGATGCTGAAGATAAAACCAACAAGATGTATGTCGAAATTAGCAATAAAATAAAAATATGTGACGAGGAATTTAAACAATTCATAAAAAACCAGAAGTCAGAATTTAAAACTATTCGCGATACAGCTAAAGAATTAATTGAATTTTGGGACCGGGAAAAGAAAAAGTTAAATGAGGTTTTGACTGATATCAAGAATGATTTAGAAAGCAAATTAGATATCTCTGGATCTATTGATAAAAAAACAGAATTGCACGAATTAATTGATACTCAAATATCACAGTTAGAAGCAAACCTAAGCTTAATGGAACCAAAGTACGCTAAAATTCTTGACTCGGGAACTAATATCGACGAAATTGAAACTATTTTTCAAGAAGATTTCTCAAAACTTCGATTATCATTAAAATCGCTAGATAATCAAATAAAAAGTTCAATAAAGACCGTTTCTCGTATTTACGATGAATTTAATAAGATTATTGTTGAAGAAATCGATTTTTGGAACATACTTAAACTTGCCACACAGAAAAAAATCGAAACGATTCATGACCAAATTGACGAAGAAATTTTTATAAAGAGAGTTCAATTCGTGGTAAATGCATTTACGGGAAAAAAAATTGAAATGAGTTATTTAGCTAAAGTAATGAACATGAAAATCAAGCCTTTGAAATTGAAATTAATCAACCTCATTTCAAATTCAAAACTCGTTGGAGAGTTAGATTCTAGCACGGATACCTTAACATTAAAGGATAGAATACCACAAGATAAATTTACTGCTAAAAGGAAAACATTAATCAGTACAGAAACTCCCGAAGAAGAAACTGATCCAATCAAACAGGATCTCTTGAAGCTACGTTATTTAATGGTTATCCATAACGATGTAGGTGCAACAGTCTATAATAGGAAATTAGGAACTTGGCAAATGGATTCTGACTTGATTGGAGGATTCTTAACCGCAATGCAAGACTTTAGTTTAGAAATCAAGAAAAAAAGCATCCCTATTCGAAGAATGGAGTATAAGGAATTTGAGATTATGCTAGAACAAGGAAAATACATTCTGGTTGCGTTATTTATCGACGGAAAGGGTTCAGATTGGTTGCGTAAAAAGCAACAGTTATATGTTAAAAAATTTGAGAAGTATTTTGAATCCAATTTAAAGCATTGGAAAGGAGAACTTACTTTTTTTAATAATAGTGGATTTCTTGTAGATGAAGTATTTGAACTATACCGAGTATGAGTAGATCATGTCAATCGGAGAAGAAATGATTAAGATCGGAGAACACGCCCAGAAAGCAGCTTTTATTTTAAAAAATTTACCATCTACCATAAAAAATAATGCTTTATTACAAATGGCCAATGAATTAGAAAAACAAGCAGGCCAAATCATCGAAGCAAATGAGAAAGACTTAGATAACGCAAAAAACAATAACTTAGATCAAGCTAAAGTTGATCGGCTAATATTAAATCCTGATAAGATACATAAAATTTCAGATGGTTTGCGTGAGATTGCAGCGCTTCCAGATCCCATTAATGAGATTATATCAATGCAGCGTAGACCAAATGGGATGGATATTGGGTTAATAAGAGTTCCATTAGGGGTGATTGGAATTATTTACGAATCTAGACCAAATGTGACAGCCGATGCAACAGGTTTATGTTTAAAAGCAGGGAATAGTATTATTTTAAGGGGAGGTAGTGAGGCAATACACTCAAACATCGCTATTGCAGACATTTTACACCAAACAGCAGTGAAAGAAGGGCTTCCAGAGAACTGCATTCAGATAATAAGAGATACTAATAGAGAATATGTGGGCGAAATGCTCAAGTTAAAAGATTACATTGATGTAATTATTCCGAGAGGAGGAGAAGAGTTAATAAAGAGAGTTGTGCAAAACTCGACAGTACCTACAATAGAGACAGGAATTGGTATTGTAAGCCTTTTTGTAAATCACGACGCTGATCTGGAAATGGCTGAAAAAATAATCATTAATTCTAAATGCTCCTATCCTGCCGTTTGTAATGCTTTAGATAAATTATTGATTCACGAACAAATCAAGGATTCATTTATCCCCTCAATTGTAAATTCTTTAAGAAACAATGGTGTGGAGGTGCGGGGTTGTAATATCACTCAAGATCTTGTACCTGATGTAATTTCCGCAACTGACGAAGATTGGGGTGCAGAATATTTATCCTTAAAAATTTGCGTACGAGTTGTTAAGGATATTGATGAAGCCATTCAAATCATAACGAAATACGATTCCAAGCATACAGAATCTATTCTTACAATGAATTATGATGATTCAAGAAGATTTTTATACGAAGTTGATGCTGCTGCCGTGTATGTAAACGCCGCCACGCGCTTAACAGATGGAGGTGTTTTCGGATTAGGAGCAGAAATTGGAATATCTACTCAGAAATTGCATGCAAGAGGACCAATGGGTGTTAATCAGCTTACTTCGACGAAATATATTATATACGGAAGCGGTCAAATTCGAGAATAGAATTTACTGCCTTCTTTATTAGTGCTTAGATAATGTCGACTTTTTGTGGAACTCTATCATTACTTTTGTTGGTTCAATATTCTCTTTTAGTATAACATAATCAAAAGGTTTAAGATATTCAATTATGAAGTATTTAAAAAAAACTGAGATCTTCACTTACCGAGAAAACTCATTAACTCACATGTTTTTTAAAAAAAATAAATTCGGGAAGAGAAAATTGCATTTCAAGAAAGGGAGTACTGGATTAAATTTAATAAAATTAATGAAATTACCAAGCATGGTCACTCTAGATAAGAACTAATAAAATAATGCATTAATTACTCCAGCTGTGCTTGAAGGGATGATCAATATGTCATCTCCATCTTTAATATCATATTCGTTTAATTGCCTCATTTCGTCTAGAGTGATCCCGTTAGCTGATAAATGAAAATTTAACGGAGGTAAACCATATATATTCCCAATTGTTTCTTTAATATCGCTTATAATGTTTCCAGCATTGATAGTAAGTTTTTGTTT
>Ga0180433_10004682_pt1 | contig 18997 bp, 23 predicted proteins | sample SS_ome_8_FD_132980 | JGI IMG/M metagenome (GOLD analysis project Ga0180433, IMG submission 132980) | Hypersaline lake sediment archaeal communities from the Salton Sea, California, USA - SS_1_D_1 metaG | ecosystem: Environmental > Aquatic > Non-marine Saline and Alkaline > Hypersaline >... | reverse complement strand
TACCAGTACCACTTATTCCAACACCCATATATTGATTAGGTAATGGGGGACCGAATGTATCTGAAAACGTATATGTGACACCAGATACCACAGTTTCTGGGTCAATACCCGCCTCTAATGTCAGATTCCATGCTTTTCCAGCATCATATCCACTAAGTCCCAATACCCTTGTTACCCAGAGTTGCTGCGCTTCCTCAAGGAAGGCATTTGCTACATAAGGTAATTGGTATTGTAATGTTTTTTCAGCATTGCTGAATCTTTTTGTGCTTTGCGCCCCAAACCTTTCACTGAATTGGGTCTGGTCTTGAATGAAGACTGGTTCAAAAGCTGGACCCTTTTGAGTTTCGCCAGCCAACCCTAAAGTTGTTATACCCACATTACGTGTTACGTAAGTCAGGTCACGTTCTTTAAATTTTACACCCGGAGAGGTAAATACAAAATCTGCCATGTTATTTATTTATTTAAGTTTTTATTATTTTTCTATTTATAGATGCTGTACATCTTTTCAAATAAATACTAAAAAAATATCGAAAAGGTGTTTTCTGGCAATTATTATCATGCTGTTATTCTTCCCAATAATTCCCAATTTGCTGGTTTTTCCTTAAATTTATCCTCGATTTTAAAAAATCTGGATTTTTTAAACTCAAATTCGTCTCGATTTCCCAAAAAATATTTTTAGAAAAAAATGAAAATTTTTCAGGTTAGTTGGGTTTTTGTCGTATTAGTATTTATAGGAAACATTTTAATTATGAATAAATCACAACGAATTTATTTAAGTAGTGGCGATACTGGAAATGACACCGAGGATAAGTATATAAGGGTTAAACTCGAACAAGATACTGAAACTCTTGAGTTTATGTCATTAAAAATTGGCACTACCGATGTGTATCAAAATTTTAATGCGGATTACGGTGTTCTGGTTGGTAGAGTAATTGCTAATGGTGGTATCGGTGTAGAAAACGCAAAAATCAGTATTTTCATACCTGTTGACGATGAAGACGCAACAGACCCCGAAATTTATAGCGTCTATCCATATAAAACTCCAAGAGACACCAATAATGACGGAAAACGTTATAATTTATTGCCACGTGTTTCCGAAAAAGACCCAGAAACAGGACAACTTCACCCCAAACAGGCATTCGGGAGTTTTCCGATTAAAGAAGAGGTTGTGGCGAATCCACCATTTCTTGATGCATATAAAAAATATTATAAATATACTGCACTAACAAACAAAGCAGGTGATTATATGATATTCGGTGTGCCAGTCGGTACGCAAATAGTTCATATGAGTTGCGATATAACAGATATTGGGGAGTATAGCATGAATCCTGCTTCAATGGTTATTAATTTAGGGTATTCTGAGAGTCAATTCACTGATAAAAATACACGAATTAAACCAAGTAATGATTTAGATGATTTACCACATATTGAAACACAGGAAATTACGGTTGACATCAAGCCTTTCTGGGGTGATGTCGAGAATTTTGAAATTGGAATCGTTAGACAAGATTTCAGAATCAGAGCAACCCTAACAAACACTTTCACAATGTTTGGGACTTCATTTACCGACAGTGCCGATACGATGAGAGGAAGCGAAGACAGTAATGACCCACGAGTTAGAGAAATTCGAGATTTCTATATGATTTTCCCTAATTCACACACCGAATCTGCCCCAAATGATGATTATGGTTTGGCACTTGCGAATAAAAGAATTGGTGTAATTAAGGAAACAATATATTATTATCCACCAGAAATATCTGATGACGAATGTAATATTAGTACTGGCTCTGCCGACCCCACGGAAGATATGCAGGTTCTCGACCCAAGCCAATATTCAGTTTATACTCGTAATGGTGATTTTGTATTTATCATTAATTGTAATAGAGATAGAGTTGTGACTGATGAGTTCGGTAACCAAATCCCCGTTGCATATGATAACCCCAACGGTGTTTTCACAACATTCAGAGGGTTCGTAACTCTTGAATATACGGTAGATGAAGCACCAATGACAAGCCGTACTCACACGGATAAAGATAATGAATCAGGTAGTCAAGTAACGGGGTTGAGAGTTAAATTCAAATTCCCACAACACGCACCAATGAATCAAAGTTTTAATTACGTCCAGACTTCAACATATAACCAAACGTGGCGAAAACAACATATGAAATTCGAAGCTCAAAAATTTTATAGTTTTAGTAAATTTCATGGATGCACAGCCAATAATGTCGATGAAGATGCCAATCAATGGAGACCCAGCCCAGAGAATTGGAATGGTTTTTTTAATAGGGAACGTTATGAAGAGGTTTCATATAGAGATAATCCGAATAACAGTAATGATAGACATGTTGACTTAAATAACGCAGGAAGGGACGGAACGTTCAATATAGGACCGATTGGAGTCGGTGACTATTCTGGTTATAATAATGCTCAGTACGGAATGATTCCTAATTGCGATATTTCTGGCTCTCCAAGATTCGGAGCAAATTGGTTGAATCTTTGTATTTATTTCCCGCAAACAGGTTATGCAATAAACCCAATTAAAAAAGTTAATGAAGTAAGAACATCTTCGTTTTTAGCAACACAATTTAAAGATAATGCAAGCGCAAATGCTTATTTTATCACGGAGAACACGATGCCAATTGCTGCTGGTCAAATAAACACTAAATGGTTTGGACGTTCAGATTTACATTGGACGGATATCTTGGAAATACCTCTTGCTGACATTATAGCGATGAAAAGCTATACAACAAAAAAGGGTTTTACTGACTTACAGGTTGGTGGATTAACATTAAGTAATTATCGAAACGGAAACTCTACTCCTGCCCCAACAGAGTGGAAAGGAACTTGGAGTGCTGAATGCCCTCTTAGGGGTGGTAGAGATAATGGTAACCCAACAAACAGTACTAAAGACCCAAGATATTATTTTTATAAGGGGTTTGATACTGCTGATTGTATTGAATTTCTTTATGATTTGGGATTAGTCACAGAATAAAAAAACCCGCTCAGTCGAGCGGGTTTTTATTTCATTATTGTGGTTGAAGAATATATGTGTACTCGGTATCGCTGAATCCAGTGGTCGTCAGAATAATATCAGAACCGTTTTTGGTGTACGTACCCCTGAATTCACCATTCATTACACTTTCTGCAAGTATGAAATCAACATTAGTTATTGTAACATCACCAGCAGGATATGTGCTGGAAAGCGGATACGTGGTTTCGGATTCATTATTCCACATAGTCTGTACAACAGTCATTTCATCACCATTGATTGTGATGTCGAGTGTCGGATAATCCACAATGTTGGTAAACTCATCAGTTGTCTCTACCGAAGAGAGGTTTACCCATTCAGGGTAGAGTTCCTCCAGAGTCTCGTCAGGAAGAATCGGGTCAGGGTCACAACTGCAAGCCATAAAAACGACTGCAAGTACAATTACGGATAATTTAATCAAGTTTTTCATCATATAAATTTTTAGTTAAACATACTTCTTATACGAATCTTATTTAAAAATGTTACAAAAATCAGAAAAAAAATTGAGGGTATTTATGATATATGGATACTAAGCAGGAAATATTACTTGGAAGCGAAAAGAATATTGATAGTGTTAATGTCGATAATTACGCCAAGATTGAGTTAATGAATAACGAAACCGTTATGACTGAATTCACGGTAAATGATGTTGTGAATAGCACCGAAGTCTTTGATGCAGAAAGAGAAGAAAATCAGGTTTATAGAATTTATGGTAGGATTGAGTGGATGTCGTTATTGAATGGATTAAAAACAGGATATGACGAATTAGAGGATTTCTTCAACCCACAAAGTACCGATTCCAAAAACATCAAAGATTCTTTCGATTTTTATCTTGTCGCACCGTCTTCTGGTGATAGTTATGGTACGATAAGTGGTACAAATTATCGCAGGAGAAGTTTTCAAGTACTTGCTGGTAAAGACGACATTGAAATATATCGTGCTGGATTTACCAATAACGTCTATGGGGAACAAGTCTATGGCTTCAATTTTAAAACCGATGTAGATGTCAGCGAATATTATGATTATCTCGGTTTCCCCTTAACAGAACTATTCATATACGCTCAATATAATTATGTTAATGGAAAAGAAGAGATGTCACGAACATCATTTAGTTTTACTGGCAGCATAAGTAAGGTTGATTTGACAACAAAAGACCTCGATATCGATGATGATGTTGAGAATTATCAAGGTAGTAATATTCAGGACGTAATTGAATATGATGCCGAAACCTATTTTCAGGCACAGGTAGAACCACAAATATTTTATATCAGAACACCATATAATGATGGTACTGAAAAGTGGTTGGAGTGGAGCTATAATCCATTCATTCCTTTGAGATTAAGATATCTTGATGGTGTTGTAAGCGAAGCCAAGGCTGCTGAAATCGTTGCAAGTGCATCTACTCTCAATGTTTTCCAATCAACGTCAACTCAAATGAATGCAACAAAAACACTGGCACAAACTCTAACAACAACATCAACTACTGTTAAGGATTGGGATGAACAAACAGTAAATTCTGCTTTTAATTGGGACGAATCTTCTGGAACATTAGAATTCACCATTCCAGCAGCATTTACATATGACATCACATTTACGACACAAATTTATCTACCCAATGGTAGTGATAAATATATTGCTGAAATCTGGATGGAAGAAGAGACTGCTGGTAGTACTGGTTGGGAAGAAGTTTCGGCTACCAGAAAAAAATTCTTAATTACCAATTCAACACAAAGCATTCATTTCACAAAACAATATGTTTATGGTGATAGGATTAGAGTCAGAACCAGACTAACACCAAATCCGAATGAAAGACGTATTTATAGAATCCCTGATTATGCGAAATTAATAACAACTAAAGGTAAATGGGTGTGGCGTGATATCTTACCACAAGGATATATTGACCCGATAACGAATGAAGGTGTAGATTATCCGTTTTTCAATAAAAGAAGATATTTATTCGAACCAATTGTTTTCGAAGTTATTCCGAATCTGAATCCTGACGTAGATTTTCGTCACCCAAATACTCAGTTTGTGTTTAATGAAATTTATTTTACTCCATATGCATCAGTTATTGACCAAACACCAGAAACTGAATTAGATGATATAGAAAAGCCATGCCAATAATTAAAGAAACAATAAGAAATAATGGTCAGGATGTTACACTGAAATTTGATTTAGGAATCAATAATCGCCTCAGTGGGTATCAGCAAGAAATTGATGAATTGACCGAAGATACTAAAGAAGAATTAATAAACCCAGTTATTGATTATGAAGTAGATAGATTCAAACATCAACCATCAAATGTTAGTGTCCTAACATTTTCGTTTTCAAATTCTGCTGGAACTGACACCGATGATGATTTTGAATATGCTGGTTTCACGGAAAGTGAAATTGGAGATGCTGATGATGTGATGCTGAATAGTTTCTTTATCATGGATTTCTTTGATACTTATGATAACTATACTCAGACAAAAATATTGACCATCTATAATACTCAGGTATTAGAAGGGGAAACGAGTGGTGGAGTGCCAATACCAAAATACTATGTTCGTGATTCCACGATAAATCAATTTTTTTATCTATACGTTCCTAAATCATTCCTCGACACCCAAACAGGTACGACAATAACTGGTTATAGTAAATTTAGTTTTTATAACGCCAAAGAAGGTAGAGTTTCGTTATTTTATAATCCGAATGAATCATCATCATCACCAAAACGTATGTATTTCAGAACATTTTTATATCCCAACACAATGCAGTGGAAATTTGAAAACTATTCAATGAACCCAACAGAATTGTCACCAAATAATACCTATGTTAATAGAGTTAATGATGCTGTTGATAGTTTCGAGAATTTACAACAAGCTCCACAAGAGGGTGCATTTGACCCAACAAGTGGTAAATATGATGACCCTATCTCACGAAGACCATCAACCAGAGGTTCAACCAGAACTACTGGTGGTAGTACTGGTGGTAGAACCGTTGGGGATAGAGATTTAGGTACATCTACACCAAGATAATTAAGTAATCGTAAGACCAATTCTTGGCTTTCTGATTGTCTTGACAATTTCGAATTCCTTTTCGTCTTGAATGAAACCCAGAATCTTCAATGCGTATTTACTTACGAAGAAACGGTCACCTTCGATGTTTTCAATTGGATTACTTTCAGCAAAACCCTCAAAAACCAACGGTAACGGATTTCCTCTAATCCAAACATATTCCTGACGACTTGCGAAATTCTTTAGAACCTGTTCGTCATATAGATTCACATCTACACGATATTTAGTGAAAAGTGCGACTTCATAAATCATATCAACATTGACGGGTTCTGGCATTCTGAATTGCAAGTATATGACTTGCCCTTCATCCATGATAGGAACATTTACGTATCTGAACTTACGGGGTTGCGGGATTCTATATTTGGTTCCGAGCCTTGTACCCGCTTGTTTATCAATACGTCTGACCGTAATATATGGGGTTGGAACGTTTTTATCGTTATCCATGAACATCCAAGTTTTACTGAACTCGCCCCAACGGTCATTATCGAGATAAAATGTTGGTACGGTCTTTCCATCCAAAGTCAATTTCATACCTTCCAGATTGACGTAATCGAAAAGTGCTTGGTCAAGATTTTCAAGCAATATAGTTCTGGGAAGATACTTTGTTTTGACATCGGTTTCACGCATAAGTTCCTCAATCCTATCAAAACTGTATTCCAGATATTTTGTGCCGACTTCAGGTGGATTAACATCCAGTGTCAATTTTTTCTTTTTCGGAAGTGCCATGTAATCAATTTTTATATAAATACTCTTTGATTTTAAATATTATTTGATTACATTTGCTCAGTTAATATCATGATATGCTTGTAACCAGAGAAGAATTCCTAAATGAAGACGGTAGTTTAGGATATGTTGAATCCGTATTTAAATCAGCAAACATACTAAAGACAGTATATTTCGCCAAGACTCAGAAACTTTATATCACTTTCAGTCGTGGTAATACCTACCTATATACCGAAGTCGATTTAGATTTCTATAAGAGATTCGAAAATGCAGAATCGAATGGGAAATTCTTCCACCAACACATAAAAAATAAAGTTCCTTTCTATAAGGAATTCACCATTTATCCGCATGAAGTTCAAGAACTTAAAGAGATTGTGGAAAATTTTAATCAAGAAGAAGATGGAGAATCAGAACCTAATTGAATTACTGCGACAGGCATTGTTGTTCTATGCTAATGAAGAAAATTATGAAGTCGATAAAGAATCGGGTGCTAATCTTGTTTCATTAGTTGAGGTTGATAATGGTAGTCAAGCCAGATTTGCTTTGACAAAAATCAGGGAATTCACTGAAGCCACAGAAAAACTGGAAGCCGATTATATGAAAAACATGCATGAAGCCATTGAAGGCGAGGATAGTCCAGAGAACGTGTTAAAAATAATTGAGGGATTTAAAAACATTGCAAAGAATGATTAATACGTTTGAGGAATATCAAGAAGAGGCAGTCAAACTCAGAATGTCAACTAAACGATTTAGGGAAAGAAATCCTGATGTTAATGATGAAGTCATTAAGATGGTTGCTTTATCATATGACGGTCTGGGACTTGGTGAAGCAGGTGAGGTTCAGGGTAAAATAAAAAAGATAATTAGAGATGCTGGTGGAGTCATTACACCAGAAGCTACCGAAGAAATAAAAAAAGAACTCGGTGATGTATTATGGTATGTCGCATCGATGTGCGATAACCTCGGAATAACTTTAAAAGATGTTGCAAGTGGTAACATCGAGAAACTCCGTGATAGAAATAAAAGAGGTGTTCTTGAAGGGAGTGGAGATAATCGATAAGACAATGGGAAATAATGAACATGAAGTTAAAATACCAAAAAATGTCGGTGAAGAAATTGCTGATGTAAGGTTACTTAAAACAAAAGGAATACTTTTAATGAGTAATAACGGATTTTTTAGGAGATTATGGTATTTCATAAGCAATCCTTTCAGGTATATATTCACAGGAAAAATCAGATACTAATGAAAGAAATACTGGTAAGTGGTAATTTACATATCTACGATGTTCCTTGGTCTGCATTTAAAGAAGAGGGCGTTATTGTTCATGTTGAAGGAGATGTGTTTGTTCATCAAAAAGAAGACGATTTCATTTATCCTGTAACCGATACATTCATGGAAAATCTTTTCGAAGACCATGATGTGAAAGACATTATAGGATATAGTGCAAAATTTAAACAAAACCAATGAAACAATATCAAGAAGTATTACAAGACATTCTCGACAACGGACGAGAAAAAGAGAGTGGTAGAGAAAACATGCCTAACACAATTGGATTATCACATGCAACAATCTTGATGAAAGACGTGTCAAAGAACTTTCCATTGCTCACCACGAAGAAAATGTATTGGAAAGGCATTGTGTGCGAACTCCTTTGGTTTCTCAGGGGCGAAACCAATATTAAATATCTTGTCGATAATAACGTGAACATCTGGAACGGTGACGCATATCGTTGGTATTTGAAATACGCAAAAGAAGCGGGTGTTGAACCAATGGGAATGGAATCATTTATCGCTGAAATTAAAGCCAACGACAATGAACTTCCAAGACCATTTGCTTGGTGGCAAAGTGGTTCAGCAGTGGTTCAAAACTATAAGTTGGGTGACCTTGGAAAAGTTTACGGACACCAATGGCGCAACCAAAATGGCGTTGACCAAGTGCAGGATGTGTTCGATGACTTGAAGAATAACCCATATGGTAGGTATAAAATCATTGATGGTTGGAACAAAAGAGATTTCCCAGAAATGGCTTTGCCTCCGTGTCACTTACTTTATCAGTTTATCGTAAGACCGATGACTCTTAAGGAAAGAGAAGACATCTACTATGGTAACGGTGGACTTCAAATCAAGGACAGTGCAAACGCATTGGATGAAGGTTATGACCCAGATGAATGGAGACACATGGTATTGGATGGACAAAAAGTTCCTAAGTACTATCTCGACCTCAATATGTATCAACGCAGTTGCGATACGTTTTTAGGTGTGCCTTTCAACATTGCCAGCATGTCGTTACTACTTATTCTTGTCGCAAAAGCCAATAATATGGTAGCGGGTGAATCATTTTGGATTGGTGGTGACACACACCTTTATGTGAGTCATATGGACGCAGTTAAGGAACAATTAAGCCGTACCCCCACTAAACTCCCAACAGTGGAAATAACAAGGCGTATTGAGACTCTGGCTGATGTCTGTAACCTCACGACTAATGATATTATCTTGAAAGACTATGAATCTCAAGATAGTATTAAAGCAGAACTCTTTACAGGATTAAAGAAGAAATAAGTCGTTGAATGTGGATATTGTACATAGTAATATTGTCGTTGGTGGTAATCGTGGGATTGCTTGCAGTAGCACTATACTTATTTGCAAAAAAATCGACATATCTTAGTGATAAAGAGAAAGAGTTTGTTATCTTTGTTATGGATATCTTCAAGGAATATGGAGACGATTTGGGAATTCAATCCAAAGACCAACACGAAAAACTCGTAGAAGAACTTGAAAAAATTAAAACAAAAAAACTGAAAAGATGACTAAAGCAGAATTATTAGCAGAACAATATCCCGATACCGAACTTCTTCAAGCCGATGGTTTTGATGAAGCGATTCTTGGTGTGGTGTTTGATAGTATGTGTGCTGTGCCCAGACTTGCGTATTCCAGATGTAAATGTCTTGAAATCTTGATGAAACGAGATGGGATGACTGAAGACGAAGCCGTGGAATTCTTCGATTTCAATGTAGTTGGTGCATATATGGGTGAGAAAACACCTGTTTGGGTTGACGATACATATTCGTGTTAAAAAGAAAAGAGGGCATCTAACCCTCTTTCTTGTCCATCCTATTGTTTGAAACCCTTGGTTTCACTGAGGAATGGCACAACGTCTTCTTTCACTGGAACTCCAACAACCTTTTTCCAATATGGTTTGAAACCACCAATGGTTTTATTGGTTTCATCAACAACATTATTTGCTGACTCAACCTCATAATATCTGTTCTTTTCGCCAGTCATGTTGTATTCAATAATATCACCCCTGTCGATTTCCAATTCCTTTTCTTTAAGTTCTTTGAGATAAACACCAAAACTAATATTTCCACTATCATCACGAGCAATCCCACCCTGATTACCACCATAATATTCTTGAGTTCCTTCTGCAATGGTCACCATAATACTTATTTCAACTGGTGTCATGAACTTCTTATCGCTGGTCTTTGCCTGTCCATATAATGCATGACTTTTGGTTTCAATTAAATTAATTTTATGAATCCAGAGTTTTTGTGCATTATCGGTCTGTAAAAAGTTCCTCCCATACATCACATCCAAATCGAAACTGTTGTCTGTCATAAACAAACCCATCCTCTCGTTTTCAAGGTCTTTTAGTTGTTTCTTCTTTTTCATTTTTAAATTGGTATAATCGGATACATTGGTGGTTGATATCCACGTTCTCTGTTAACTGCTTCAGCAATTTTCGCACGTTCATCAGTTAAGAATCCCTGACCCATCTTCTCTAATTGGTCAAGAATAATTTTCTCAGTAGCCTCTTTTAATGCCGTACCTTCATCAAGTAAATGACGATAATCCATTGTTAATTGTTTCTCAGTAACTCCGAGTTCACCACTATAGAAACCACGGATTCCACCAATAACCATTTTTACTTTGGCAATCAGGAAATTTCGAATTTGTTGATGTGCGACATCATTCATTTTATCCCATTGCAATATTTTCGCTGGTGGGTCTGATGGAAGTTTAACTACGTCATCATTTTCTTCTAAACACTTATCTCTGTCTTCACCACCGTTGGTATCATAATACCAATACCATACTTTTCTACCGCTATAATGTTTTCCCCAAGTATTTGCAATTTCGTGACGGTCATTGGGTACTGGATAGAGATGTAGCATTTTTTCTCCACTTGCTAAACCAGTGATACGATATGTTAATATTGACTGCAACACCCTTTGTTTCATCCTTCTATCTTGTGCGCTTAGAAGCGTTGAATATGTTGGCTGAACGTATAGTGCGGGTCTGCCAAGATATGACATACCCATCATACCAGCACTCCAAGCATTTAATGCGAATGGGTCAACGAGTCCACCATCGATTTCAGGTGGTGTTTCCCAGAGTACTTCATTTACTTCACGTCCTGCTGGAATAATGTAGTGTTGAGTATGTGCACTACAGATAATATAATCTCTTTTGAGTTCCCAACCATGCGCTGCGGGTGCATTTGTGCCAAGACCAACCTGACGACTATACGCATAAGTAAAACTTTCCATATAACTATTTGATTTGGTGGTAAATGCTGCAAGAAAGTCACCTGTTTCCTTGCTAATACCTTCCAACCCAATCCATTGCTGATGAATTAACCATTGATTAACTAATGATGAATAGTCTTCGATAACCATCTCCAAATAAGAATCCATCATTTCATCGGTGATTTCAAATGGTCTTAATGGATATCCCAACTCATGTTTAATCTTCAGGTATAATTTATTCTTTTCTGCTACGGTTATTAATGCCATTATCGTGATGTTTCATATAAATACTGAGAAGTTTTTTTAAAAAATGATTCTGTTCTCAAAAGATTTTATATCTTTGTGTTATGTATACAATAAAATATGAAATTTCATTAAATGAAGACGGTAGACCATGCATTGAACTACCTGAAGACTACGACCAAAATCCCGAAGATAAATTCTTTGCAATAGAGATAGCCAGATATTATATGCAAATGGTTGCGGAAAGAATGGACGATAATGTCTTCGACCAACACACATTCAGGGTCATGGATGAAGGAATTCGATTACTCGGTCAACTCGGTGATGAAGTAGCTGAAATCATTTATCACGGCATGAGAACACAAGGTCAAGTCAAAATGATAATGGATTCCAGTTATCATATTGAAGTTATCGGCATTGAAGGACGTGATGCGCTTCCTGACAAAGATATTGTCTACATGAACAAGATTTTTGACAGAGTTGAGGGGTTGAAGGTATACGTGAATTTCAATATTGAAGATTATGATGCTGAATTAGCAGGTGTATATGAATTAAAAGATGGAATTACAAACGAACATTGGGTTAAATTATGATTAAACCGACAGTTGAACAAGACAGAATATTTAAATTTACAATAAAACGACCAGAAAATATCTTAATTAAGGCGTATGCTGGTGCTGGAAAGACTACAACCATCATTGAAGCCGTAAAATTATTACCGAAAGACAAAAATATTACGTTTTTGGCATTCAATAAGCATATTCAGGAAGAACTTAAGACCAAATTACCTGAATATGTGAGATGTTATACCACATATGGTCTGGGAGTATCGGCAATTAAGAGAAAATATGGTGATAGTATCCAATTTGACGAGTTCAAAGCCGATAAAATCATCCAAAAGAAGTCAAAAAGATGGGGTTTAGTTGAAGAACTTAGGTCTGAAGAAGAGATTTCGATATATCTTAATAATATGAAGAAACTCTGCAACTTATGTAGGTTAACTATGACCCTCAAACCAGAATTTATTGGTTATGTTGCGGAACGATACGATATTCCGCTAAGAAAACCTAAAGACATTAAGCGTGCATTGAAGGTTTTGGACTTCATGGCAACCGATAGGAAGAGTTATGACTTCACTGACATGATTTTTTTACCCGCAATTGATAACAGTATCTGGTTTTTTCCACAAGACTATGTTTTTGTTGATGAAGTGCAGGATTTGAACCGTTGTCAAATCAGAATCATCGAAAAAGTTCTTAAAAAGAACAGAACAACAAAAAAATTCGAAGGAAGACTAATTGCTGTTGGTGATTTCTTTCAAGGCATCTATGGATTTAATGCTGCTGACGAAAAATCGTTTGCTTGGTTCGAAAAATTCCCTAAAACCAAAGTAATGCCACTTTCGGTTTCATTTAGATGTTCGAAAGCTGTTATTGAGAAAGCACAGGAAATTGTTCCAGAGATTCAAGCACTTCCAGATGCCCCAGAGGGGTCGGTTCGGAATGGAAGTGTTCTCGAAGAAGCGCAAAGTGGAGATTTTGTGTTATGTCGTAAAACAATGCCACTTGTACAACTGTTTTTTGAGTTCTTAATGGAACGAAAGAAGGCAATAATTAAAGGAAGTGATATTGGAGTCCACCTAATTGAGTTAATTGGCAAAATCAATAATATTGATAAACTCGTTAGTTTCTGGGAAACTGAACTTGAATCATTTCGAACAGATTTAAAAAAAGAAGGTATATTAAACCCTGCTGACCACAGTGGATATGCAACACTTGAAGACAAAGTACAAACATTATTATTTCTCGCCAAGATATCAGACAGTATCTTGGACTTAAAACACAAAATAAAATCAATTTTCACCGATGAAATTCAAGGTATTGTTTTAAGTACAGTACATAAAATCAAAGGTTTAGAAGCAAATCGAGTATTTATAATCAGACCAGACCTGTTACCAATGCAAACACCAAAGGCTTGGCAAGCAATTCAGGAAAAGAACTTGCAGTATGTTGCATACACCAGAGCCAAACATGATTTGATTTTTGATAATGACTGGACTGATGGTTCTTAATTAAAAACGTTATGGAAAAAAGTATTGAAGAACTCGAACAAGAACTTCGAGAAATGGAAGAAAGTCACAAAGCAGCATGGGACACTTATGGAAGTGAACTCTGTGCTGGTGACATGAGTGCTAAAGAACAGGCACTGAGAGACAAAATTACTGAACTAAAATTGGGTTACCCCAAAGACATTCAGAAACTCAAATTAGATGATGACTTATTGCTGGCAATAATTGGTGGTGATGGTGAACGTGTGACTGTTCGACAAGGAAGACGAGATATTAAACTTGAAAACTTGTTATTTGAAGGTGCTAAAGACAATACCCTGAAATATGTTGTTGGAGTAATAGAAGTTAGATATGTTCAGGTAATAAATGTCGATGATGACGTTGTTGAAGCCGAAGGTTTCAGTAATTGGGCAGAATTTTATGAAGACATGAAGAAGTTCTACCCTGATTTAGATGTCACCGATGAAGTCACAGTAATTTATTTTGAAACAGCAGACGTAACAACTCAGAAATAATGGAATGGATAGTTAAAATAGAAAAAACACCTGATGTCGAAAACGAAATACAACAGAGAATCAAAGTAATTTTTGCCCCAATGGGTGAAGAAATTTGGGTTCATGGGGAAGCTAAAGTGAAGCAAAATAAATGGACAGTATTTAGCGCAGAACATCACAACATGGAAATCAGTTTAGATGAACTCCAAGAATTGATGGAGAAAGCCGTTGTTTCCATGAGAAAAAGACTCAAGGAATACGAGAATCTTGACAAGGGTTTTAGTGTGTTGAAATGGGTTGGTTTCGCAGAAGATGAAGAATCTACTGATGACGATTCTCGGCAACCCGTGTAGGGTCAACTGCTGGTTCACTGGTATGACTCATAGCACTCGTATTTCCACCAAATCCACCACCACTATTTCCGATGTCTTCAACAGCTTCGTTTAAATCATTGAAACGTTTGGTGAGGTCGAGAACACCCTTACCGTTAGCAGCAATACCCGCATTAACGGCTTTAAATTGTTTATCAATTTGCTGCTGTTGTTTAACCATCAAATCTTTCTGATATGCTTCAACTTTATCTGCTCTTGGTTCGAATACCATGAAATAAAAACTTGCAAAAATACCCATAATTGATAATATGGTGGCAATAAAACCTTTGAGAGTAAACTGAACAACAGTATTAGCTCCAAGTGTAACTGGTTTAGGTTGTGGCTGCGCTGCTGGCGCAGGAGTTGGTTGCTGATTGTCTGGCATAGTGTCGCTTTTCTTTTTAATCTTTATGTTCCCTAATATCTTAAAAATTGCTTTTATTACTTTATTTACGAATCCTTGGTTCATAGATTGCCCTCTCCCATGTTACTTCAAATTCACAAAACTGATTATCGCAATGATGTGTATAAATTAATGTTGGTTCGACTCCAATTGAAAGCGTCATTCCTTCAGGAAATTGCTCACTAAGAATATCTTCGCCATCGACATATATTCTCAACCCCTTTACCCACGTATCGGTACTATCTCCCTCATAAATCGATTTACTAACGAGATATAGTTCGTAATGATATTCGGTAACAGGTGGCATTTGAAGATTTTCTTTCACATTTCTTTTACTGCCGATATTCATATCGATTTCATGAGCAGCTACTTGTTCTTCATTAATTGTGGTGAATGCACCTAACGAAACAGTGTTACCTTCATCTGTTTCTAATTTGAACGTACCGTAATCTTTATATATTTCTTTGGAATATGCGCTGCTTTGTGCGAATAGTCCACCACCGAATAACATCAGTGCCAAAACAAACAATAATTTTTTCATACACTTATAAATAGTTTATAAAGACAAAAAAGGGGAGCAGATTGCTCCCCTTTTTTGTCTTTATCTATCAATTGATTACACTAAGTCACCAATTCCGAAGGTCTGAAGACCATCACAGTAGATTCTACCGTAATATCTGTTCAATACCATTTTCTTTGCGTAACGAGTCATGATACCACGAATCGGAGTAAAGTCGAATGGATTGTACATTACAGGAGTTAACTGCATAGGTACGTAAGGAGCATAGATGTAACCTGTTTCCAAGATACTTGTTCCTTTGTGTCCCACCAATACTGTGTTAGCTGGTGAATAAGGGTCACGATATACTAAGTAACGTCCACTTAAAGTACCGATTTTCTCAATACCCATGTTGTACTTATCCTGCTCTGGAGCAGCATTAGATACGTGGAAATACTCAAGGTCATCAAATACAGCAGATACTTCAGGAGAAACAACTACCCAAGATGCGCCACCACGAAGGGTTGCCTTGTGAATTTGTGCTGAAATCTGGTTGATTTTAGTAACCAATGTCTGATTCCAGTCCTTCTGTACACCGTAGTATTGATTTGTACTACCTTGCTTACGGAGTCCGTTATAGTCCCAACGAGCAGTCCAAGCAGCACCTCTACGAAGGTCACGTAGAATCTCACGGTCAATCTCAGCAGCCATTTGCTCTGACAATAAAGCAGTAAGTTCTGCTTCAGCATCAATGTTATGGAATGCTGACACGTCTTGTGCCAATTCAGGTGTCCACATAGCACGCATTTTACGTGTTTCAACAGAAACAGTAACTTGGTCTAATTGGAATGTAACTTCAGCCATTCTTGAGTCTTCCTCAAGGTCTGAATACGTTCTGTAAGTTACAGTAAACGTAGGTTGTGTTGAACCACTAAGAGGTTGGTAACCGTTAGTACCTGCGTACTGAAGGTCAACAAGAATCTTAAGAACACCGTCCTCATCAACGATTGCCTGTCCGTACTTCTGTACTTTCACGTTGAAAGGAATAGCATCACCAGCAGTGATTGTTTCGTCTGCATAAGGACTTGGAGCAGTCAAGTTAATGTCTGCAACAACTTTTAAACCAGCAAGGAAACTCTCAGTGTCCATAGGAACACCAGTAGGTCCAACCAATTTACCAGCTTCAGTAGAATAAATTCCACCAACCCAAAGTTCAGCGAATTTGTCAGTACCAATTGTAAATGTCTGAGCAGTAGTTGCACCAGTTACAACGGTAATGTCACCTTTTGAACGGTCAAATAATGAAGTTCCTTCTTCATCATACTTAGTAGCGTAGAAGCTATCATATAATGAACGGTCTTCGAATTGAGTTCTTGCGTTTGCAGCTTTGTCAGCAGCGTTTCCATATGCACCATCAGGTGAAGTATGGTAGCCTTCAGCTTGCTCTGCCCAAGGAGCAGTAGTAGAGTCAACCCTAACACTTGCTTTTGGGTTGATATAATATAACTTACCAATAGGTAGGTTAAGTGCCTGTACAGACACGATGTCGTTTGCTAACAATTTAGCAAATACTCTTCGGATTACTGGAAAAGCAACGGTTTCGAACTGTCCACTGTTACTTGAGTCTGAAGACTCATTAACCATGTGAGACAACTGGTTCTCAAATAATTGAGCGCAGTTTTCTTTAACGTTTCCTTCCAATCCTTCTAACAGACCAATCTTTTCCCAACGATTAGTTGTTATTTCTCTTTGTTCACGGAGTTGCTTTAAACCAATGTTACCAACTTCCGCACTTTCCATTAAAAATCCCATTTTATTTATGTATTTTAAATTTTCTAATTTATTTTTTTGCTTCTTATGAGTTCAAAGATTTCTTACCTCTGTTCTCAGCATACTCAATTAATTTCAGCATCTTATTAACATGCTCGTTATCTTTGTATGCAGTTACTTCTTTAGCTTCCTCAAGACTTTGCTTTGAAGAAGGTGCTACAGAAGCACTCACCTTACCTTCAATGCTTTCAGTTAAAGTAGGTTTGCTTGTCTTCATTTCTGAAAGAATGCTCTTATACTTTTCCTGTGATTCAGCTATTGTATCTACCTTTTTGAACTCGTTGATAATCTTAATCTTATCTTCTTGAGTTAAAGCAAGACTTTCATTCACCAATAGGTTATTTACATGCGCTAAATTGGTATTGAATGTTGCCATTTCCTTTAATTGGTCACGATACTTTTCAATTGCAGACTTGTATTGTTCTACTAACGTAGTCACTGACTGCTTGTATTTCTTAGTTTCGTTTAATTTCTTTGTCAAACTTTTGTTTTCACTAATCAAACTACTAATCTTTGTTTCACCCTCATTCTTCATTGCTGCACGTAGTCTCTTTTCTTTACCGTAATTGGTATTGTCATTAGCACCTACTTGCCTTGCATTTGAATGTGTTTGGGTGTGTTGAATATTTTCTTCAACTTCTTGTTCTTCCATTGCTGGAGCACCAAGAACTGCTTCGACATCAGAGTCAGTAATTTCTTCCTCGTCAATCATTGCTGTGGTAGGACCGCCTGACTCACGCCCGGGGATGCTTTGCTTACCACCTTGATTTTTTTGTTCTGCAACTTCTTCCTCGTCAATCATTGCTGTGGTAGGACCACCTGATTCACGCCCGGGGATGCTTTGCTTGCCACCCTGTTGCTTTTGTTCGCCAATACTTTGAATCATTTCGTCAATCTGATTTTTCATACTAACGAGTTTGTCATAAGCGATGCCATCGTCTTTACCACTCTTAGGATTGGTATTGATAGCTTCAATCTCATTCATTGCAGAGATTTCTTCTTCAATTTCATCCATAGTGATAACTTCGTCATCTTCTTCAGCGTTTTCGAGCGCAGTACCTACGGCACTTGCGTCCATTTCTGTCATGTCAAATTCTTCTTTTACCGAAGTTTTGTTTGCAAGAGTGTCTTGCTTTGTAGTAATTTTTTCGACAAAAGCGTCACCATCTACTGGTTCTTCTTTATTAGGAGTGTCGGCTTCAACGTCTCCCATGAAATCCTTTTCACGTTCTTCTTTTACAACGTCTGGTCCAGATTCAGGTGCTTTTTCTTCAAAAGGGTCACTCTCCTTTTTCACTTCACCTTCTTTAATAACCTTTTTGGTCTCTTTAGTTTCTTTCATAACAGATTCTTTGTTTGTTTCAGACTCTTCTAACTTCTCAGTCTCTTTATTTTCGTCTATTTTTTTATAAGACTCTTTTGTCTTTTTATTTTTATTTATTTCTTCCTTCAAAAGTTCGTTGAACTTCTCAGGATATGTTTCAGCTAAATTTTTTTTAGCATTAGCAACAGCAGCTTCCTGAATTTCATTGAATTCAATGAGAGCCTCTTTAATTACTGATGATTTTTTATCGTCTTTCATGTTCTTAAAATGTCGTATCTAATACTATAATTTTTATATAAATACATTCTCGTTACGAAAAAGTGTTATTTTTTATAAAAACTCAGGTATTTTTCTTGTATATTAAATTAATTAATTCTATCTTATGGGTTTTTACAATAGGAATTTATCGATTGCTTTCACGATTTTAGT
>Ga0180433_10004681_pt1 | contig 19000 bp, 17 predicted proteins | sample SS_ome_8_FD_132980 | JGI IMG/M metagenome (GOLD analysis project Ga0180433, IMG submission 132980) | Hypersaline lake sediment archaeal communities from the Salton Sea, California, USA - SS_1_D_1 metaG | ecosystem: Environmental > Aquatic > Non-marine Saline and Alkaline > Hypersaline >... | reverse complement strand
GCCGAGACACGCAGCTTTCCACAGACAGAACAGAAAATCGGTCTGGATCAGCGTGAATCTGCGTTCGATCTAGTGCAAATCCGAAAAGGAGGGACGCGATGAGAGAGTATCGCTTCATCCAGGTGGACGTTTTCACCGACAAACCGTTCGGTGGCAATCCCCTGGCGGTCTTTCCCGAGGCCGAGGGACTAACTACAGAGGAGATGCAGCGTCTGGCGAAGGAGATGAATCTGTCGGAGACCACCTTCGTGCTGCCGCCGCAGGCCGCGGGGGCCGATTTCACGGTGCGTATCTTCACCCCGGCTGCGGAGCTGCCCTTCGCCGGACACCCTGTCGTAGGCACCCATTGGGTCCTGGCGCACCTGGGGCGCGTGGAGCTGCGCGAGCCGGTCACGCAGGTCCACTTCGAGCTGGGCGTCGGCGTACTGCCGGCCGACCTGTACGTGTCTGATGGCTGGGTGGAGCGTGTGGTTATGACCCAGGATCGTCCCTCGTTCCACGCCGTGCTGGAGGACGTGACCGATCTAGCGGTGGGCCTGGGCTTGCCTTCCGAAGCGATCACGGAGGTGGATCTGCCGGTGCAGATTGTTTCCACTGGAGTGCCCCAAATGATGGTGCCGGTGCGCTCTCTGGCCGAGGTGCGGGCGCTTGATGCAGGTGGACTGAACACCGCTGCCCTGAACCGGGTCTGTCGCGCCCTGGGTACCGAGTGTGTGATGGTGTTCACCTTCGAGACGGAGCGACCCGAGGCCACGGTCCACGTGCGCATGTTTGCCCCGCTGCTGGGGGTGCCCGAGGATCCGGCCACCGGCAGCGCCAACGGCGCGCTGGGCGCCTACTTGGTCCACCATCGGGCCTTTCCTGAGCGAAGTCGAGGGACCGTGGAGGTGACCGGGCCTACCAGTTACATTGTCAGCGAGCAGGGCTCAGAGATCGACCGGCCTAGCACGCTTTACGTCGAGGTAGACCGGGCCGGTGAGGAGATCACTGCCGTGCGGGTGGGCGGGGAGGTGGTCCTGGTGGTCGAGGGTGTGGTGCGATTCTGATATGGGCGGGGTAGCTGACTTCCCGAGATAGCTGGATGAAGAATTTCTGGCGCGGTCTGTTGGCGACACTGCCACTGGCTCCCGGGGTCGTGGCCTTCGGCTTGCTCTACGGTATGATGGCACGGCAGGTAGGGTTCAGCCCTCGGGAGGCGTGGGCTATGTCGCTCATCGTCCACGCTGGCTCAGCACAGTTTGCGGTCGTGGGGATGTGGGAGACTGCCGGTGTGGTTCCTATCGTCCTGACTACGCTTGTCATCAACCTGCGCCATCTGCTACTGGGTGCTTCGGTGGCCCCATACCTGCGCGGCCTATCCCCGCTGTGGAAGGCGCTCCTGGCGCTGTGGATGTCCGACGAGTCCTACGCGCTGGCGATCGCAGAGTACGAGCGGGGCCAGGGAGATCATCTCTATTTCCTGGGAGCCAACGTCGGCATCTACCTGGCCTGGACGACCAGCGGGCTGCTCGGTGCGCTGCTGGGCGCCGCCATCCCCGATCCCAGCCAATATGGGCTTGACCTGTTCTTCCCCCTGGGCTTCCTCGGACTGCTGACCGCTTTCCTGAAGGACCGCATTGGCGTGGCCGTTGCAGTGGCAACTGGAGCACTGGCCTTGTTGGGAACGGTCTTCGTGCCTGGTAAGTGGATCATCATCGTGGCTGGCCTGCTGGGTAGCGGGCTGGGTCTGGCGTTGGAGGAGGTGGAGCGAGCGTGGATAAGCTCTTGATTTTCTTCGGCATGGCGCTGGCGACTTATTTCACCCGTTACACGATGATTGCTGTCCTGGGACGGGAAGTGCCTCCACTGTTGCAGCGGTGGCTGCGGTACGTGCCTCCGGCGGTGTTGGCGGCGCTCGTCGTGCCGGCGGCCCTGGCGCCGCAGGGTCGACTGGCGCTTGGCCTCCCGGCCTGGGCTGCGATGGCGGGGGCATTCGTCGCCTGGCGCACCCGCAGTGTCCTGTGGACTATCGTGGGGGGGATGGCCGTGTTTTGGATTCTGTGGATGCTTGGGGCGTGAGGTCCGGCTAGGGCGGCAAGGTGTTTTGGGTGTAGAGTAAGCCAGAGTGCATTTGACAGATTCCCCAGACAGGTATTACAATGGGCTGAGGGCCGAATCTCAAAGCAGATCTGTAGATGAATTGCAGGTGGGTAGTCGCCGCTTGCGGAAAGGGAGATTTTGTCATGGAATATCGAACTCTGGGACAAACGGGGGTGCAGGTATCCCGCCTCTGTTTTGGGACGATGTCATTCGGCGGCATAGCCGACGAGGAGACTTCTGCCGCCATGTTCCACCGGTGCCGCGAAGTTGGCATCAATTTCTTCGATACCGCGAACGTCTATTCTGATGGCCGTTCCGAGGAGATCCTGGGCCGGTTGATTGCCGACTGCCGCGACGAGATTGTCCTCACGTCCAAGGTCGGCTTCCCTATCGGCGAGGGTGTGAACAAACAGGGGCTGTCGCGTCGTCACATCATGCTTGCAGTGGAGGCCAGCCTGAGGCGCCTGGGCACCGATCGCCTGGATCTCTACTTCCTGCACACGTTTGAGCCCCAGACGCCGATCGAGGAGACGCTGCGTGCGCTGGACGACCTGGTGCGTCAGGGCAAGATTCTATATCCGGCGGCCAGCAACTGGGCCGCGTGGCAGATCGCCACGGCGTTGGGTGTCTCGGCCCGAGAGGGGCTGGCGCGCTTTGCCTGTATCCAGCCTATGTATAACCTGGTCAAACGGCAGGCGGAGGTCGAAATCCTTCCATTGGCGCAGATGGAGAACCTGGGTGTCATCTCGTACAGTCCCCTGGGCGGTGGCCTTTTGACCGGCAAGTACGGCACGGAACGTCGGCCAGAGAGTGGGCGGCTGGTGGAAAGGGAAATGTATATGAGGCGCTACGGTGATCCGACGTACTATGGGATTGCCGAGCGTTTCAGCGCCCACGCCAGGGAGCGAGGTGTACACCCCGCAACACTGGCGGTGGCGTGGGTCATGTCGCACCCGGCGATCACGGCGCCCATCGTCGGCGCGCGCGACGTGGAGCAACTGGAGGCGTCGCTGGCTGCAGCGGACGTAGCGATGACGCCCGAGTGGCGCGCTGAGATCTCTGCGCTATCGGTCGAACCGCCGCCGGCGACCGACCGTACCGAGGAAAAGAGTGGCATATTCTACCGGGGCGGCAAGCCCAAGTGAGGCAGTTGTGCCTATAAGGCACGCGACGCCTTATGGGCCGCGTCCGCTTGCTGGGCGAATGGTTTATTTCTTTGTTTTCGGGTACATCACTTGGAAAATCGACGCGGTATCAATGCAAGGAGGCAAGCAATGAATGTAAGAGAGAATCGCCGACTACTGTTGCTGGCTGGCACGTTCCTGGTACTGGCTGCGCTGGCCTGCAACGCCCCTGGCGCGGCGACGCCTACCCCTGCCCCCACAGTGCCCCCGGTGGCGGAAGCTAGCCCCACGCCACTCCCGACGACAGCCCCAACGACGGCTCCAACTGCTACCCCCGTGCCGGATGTCTCCGGCCCAGGCGGTTGTACATTGAACGCCACCTACGTCGCCGATGTCACCGTACCGGATGATACGGAGTTTGCCCCTGACGAGGCCTTCACCAAGGTGTGGCGTGTGCGTAACTCCGGCACCTGCGCATGGGAGGCTGGGACGAAGCTGGTGTTCATCTCCGGCGAGCCACTGGGTGGATCTGTGGAATCGGACGTGGCGGCAGTCGCCCCTGGATCCAACACCGACGTGAGCGTGGATCTGGTTGCGCCGGGCGCGCCGGGAACCTACCGCTCCACGTGGCAATTACAGAGCCCGGATGGTGTACGCTTTGGCAGTCAGATCTACGTCCAGATCGTCGTACCATCACCGGCTACTGAGACCCCCACGCCGACCGAGGAACCCACCGAGGAGTCTGATCCACCGGATCTGGTCATCACTGAACTGAAGATCGATACCAGCGACCCCCGGCAGGGTGTCCCACTACACATTGTCGCCACGCTGCGGAACCAGGGCGGTAGTACTGCCGAAGACTTTCGCTGGGCCTGGCGGGTCTGCGTTCACGAGGGCTGCGAGTACACCGAAGCCCCGGGCGCCTTCACGCTGGAGCCGGACGAGGAAGTCACAGCGCAGATGGAATATCTGTTCGGCGGCTACGCCAACTACACGACCGAGGCGTGGGTGGATTCCCGCGAGGAAATCGAGGAGGGTAACGAGGATAACAACACCCGCGAGTTGGAGATTTCCGTCAAGGCTGGCCTGCCGGACCTGATCGTCTCCGCCGTCGAATTCGACCCCGACCCGCCCACTCAGGATGAGGATATGACTGTGGAGGTGATCATTGAGAACCAGGGCTCGAAGCCGACCGGTGCCTTCGCCGTCGAATGGTGGTCTAGTATCAACGCGCCGGCGCCGGCCTGTGAGTGGGATCTGACCGGTGGTCTGGCAGAGGGCGGGACGGTCACGTTGGATTGCACGCATGCCTATCCCAGTTGGTACGGCAAAATCACCACCCGTGCTGTCGCCGACGTGAACGACGACGTCGCTGAGCTGGACGAGGCCAACAACGTCCTAGAAAAAGACACGCCTGTGAGAAAGCCCTAGGGATTGGGCCGTGATAGAACCCTTACAAGCCTCCTGGAGGCATCCGGCTTTCAGGAGGCTTGTTGGGTGGTTTTGCACAGGTATGCGCTGCGCTAGAGCACCAGTTCCACGTCCAGCGCCGAGAGCACCTCGTCTATGGGGTTGATGATCGTGGCGCTCTCCGATCCGGCGAAGAGAAGCCCAACCACGCGCGTGCCCATGTCCAATACAGCCGAACCGGAATCGCCTGGCCCGCTCATAGGTCCAGCGACCAGTTGGTCGGTGAAGAGCGCCGTGCGTCCCTCGTAGTCAATGCGCAATGTGGCGTCCATTTGAGTGATGAGGCCCTGGGTATAGCCGGTGGTTCGTCCCGTCTTCTGGATTGCCATACCCAACCCAGCTGTGCCCACGCCCGTCGGCGCGCCGATGTGGAGAATCTCCCCCTTCACCAGGTCCGGCGAGAGGGGACGGGCCAGCGCAGCATCCACGCGGTTGATCCCTTCGGTTTGCTTGACAGCTTGGAGCTGGTGGCTTGACCCCAGCGCCCCGGCGACGTAATTCAGCATTTCGGCGGACCACTCAGCGATAGGGCATTCCGACGATGCAGTGCCAAAATCCAGAGGGACATAATCGCCCAGCGTAGCGATGCGATCGCTCGCCGTACCGCCATCGGAGGGGCCAGGCTGAAGGATGCCATCTTCCTGCTGGCCCTGGTTCACGTCGGCCAGGACGTGGTTGTTTGACAGAATGAACACTTCCCCATCCCGCTGCACCAGGCAGCCGAACGTGCCGGCTGTGATGTGATAGTGGCCCAGGGAGACGCCAGGTGGGACGACAGGGCGCCAGCGATCCCGGGTTCCTGCCCCGAAGGCGCGCAGTACGCCCGTGGCCACCACGTCTGTCTTGACGCCGTCGAGTGCCTGGGGCACCAGGTCTTCTGCGGAGAGCGCGGACGGGTCCACTTTGTGCGTGACCGAGACAACCAGGCACAGGTCATCGGTCAGGACACCGTGGCTGATCTTGTGTCCGAGGCCGACCCCTACGACGTTGCGCTTGCTCAATAGGTGGGTGGCATGAGACTCCTTGACTTGCTTCATCTGAGCCGTTAGTTGTGTGGCCATCCAATCCCTCCTTGTAGTGCCCGCAACTGCCCCACGGCCTGTACGTCCACAGGTATGCCCTCCAGTTCACTTGGAACTACATCATCCGGGTCGAGCTGCGAGCGAGAGACCTTGTGGGTCACCGAGACGATGATCGCAGGCTCGCCCGTTGTTTCTCCCCTGTGCTGTCGAAACCCGATCCCCACCCCAACGACGTTGGCCTTGCGCATCAGGTCGACCTCGTAGGCAGATTTGACCGCGCGCAGGCGATCCAGTTCCTGTTCTGTGATCATCTGATCCTCCCGCCTTTCCTCATGTGAAGGACAAGAATCCAGTCCCCACACACTTCCGCCGGACCCCCGGCTTCTGCGAGCATCGGTGCGCATGGGGTCAGGCCGTTCGACGGTTGGTGTGCCCACACTGTGGTCCTGGCTGAGCGAAGGCATGTTCTCGAAGCACGCCGCTAAGGCGTGGGTGTGTTCTGCCGATATAGCTGCAGCTGTATTACCATGGCCCGCTGAGCACGGGCGGTCGCCTCCAGTTGCGTGTCCCCAACTGCCTGTGCCAGCTCGGCTGCCTGTGCCAGGTCGGCGATGGCTGCGGGGTAATCCCCTTCCTCTGTGGCGACGCCTGCCCGCACGAAATAAGCATAGCCTGAATCAGGGTTTTCGCGAACGGCTTGTTCTGCATCGGCCCGGGCTGCGGACAGGTTGCCCACTCGCAGGAATGTCATACTCCGCTGCAGCAGGAAATCCAGGTCCTTCTCGTACAAAGAACGAGCCTTTTCAAAATCTGTCTGCGCGCTATCTAGATTGTCTAGCTCGAAGTGGATCACGCCCTGCCAAATCCAGAGTTCGGGGTTGTCCAGGTTGAGGTCGGTGGCTGCTTCGAACTCAGCCAGCGCCGCCTGCAGATCTCCTTCCTGGATCAAGGCTTCCCCTCTGGCACTGCGCTCCAAAGCCTGGCGTACCTCGGGCGGAGGAGCGATGAAGCGATCGTAGATCAGCCAGACGACTGCGAGGACGAGCAGGCCCCCGATAGCCCCAAGCAGCCATCGACGCAGACGGCGCTTCCGCTCCTGAGAAACTGCCTCGTCCAGGTACCACCACCAGCGTGCCCGGGCTGGCTTGACGGCGCCCCGCTCCTCTGGCAATGCCATCCCGGCCTCGGCCACGAAGCGGCTCTGCCGGCGGCGAAGTTGCCGCTGCACAGTCTCGAACCGAGCGCGCTCGGCGCGCACATCCGCGCCAGATGCATCCAGGTCCGCTAAAGCATCGGTGGCCTGGTCGAACAGGTAGAGCAGTTCCAGTGCCTGGGGGCCGGCTCCACGCAGGTTGGCTACTCGGATCTCGGCCTCGTCCAGTGCCTCGCGGATGCGATCGGTTGGTGTATGGGCTGTGGGGGGAATGAAGTACTTGGCCATAGTCGGACCGCTTCACTCACTTTGCCCGAGTTCCTCGTACACCTGCTCGATCCCAGCTTTGATACGACGCATGACCTGCTCACGTTCATCGTCGGGAAAGGGGAAGAGCGGCAGCATCTCGGTGACCACGGCTGCCACATCCGCCTCCTCCCCGGCTGCGTGCATTGAGCGCGCCCGCCGGCGCGCCAGGGCGACATAATCACTGAGCGGCCGGGTGTCGTCCTGACTGCAGAGTGGGCCACGGCCGGGCACGATGGTTGTCTCTGCAAAGCGCGCTCGTCGCAGCGCTGTCAGTGTGCTCAACCATGCCTTGGTGTCCGGCGCTGCGTGCAAGAAGGGGTGGCTGTCCGTGATCACCGTATCGCCCGCGAACAGCACGTCCTGTTCGGGCAGGTAAAGCCAAGCGCTGCCTGGCCCGGCCCCGGCCACGTGCCTGACCGTGACATCCGCCCCCCCCTTGTGCAGCGTGATGCTGGTGCTGAACATAATCTCGGGCAGCGCGATGGACACCTCTGCCAACTCATCAGTTGCCTCAGGGTATAGGCGTCCCCAGCTATCGACGACGCCGCGCCAGAAACCATCGGTGTAGGCAGCCGCTCGATCGTAGCCTCCCCGTGCAGAAACGATGGGTGCCCCCAGCAATCCGGCACTCAACAGCCGGTCGGGGTGGGCGTCGGTGAGCACTACGTAAAGGATGGGGCCTCCAGCCGTCTCCTCGATCTGCTGCCGCCAAGCGCGGGCGTCGTGCGGCAGGGTCGGCGCATCCACAGCGATGGCCCCCGCTGGCAAGATGACGAATCCGACGTTCACGCCAGGAAATTCGGTCGAAGCGTAGATGTTCGATGCAATCTCTTTCATAGGCATAGGAATGGTCACTCGTTTCTAGTTGTCTAATTGCAGATCCATCAGCACCGCCTGGACGTGGGACGCGCCAGCTACTGGCGCGCTCCCCTGGGCCAGATGAGGGCGCCCTCCCCCTTTGCCACCCAGTTGCGCGCAGGCCGCTTGCAGCGCGGCTGCCATGTCCAGGTCTATCCCCTCGGCACGCGAAAAACACAGATGCGTGCGCTTGCCGACGCTGGCCAGCAATGCGACCAAATTCGGGATCTGAGTTAGCTCTTGGGCCAGTGCGCGCAACTCGCTCGGCTCACGTTGCTCCCAGACCTTGGCCACCACGCGGTATGGCTCGACAAAAACGGCGGTTTCTACCAGTTCATCTGCTTCCACTTTGAGCAGGCGCGTGCGTGCTTTACGCAAATCGTGGCGCAGTTGCTTGGCCTCGGCCTGCAGCCGTTCCACAGCTTGGTCCAGTTCCCAATAGCCGACGGTCAGCAAAGACGTCAGCTGATGGATTATCTCGTTCTTGGCCTGATAATCACGCGCGGCACGGCCACCGCATAAGAACTCAACGCGCGTCTCGTTTCCGCGATAGTCGAGGTTTGTGATTTTGATCAGGCCGATCTCGCCAGCGTGCGCGACGTGTGTCCCGCCGCAGGGGTTCACGTCGAAGTCAGCGACTTCCACGATGCGCACCGGGCCCTCCACGGTGGGCGGGCGCCGCAAGCGCAGGGTCGCCAGTTCGTCGACATCGAAAAAACGCGTGCGAATGGGCCTGTTTTCCCAGACCACCTGGTTGGCCAATTCCTCCACTGGCTTCACTGCTGCTGGGTCCAGACGAGCCACGTTGATGTCTATTGTGGCGACGTGTGTGCCTAGATGGAACCCTACGGTATCAGCGTCGAGCACCTGCTCGAAGGCAGCGGACAGGATATGTTGGCCGGTGTGTTGCTGCATATGATCGAACCGACGGGACCAATCGAGTATTCCCTCTACCTCGTCCTCGTCCGCTGGCAGGGCGTGTTCCAGGACGTGAACGATGGCGCCATCCTCCTCTCGCACGACGGCGTCAAGTAGTGCGACCCCGCTCAGTGTCCCCCCGTCGGCTGGCTGGCCACCGGACGTGGGGTAGAAGGCTGTGCGGTCGAGCACAACAGCGGGTTGGTTGTCCCAGGTCGTTCGCTCGACCGTGTGGGCGGAGAAGCGGGTGCAGTATGCATCCGCGTAGTATAATTGTTCAGTCATCCGACCTCCAAGGGTAGGGTGAAATGGAAGGTAGAGCCGTGGCCTAGCTCGCTTTCAACCCAAATACGGCCACCGTGGGCCTCTATGGCCACTTTGCAGAATGATAAACCTAGCCCAGAACCTGTTAAGCCTTTGGCGCCTTCCAGACGGGCAAAGCGGTCAAAGACGCGCTGACGGGATTCCGGGGGAATCCCATGGCCAGTGTCTGAGACAGACAACAGCAAGTCCTCCCCCGCCTTTTCGACGCTTAAGGTGATGAGTCCTTCTTTTGGCGTGTACTTGACTGCGTTGTCCAGCAGGTTCGTCAGCACACGTACGATCAGCTCGCCATCGGCCAACACCTTTGGGAGGCCGGGGCTGATTTGCGTCGTCAATGTCTGCGCTCGATTGAGAGCCAGCGGCTGGACTTGCTCGATTGCCTCCTGAACCAGCGATTCAGCGCTCAAAAACGTCTTTTTTAACTCCGTTTCACCTGCCTCCAGGCGGCCCATGTCCAGTAGCGAGTCGATCAGCCGATATAGCTTGTGTCCGCTTCGCATAGCAATGCGTACCAACTTTGTGACCGGCACTGTGTCATCTTGTTCTACGAAAGCGGCGAGAATCAACTGCAGGCTGCTCATGATGCTACCCAGCGGATTACGCAGATCGTGGACGATCATGTGCGTCAGGTCTTCGCGCATGCGTTCCAATGTCGCCCGCTCCGAAACATCGTGCCCGATCCACTGGATGGCCTCCTGCTCGCCGTAGTCAATCTTGGCCATGTGTGTTTCCAGGATGTGGACCTCATCGCCTGATGGGATCTGTATCTCGAGGCTGGGGCGGTGGCCTTCTTGAGCCTTTTGTATGAGCATCTGGCACGTCCGTCGGTCGATTCCGAATGTGCTGCAGAAATCGGCTCCGTTGAGTTCCTCCCGCGGGCGCCCGAGCATCTCAATCACCTGCTGGTTGAGGTCTAAGACCTTTCCATCCAGATCCAACACGATGATGGGATCGGCGCTGTTGTTGAAGAGATTCTCATAGCGACGCTCGGCCTGCCGCACGCGTTCGTAGAGTTCGGCGTTGCGGATAGCGGCGGCGGCTAAATCAGCTGTCGCGAGCAACAGTCTTTGTGCATCTCGGTCGAAAGTGCCTGAGGCAGGATTGAGTATCTCGATCACGCCGATGGGATGTCCCTCGATCTTGACCGGGACGGCGAGGAGTGCGCGTGTGTACAAGCCAGTCCTTTCATCCACGCCCGCGTAAAAGCGCTCATCCGAGCGAGCTTCGGGCACTATCGCTGATCGGCCTGTCTGAACTACCCAGCCCGCAATCCCCACGCCTCCGTCCAGGCGCAGCCCGGTCACTTCTGCGGCCCCTCCGCCGACAGCAACACGGAAGGTCAGATTTCCTGTTTTCTCATCCAACAAGGCGACCGACGCGGCTTCCACCTGAAAGTAATCTCGCACCTGAGTCATAAGAGACTGCAATACGCTATCCAGGTCGAGACTGGCGCTGACCAACTGGCTGGTTTCGTGAAGGAAGGTGAGCTCGCGCAGGCGCTTGTGCATTCGCTTGATTTGCCGCTCGTTCAACTCCTGGCCTATGTCTTGGGATCCGTACGATGGGGTGAGAGATTGGGTGCCTGTCATCGGCTGTCAAACACGACCTCCTCCCGTCCCTGCAGTTTCTCCAGAATCTTCTGCGTGATTAAATCCAAATGCTGGGAATTCAACACAAAGTCCAGGTCGTCGGAGGGCACGCTCAGCACCGGGCATAGTGAGAATCCATCGATCCACTCTTCGTACAGTGTATTTAATTGCTCCAGGTAGCTCGCGGCAATGTCCTTTTCATAAGGACGGCCTCGGCGGCGGATACGCTCTTGAAGTGTGGGAACCGACGCTCGCAGGTAGACAATCAGATCGGGTGGGGGGAGTATGGCGGTCACGACCTGATACAATTCCCAGTAACTGCGGTAATCTCGCTCCTCCATCAAGCTCTGCTGGTACAGGTTACGGGCGAAGATTTCGGCGTCCTCGTAGACTGTGCGATCCTGGATCACTGAATTTTCGCGTTGGTGCAGTTGCCAGTGGTGACGCAATCGGCGTGAGAGAAAGTAGATCTGCGAGTGAAAACTCCAGCGCCGCATATCTTCATAGAAGTCGGCCAGATAGGGGTTGTCATTGACTGCTTCAAAAAAGGGCTCCCAGTTCAATTCCTCTCTCAGGAGCGCTGTCAGTGTGGATTTGCCTACTCCGATGTTGCCCGCGATTGCGACGAAACGTTTCATATTACTCTGCCTCCTGCAGATCAACACCAATCGCGTGGGCCAGGTGCCGCAATCGTCCCATTGTGTCCTGCAGGGCTGCCCTCAGCTCTACTTCGGGGTCGCCGGGCTCTATGGCCCTTTCGGCCAGCGTGGCTCCCAATCGCCCCATCGCTTCGTTCGCCGCTAGAAACTTTCCCACCGTGTCCAATTTCGATGCCGCGTGAGCTGCCTGTGTCGGTGCTACTTCTGTTCGAGGCATATCCGTGGGTTCGATCTGGGGCAGTGGTCGCTGGTGTGCTCCAATCCCGAGTGCTGCGCGCACCTGGTTCTCGACGAAGGCAAGAGCAGCAGGGTCTCGGACGTAGTTCAGCTCATTGGTGTTGATGGTTAACACCCGTGCCCGGGAATACGTAGCGAAATATCGTTCGTAGGCCTGTCGGAGTCGCTCAATGTACAAGCGGTCCATGTCCCGTTCATAGGCCCGGTCGCGGGCTGCGATGCGGCTCATCAGTACCTCGGTATCAGCCCGCAGAAAGATGACCAGGTCAGGTTGCGGGATGCGGTCAGCCAGGACATTGTAGAGCCGCTCGTACACGGCCCACTCGTCCCCCGACAGATTCAGGTGGGCAAATAGACTGTCCTTCGAAAAGGTATAGTCTGCAATAAGGGGGCCATGCGCTAAATCTTGCAGAACGTTCTGTTGCTGCTGGTAGCGGCTCAATAGAAAAACCATCTGGGTCTGGAAGGCGTAGCGAGCGCGGTCGGCATAGAAGCCAGCGAGAAAGGGATTCTCTTCGAAGGCTTCCAGTAGCAGATTCGCTTTGAAACGAGGCTGCAGCAGACGAGCCAGCGTTGTCTTCCCCACTCCAATGGCGCCCTCAATGGCGAGGAAGAAAGATTGCATTAGATATGGCCTCCATATCCGCGATCGATCAAAGGATACTCTGACGTGAACGAAATGTCAAGATAGGTCTCTTATGTACCGGCCACCTTCTGGCCGTAGGTCAGCAGAGTTTCGACCATCGCTGCGTCCCGCGCCTCGGCGTAGACCCGCAACACAGGTTCGGTCCCGGAAGGACGGATCAGCAGCCACGAATCATCGGATAGCAGGTACTTGACCCCGTCGAGTGTCACCGCGTCGGTCACGTTCTGTCCTCCCAGCGACTGGGGCACATTGTCGATCAGGCGAGCTACCATCTCTGCCTTGGCGACGGGGCGGCGGAGTGGGATGTCGCAGCGGGTATAACAGGCTGGCCCAACGTTGGCCTGGAGGTCAGCCACCAATTCATGCAGAGGGGCACCAGCGGCGGACACAACCTCCAGCAGCAGTAGTCCTATCAGGACGCCATCACCCTCAGGGATATGGCCCTTGATGCTGATCCCACCTGATTCTTCGCCTCCGATAAGCACATCTCCGTTCAGCATGTGGTCGGCGATGTAGTTGAAGCCCACAGGCGTCTCTATTAGCGGCAGGTTGTAGCGCGCGGCCAGCCTATCCACCATGCGAGTGGTAGAGATGCTCTTGACGACCGTACCGCTCCCCCCGCGTTGCTCAACCAGATGTCGGAGTGCCAGTGCAAAGATGTGGTGAGCGTCGACAAAGTTCCCGTTGGCGTCCATAGCGCCGATGCGATCGCCGTCGCCGTCGGTAGCCAGCCCAATGTCTGCGTGGTGGGACTGGATGGCCGCCCCCAACGCGCTCAGATAGTGGGCCATGGGTTCTGGGTGGATACCACCAAACCCCGGGTTCATCTCGCCCCGGATCTCGTACACCCGGCACCTGGTACGGGCCAACATGTCAGCGATGCACTTACGACCGGAGCCATACATCGCGTCGGTCACTGCTCGCAATTCGCCGTCTGAGATCACGTCCAAATCCACCAGTTGAGTGAGGTGCTCGTAGTAGGCCCAGGCCGGATCGAACCGGCGGATGAGGCCCTGATCGAGCGCTGCTTCATATTCCATCACGTTGGGTCCACGAGCTACCTCTTGGTTATGTATCAGGCGAGCTTCGACTTGATGCGCCTGCTCCGGCAGCGCTGCCCCGCCGAAGGCGGCCTTCAGCTTGATGCCGTTATAGCGCGGTGGGTTATGGCTGGCTGTGATCATCACGCCGCCGGCGGCCCCTTTGTGGACGACAGCGTACGAAATCGCCGGGGTTGGAGCATCGGCGCGGGTGAGATGAGAGATGATGCCGTTGCCAGCCAGGACGCGGGCTACCTCAGCGGCGTAACGGTCAGAGAGAAAGCGGGTGTCAAAACCAACGACCACCTCGGGTGGCCCACTGTCAGACTCTTCGAGTACATAGTCGGCGATGGCTTGAGCTACCAATCGCAGGTTAGCGAAGGTAAAGGTGTCTGAGATGACAGCCCGCCAGCCATCGGTGCCGAACTTGATTGTCATAATCTACCTCCTGGGACAGCTTGAGGCTTCGTTCAGCGAATAACGCGGCGCAGTACCTCGTGCTCGTTCTAGATGGACGAAGCGGCTTTGAAGATCAGGGCTTGGAAGTTCTTGCGAACAACTTCTTTGGCATGAACGCTCAGTCGCTTGCGTGGCTGCAGCCTGATGAGAGCCTCGTTCTGATAGCAAGCCGATGTGGGCACTCGGCTGGATTTCACGAGCCCGGATTATAGTCCTAGAACCGGAAATGGTCAAAGTCATACGTCGAAGTAGAGTTCCACCTCGTAGGGGTGCGGCCGGTTGCGCACCTGATAGTATTCGTCCATCTTGAACGCGATCCAACGCTCGATCAGGTCTTCGCTGAAGACTTCCCCAGCCAACAGAAAATCGTGATCGTCTGCCAGTGCATCTAGTGATTCCTTGAGCGACGAGGGAAGCGGCCGGATCCTCGCTCGCTGTTCCTCGGTCCAGGAGAAGATGTCGGCATCGATCGGGCCAAAGCCCGCTTCAGTAGGGTCAATCGTCCGGCGGATACCGTCCAGTCCGGCCAGGAGTTGCGCCGCCAGTGTCAGGTAGACATTGCAGGTAGCGTCCGGCGGGCGGAACTCGAAGCGCACCTGGTCGGGTTCGGTGGCGTACCGTGGAATGCGTACAGCCGCGCTCCGATTGCCGATAGAGAAGAAAGCGTTGACGGGGGCCTCGAAGCCCGGTACGAGCCGGCGGTAGGAGTTAGTGCTGGGACTGGCGAAGGCCAACAACGCTGCTCCATGCAGCAGCAGCCCGCCGATGTAATACAGGGCTGTTTGGCTCAGGAGACCATATCCTGCTGGATCGTAGAAAACGTTATGGCCGTCCTTGAATAGATGTTGATGGAAGTGCATCCCAGATCCGGCCTCGCCGTATATCGGCTTGGGCATGAATGTGACCGTCTGACCGTGCTGGTGAGCGATCATCTTGGTGACGTATTTCACGATCATTGTCACGTCGCCGGCTTCCAGGAGGCCCAACAGCGGCGTCTCAATCTCGCATTGCCCTGGACCGCCGACCTCGTGGTGGTGATACTTGATGGGGACACCCATCGCCTGGAGGTGCAGGCTCATCTTGGTGCGCAGGTTGTAGAGTGTGTCCTTGGGGGGGATAGCGTGATATCCACCGTGGAGAGGTATGCAGTGACCGTGTCCTCCCGCGCCACTGCGCCAGGGTGCTTCCTCTGATTCGACCGTATACCCAGATCGATTCATCTCATTCTCGTATGCTACGCTATCGAAGACGTAGAACTCGAACTCTGGTCCCCATCGACTCTGGTCGGCAATGCCGCTCTTGACCAGGTGCTGCTCGGCACGGCGGGCGATGTTGCGCGGGTCGTCGGCGAAAGTCACCTTCGTATCTGCTTCAAGCGTGGTGCAAATGAAGCTAAGGGTGGCTGCGTCCCAGAAGGGATCGACAAAACCAGTCGAGAGGTCAGGCACCAGCACCATATCGCCTGCCTTAACCGATTTCAGACCAACGGCCGAACCGTCAAAGCCGATGCCGTCCTCCAAGAGCGCCGGAACAAACTGAGCTTGAGGGATTGTGAGGTGGTGCCACCCTCCCCACAGGTCAGCAAACTTCATATCAATCATCTGCACGTCGTTCTCTTCCACGTAATGGCGCGCTTCCTCGAATGTGGTAAACATTATGCTCCTTTCGCGGATGTGCTTGGGTTGACGGGTACATTGGGAAGCTAGCACACGGGTGTATTGGGTTGACCAATCTGCTGGCTACCAATCTACCAATTCATCAATCATCGATCTGCCAACTCCCGATACACTGCCACCGTCTGCGCAGCGATCTGCGCCTGTGTGAAGTGGGCCAAAACCCGGTCCCGCCCCCGTCGGGCCAGCGTGCCCCATAACTCCGGGTCACGCATCAAGTGCACCAGGTGTTCCTTCAGTGCCTCCGTATCTTCTTCGCGGAAAATTAGCCCTGCGCCGCCCACCACTCGGGGAATCTCACCGCAGTCCGAGCCGACGACTGGTACGCCGCTAGCCATTGCCTCGATGAGCACTCGTCCAAACTGCTCGACCCAGTTTGGCTGGGATCGGGAGGGGACCACCAGTGCGTCTAGTTCGCGATAGAACGAGGGCATGCGGGTGGAAGGGATGTCTCCTTCAAAGACGACGTGATCACCAAGCCCCAGCTGACGGGCTAAGATTTCCAGCCGGTCCCGTTCTGGCCCTGCCCCAACGATGACCAGTCGCCACGTGCCGCTCATTCCTGCTGTTGCTTTGAACAACAGATCCACCCCTTTCTCTGGCACTAACCGTCCCACGTACCCGATACGAAAACCTCGGGCGGGGTCTCGACTGCGGGAGCGTGGAGTATAGATGTCGGGGTCTACACCGAATTGAGGGATGACGACCAGCGGCCCAACGTAGCCCTTTTCGGACCAGATCTTTGCTGCCCCGGCGCTTCCTGCGATGGCATAATCGACGTGGTGCAGGTTGTAGCGCTCGATCAGTCGAAAGGGGACGGGATAGCGACGATTCAGATTCTGCCACGTAAACCACAGCACACGAGCCCCAGATCTCTTGGCGGCCCGCAGCGCGTGGAACGTGGCGAAGTTGTAGGGCTCCTCGTCCACGTGCACCACATCCGGGGCAAAGGCGCGCAGCCGTTGACTCAATCGGGGATAGAAATGCAGGTGGAAACTGCCGTTGAACAAGATGGGTTCGACAACTAAATCGTACCCGTCCGTATGAGCTCGTTCAAGTCGCGTGACCCGGCTGCCGTCGTGCCACGATGGCGGTACGACGACCATCAGCTCAATATCTGGGAAACGGGCGATTTCCTCGAGCTTGCGTTGATACGCGCCCACCAGGCAGGCTTTGGATATCATCAAGACACGCATAGGTGCTCCATTACCTCAGTTCCTAACACGTCTGGACAGAGGTTTGACAAGCATTTGCATTGTGCTATAATTCGCGCGCTTCGGCAAGTGTGGCGAGCGGTGGAGGTCCTGCCGACTACCTGCAGAGTTGGGTGGGAGAGAGGGCTCAATCGGTGGCCCGTTTACTTCGCGGCCTTCGTGGCCGCGAACCCTTGTTTATCCACCTCATCGCCGTCACAGATGAATCAGTGAGCGATGAGTCAATGAGCGATATTCGATTTTCGTGAGTCACAGCGTCACCTGTTCATCGTTCGTTGTCCCGTTGTTCATTCCGAAAGGGAGGGGTATGATGGTGCGAAAGCGCATATTGGTTGGTATCCTTTTGATAGTCGTGCTGTTGGGAGTGACGCCGCTCTTTTCCCTGGCCGCGCCCGGCCGCTCGCGGCCAGCACAGGAGGGGGAAGAACTGCTAAAGAACCCGGGGTTTGAGGGCATCACCTGTGCTCCAAGCTCATCATCAGGGTGGTGCGACGACAACTGGAATCGTGATACGTTCAACGGCAGCGTCTATCAGGAGGTTTACACCCCCCAGGGATGGGTCACCTTCTGGAGCAATGGAACCAACCCTGTAGACGGTCGAAAGTATGGTCGACCAGAGTGCAAGGTCATTCCCAGAGTGGAGCCTTTCGTAGGACCTCCATCCCGCATCCACAACGGCAACTACGCTGTGATGCAGTTCGGCTTCTTCCGGGCCATCGACTCGGGCGTTTACCAGGTTGTGACGGGCCTTAGTCCCCAAGCCAACGTTCAGGCTTCTGCCTATGCCCAAGCCTGGGCCTGTGACGATGATGAACACGGGGCGTCCTCCTGCGGTGACGACTATCAGATGCTTTTCCAAGTAGGCATTGATCCGAATGGGGGCACCGATCCGTGGAACCCGAACGTCGCCTGGGCCAGCGGTTACTCCTACGACGATTTCCGCCTGATCGGGCCGGTACAGGCGCAGGTCGGGGATGGTGGCACAGTAACTGTCTTCCTGCGAGCGACCGCCAAGTGGCCCTACAAGCACAACGACGTGTACTTGGACGATGCATCCCTCGTCTACACGTCCCCACCGGCGACACCGACAAATACGCCACCGCCTCCGCCACCCACGGCTACCCCTGGTCCCTCTCCTACTCCATTGCCGCCGCCCACCCCCCGCCCTGATGGCGCGTCCGTCCACATCGTTCAATCGGGGGACACGCTCTTCGGTATCGCGCTGATGTACGGCGTAGATGTGGACCAGATTCGCGAACTTAACGCCAGCTCCCTCGGTTCCAACGATTTGATTCGGCCCGGTCAGGAATTGGTGATATCCCTGCCTGCTGAGCAACCTGCGCCTACTCCACAGTCTGCGCTCCCTACGCCTGCACCGACCGCTGTGTCGGCCGATTCTGAGGCCGAGCAGGGGGCTGGAGGGACTTCGATCTGCGTGCTGGCCTACCACGACCGCAACGCCGACACGCTCCGAGACGGTGAGACGGAAGAGCTCTTGCCCAATGCGGAGTTCACACTCGCTGATGCCTCTGGCGTGGTGGACCGATACACTTCCGATGGCATCAGTGAACCCTATTGCTTCACTGGGCTGACCCCAGGGTCGTATCGGGTGATCCAAAATGCGCCGCCAGGCTACGAGCCGAGCGGCCCTGCCGAGTGGCCGGTGGCAGTGGCCGAAGGGACCAGTCTGGACATTCAATTTGGCGACATGAGGAGCGAAGGCCCTGCAGCCTCTGGAGAGACCGCGGAGCCCACACCGGCGAATGAAGAAGAGGATGAACCAGCCAATGGCGGTTCGGCTGTGAGCAGCATCTTCGCGACCGTCGCCAAAGTCAGTGGCGTGTTGGTTTTGCTCCTGGCCGCGGCGGTGGCAGTGCTCTTCGTTCTCAATCGGCGGAGAATGTAGATCGACTGCACTAGTACTCAGACGCGCCAGCACAGCGTCGCCAGAGGCCCGGCGTTCTCCTCTGGCGACGCTTCTGCTTGGGGCGTCGTTTGGCACGGATGGCCCCGATGCTTCGCGAATCTTCTGCTGCAATGCGTCAATACGCATTGGGCGATGTAACCAGGTTGAAAAACGTCCAGATCAGGATCTTGATGTCCAGAAGCAACGACCAGTTCTCAATGTACCATAAGTCGTACCTGGTTCTCTCGACGATGGATGTATCGCCGCGCAGCCCATTGACCTGTGCCCACCCGGTCATGCCAGCCTTCTCCCAGTGGCGG
>Ga0180433_10004680_pt1 | contig 19008 bp, 12 predicted proteins | sample SS_ome_8_FD_132980 | JGI IMG/M metagenome (GOLD analysis project Ga0180433, IMG submission 132980) | Hypersaline lake sediment archaeal communities from the Salton Sea, California, USA - SS_1_D_1 metaG | ecosystem: Environmental > Aquatic > Non-marine Saline and Alkaline > Hypersaline >... | reverse complement strand
CCGGTTTTGGTCTTTTTTAAATTCCAAAACCGGGTTTTGAACCCGGGTCTGGTGCTTCAGCGCCAACGCGTTACGCAGCTAAAGCAGCGAACCCGGCTTGAAAGCCGGTTTTGGTCTTTTTTAAATTCCAAAACCGGGTTTTGAACCCGGGTCTGGTGCTTCAGCGCCAACGCGTTACGCAGCTAAAGCAGCGAACCCGGCTTGAAAGCCGGTTTTGGTTTTTAATTTTTAGATTTTAAATTAAAAAGTTCAGACAACTGCCTGAACTTTTTATGATTAAGTTTATTCTTTTTCTTCTGATTTTTCTGTTTTGTTTTTTTTCTTTTCACTCTCATTTTCATCTTTGTCTTGCTTTTACTCGTCTTCAGCGAGGCGAGTCTTTACACTTTCATCTTTCAACTTTTCCTTTTCAACTTTTATCTTTCCACTTTCATCTTTTACTTTATCATCGACCAATCCCAAGCCCAATCGATGCTCATCAGCTTCAATAGAAACGATTTTAAATTCCATTTCATCGCCTGCCTTGGCCAAGTCTTCTGGAGTGCGGATATTTTTATTGGCCAGTTCGCTGACGTGCGCCAGGCCGTGAATGTCTTTATCAAGTTCAACAAACAATCCAAATGGAGTTGCTTTTAGAACTTTGCCTTTGACAACATCACCGACTTTATATTTTTCAGCAACATTTTTCCATGGATCATCTTGCAGTTTTTTGCTTGATAAAAATATTTTTGAACCGTCAATATTGATTATTTCCGCTTTGATCTTATCACCAACCTTGTATAAATCGCGCGGATCATCAATACGTTGCCAAGCCAGTTCTGAAATATGAACCAAACCTTCAAGGTTTTCTCCAAACTGGACAAATACGCCAAAGTCGGTAACAGCGGTGATTTTTCCTTCCACAGTATCACCTGCTTTGTATTTGCTAAATAAATCTTTTTGTTCTTCTTCCCAAGCTGATTTTTCAGAAACAATCATTTTTTCTTGCTCTTCATTAACATCAATAATTTTTACGGGAAAAGTATTTCCCACATAAGATTTTAGTTTTTCCAAGATTTTTGATTTGTCGCCGCCCTGGATGCGCGGATAGTACTCGGGACTTAGTTGAGAAACCGGCAAAAACCCCGGCACGTTATTAATCGTGATCAAAAGACCGCCTTTGTTGGCATCTGTTACTTTTGCAGTAATTGTTTTGCCTGATTCTTGGTTTTCTTTTAGCTTTGTCCATGTGCGTTGATGCCCGGCATAGCGGAATGAAAGCTCAATCATGCCAAGTTCATTTTCCAATTCCATTACAGTTGCTTCTACTTCATCTCCTTCTTTTAAATTGGTAAATTCGTCAGATTCCTGATAAAGTTCTTTGCCACGCACAATGCCTGTCATCATGCCATTAATATCAAGCAAAACTTCTTTTTTTGAAGCGCTGATTACTTTGCCTTTGATAATATCTCCTTCTTTTGGCAATGCTGAAAAAGAATCATCACTTGCTAGTAGGCTTTCCATTTTTGAAATTTGTTCTGTCATATGGGAATAATGCTGATATACGGATTGATACTAATGATACGGATTTTTGCTAATATTAAATTAGTATAATCCGTATTTATCCGTATATCATTATTTTGTATCAAAAAATCCACCTAAACGTGGATTAACCAAGGCTAACTGTTTAATAATTAAAGTTTAGGTTTGGCTAGCCGTTTTTAAATGTAAAGTAATTATATTTTAGTGGAGAAATAAAGTTTTGTCAAGGGATTTTAATAATTAGGGTAAAGTTGAGGGCAAATATTGTCAAACGCTTAAAATTACGTTTTACGAGGTTTTGCGATTTTTATTATGTGTTACGTGCTACGTGTTACGTGATTTTGTGTTTCAGGCTCTCAAAATTGCGATTTGCGAGGATTTTTGTTTTGCTATTTTATTTTACTTATGATAAAATTTTGTTATCAATTAATAATTTAATCGGAATTAAAATGGAAAAGCTTAGGTTTTGTTTCTATTTTCTACTTGCCATTTTCCTAACCATCTTCCATTTACTCTTTCCCTTTTTCCAATATGAATATAACCTGGCTTGGTCAATCATGTTTTAAAATCGAAGAAAAATTAACCGGCAATAATGTTGTTATCGTAACAGACCCTTATACAAAAGAAGTTGGCTTTAAATTGCCAAAAACAAGAGCTGATATTGTTACAGTTAGCCATGATCATTTTGATCATAATAATTATGCTGATGTGCTAGGGGTTGACGAAGATCGTCCAATGCTTTTTGACCGGCCGGGTGAATATGAGCGCAAAGGTATTTTTATCAATGGAATTGGATCTTATCATGATAAAAAAGAAGGCGCAGAGCGTGGCAAGTCAATTATGTTCAAGTTTGATATCGGAGGGATCAATGTTCTTCACCTCGGCGATCTTGGCACCAAGCTTTCTGATGCCCAGCTTTCAAAAATTGAAAATGTTGATATTCTGCTGATTCCGGTTGGTGGCAAGTACACGATTGACGCGGCCGAAGCAGCCGAAGTGATTCGCCAAGTTGATCCGCGCATTGTTATCCCAATGCATTATAAAATTCCCGGCCTTTCGGTTGATATTGATAAGATTGATAAATTTGAAAAAGAATTTGGCGCCAAAGCTGAGAAAATGGCAAAACTGAAAATCGCGAAAAAAGATTTGCCGGTTGATGAGACAAAGTTGGTAATACTTGAGAAATCCTAAATTCTAAATTCTAAATCCTAAATCCAAAACAAATTCAAATAACCAAAATTTGAAACTCGAAACAAGGCCAAAATCTAATTAACCAACAAATCTCGACTCTTCCTCTAGACCCGGCTCTAGCCGGGGTTGCGCTGCTTTAGCTGTGCGTTTGGTTTTACAAAATTATGCCTATCGATTGCGTACAACTAAAAAACGATATAGACGAACTGACAGATGCGGTGAATGATTTTAAAGTTGAATTCTGCTCTGTCGTAGTCTCCCTGAGGGGACTGCGACATGAAAAACTCTATGGCAGTAAGATTTAAATCAAAATTTATTCCAAATGAAACATATTTTATAACATTTACAATTTTAGGCTGGAAGTCAATTTTTATAAGTGATAAGTATATTAATCTAGTTTACAAATGGTTTGATTACATGAAGGAAAATTATCAAAATAAGATACAAGGATATGTGATCATGCCAAACCATATACATTTTTTAATCTTTATTTCTAATAAATCACCGAATATTGAGAAGCTAATGCGAAATGCAAAAAGATTTTTAGCTTATCAAATTGTTGCTTTGTTTAGGGAAGATAAGAAACAGGAGTTACTTGATTTTTTCCAAAAACACGCAAGAGTAGCAGCCGGCGCAAAGCATAAAATTTTTAAAGATCGATATGATTCACTTGAGATTGCGACGCAGGATTTTTTTGAAGAGAAAATAAATTATATCTACGAGAATCCTTGTGCAGGAAAATGGGATTTGGCTGAAAGTCCGATTGACTATAAACATTCAAGTGCTGCGAATTATATTTTAGGAGATGGGTATTATAAGGATGTTGAAGTCTTGGGAATGTAATTGCGTCACAGTCCGCGTATTATACAATACGCCATGGCTACGCGAGACTATGACGGAGCGGTTTAAACTCACTTTTATTACCTCTATAATTCTATGCAAGAAAAAAAAGACTCAAAAAATCTAACACTCTGGCTTTGCGTAATAATCACTGCCTTGATTATTTTTTCCGGCTGGATAGCGGCCACAAAATATAATTTTCAAAAAATAAATAATCAATTAAAAGAAAGTAATAAGGCTGAGCAAGCAAAACAGCATGTTGATAATATGATTGAAAATGTTAATGAATTTATTGAAGATGGCAAGGAACTGGCGGAAAATCATAAAAAAGAGCAAGAGCAACAGATTGAAGAAAAAATAAAGCAAGAAGAAATTGAGCCGGCAGAATTGCCAGAAGCACTACGAATAACGAATTAACTACGAAATCTACGAATTTTTTGAAGTTTAGAATGCTAGGTGATTCGTAGTATTCGTGAAAATTCGTTATTCGTAGATATATTTTAACTTTATGCCAAAAAAAGCAGAAAAACCAAAGAAAAAAGAATCAAAGCCAGAGGAACCGGCCAAGCAAATTGATCAGGTTTCTGATATTTCTATTATTGATGAAATGGAATCAAGCTATATTGACTACGCTATGAGCGTGATTGTTTCTCGCGCCCTGCCGGATGTGCGCGACGGCTTGAAGCCGGTTCACCGCAGAATTCTTTATGCCATGTGGAGTATTGGACTCAAAGCTAATGCCAAGTTTCGCAAATCCGCAACCGTTGTCGGTGAAGTCTTGGGTAAATACCATCCGCACGGCGACCAAGCTGTTTACGATTCAATGGTGCGCATGGCTCAGGATTTTTCAATGCGTTATATGCTTGTCAAGGGTCAAGGTAACTTTGGCTCAATGGACGGCGACGGGGCAGCGGCCATGCGTTATACCGAAGCCAAGCTTGACGCGGTGGCCGAGGAACTATTGTTTGATCTTGAAAAAGAAACAGTCAATTTCATTCCAAATTACGATGGCACGCAAAAAGAACCGCAAGTTTTGCCGGCCAAACTTCCAAACTTGCTTTTGAATGGAACAATGGGTATTGCGGTCGGCATGGCAACCAAGATTCCGCCGCACAACTTGAGTGAACTTTGCGACGGCGTAACTCATTACATTGATAATCCCGAATGCACGGTTGATGATTTGTTCAAAATAATCCCCGGACCTGATTTTCCAACCGGCGGAATTATTTACGATGCCAGTGAGATTAAACAAGCTTATACAACAGGAAAAGGCAAAATCGTAATGCGCGCTAAAACTGAAATTAGCGAGGAAAAAGCCGGACAGTTTCGTATCATTGTTTCCGAAGTGCCGTATCAAGTAAATAAAGCAACCTTGCTGGAAAAAATTGCTGAATTAGTGAAAACAAAAAAAATCGATGGTATCCGAGATGTGCGTGATGAATCTGATAAAGATGGTGTGCGTGTTGTGATTGAATTGAAAAAAGATTCTTATCCAAAGAAAGTGCTAAATCGATTATTCAAGTTAACTTCATTGCAAAGTAATTTTGATGTTAATATTTTAGCGTTAGTTGATGGTATTCAGCCAAAAGTTTTAAATTTAAAAGATATTATAGAGCATTATGTTAAGCATCGCGAAGACGTGGTACGAAAACGCGCTGAATATGAACTTCGTAAAGCAGAAGAACGAGCGCATATTTTAGAAGGTTTGAAAATGGCACTTGATAAGATTGATGCTGTTATAAAAATAATTAAACAGTCAAAGGACAAAGAAATTGCAAAAGTAAATTTAATAAAAAAGTTTAAGTTTAGTGAGTTGCAAGCAATTGCAATTTTAGAAATGCGTTTGCAAAATTTGGCAAATTTAGAACGAAAAAGATTAGAAGACGAATTAAAAGAAAAACAACGTATAATTAAGGAATTAAAAGCCTTGCTTGCTTCTGCCAAGAAAATTTTGGGTGTTATAAAGGACGAATTAGCTGAAATCAAAGAAAAATTTGGTGATGAGCGCAGAACAAAAATTATCAAAGGTGCTCTTGGTGAATTTTCACAGGAAGATTTAGTGCCAAATGAACCAACAATTATTTTCTTGACCAAGGATGATTATATTAAAAGATTGCCACCGGAAACATTTAAAACTCAGGCGCGCGGAGGTAAAGGTGTGATTGGTCTGACTACAAAAGAAGAAGATATGGTAGAAGATTTGTTAAGTCCAATGACGCATGATGATTTGCTATTCTTTACAACTCGAGGACGCGTATTCCAGCTCAAAGCATATGACGTGCCGGTTGGGTCACGCACTTCAAAAGGCAATTCAATTGTAAATTTCCTTCAACTTGCGCCAAATGAAAAAGTGTCTGCCATTTTGCCGATTTCACAAGATAAAAAAGATGAAATCAAGTTTTTGTTCATGGCCACCAAAAAAGGCGTGATCAAGCGCGTTGCGATTGAAGATTTTAAAAATGTAAGGCGTTCAGGGCTGATTGCAATTAAACTAAAACAAGACGACAGACTTGATTGGGTAAGCGCAACCAGTGGCAAAGATCAGATTATTTTAATTAGCTCAAATGGTCAGGCTATACGCTTTGAAGAAAAAACAGTGCGTGCTATGGGAAGATCTGCAAGTGGTGTGCGCGGTATTAGACTAAAAAATTCAGATATAGTTGTTAGTATGCGCAAGATCAATAAAGCAAAAGAAAAGGATTTGCAAATAGCTGTTATTTCTACAGAAGGATTTGGCAAACGCACTGAGCTGAAAAATTACAAAGTTCAAAATCGTGGTGGATCTGGAATCCGTACTCAAAAAGTAACAGCTAAGACCGGCACTGTTGTCAAAGGATTTGTGGTTGATAATAGTGATATTGCAAACCAAGATTTAATGATTATTTCAGAAAAAGGACAAGTTATTAGATTGCCATTCAAGAGTATTCCGGTTCTTGGTCGTGATACGCAAGGAGTACGTGTTATGCGCTTTAAGGCTGGTGGTGATAAGGTTGCAAGCTTAACTCCGCTAGGTAATGGAGGATCGCAGAGCGAGGAACGCAAAACGTAAAACAATAAGTCAAATATTAAAAGCAAAATAAAAAAGTAGTTAAGAATACGTTTCTTGGCTACTTTTTATTTCGAATACTATGTTTGCTTGACTAAAATCGCAAAAAACATTAAACTAATTTGAAATTTGTAAGCCAAGCACAGGAGGAAGCAGATGATTGTACTGGAATATATAGCAATGGTGATAATGAAAATATTCAGATGGTTTAGTCTGGCAAATGTATTGATATTTTTGCCACAATTTAAAAAACAAATTCCATGGGAAAAGTATTTAGCAAAGCTAGATCCAATTGATAGAAAAAATCTAGAAAATATTTTGCAGCGTTTGCAAGAATTTTCAAGAGTTCAAGATTTGCCGTTTGCTGTCGTGGCTGTTGGCTCTGTGTTAAATCCTGAGAATCGGATAAGAAAAGGTGAGCCAGCAGAAGGGTATAAAGACATTGATTTGGTTTTAGTTCCTCTTTTGCCAGAGGATACACTGACAACTTGTTCTCAGCCAATATCATATGCAAAGCAATGTCTGGCGGCCTTTTTACAAGCTCAGCCCGAAGTGGAAACCAAGCCAGTTCAAACCAATGGTCAAGAAGCGCAAGTTCCTGTAGATCATTTTTGGCATGATAGTCTTTATTATGTTATTAATCATTTCTGGTGTTTATTTTTTGAATCAGGGGTTGTGATGGATATTTTTGTTCAGTATATTACAAAAGATTTTCGTCACTATGTGAAAAAAGAAAATAGCCGTTTGACTAGCCAAACGTTTAGCTATTGCATCATTAGATAGACAGACGAAACTTCGTCTGTTTTTTGTTTTATCAAAGTATTCTGCCAGACTTTAGTCTGCTTTTTTAATTATCCTAACTAAAGTTTGAAGGAAGATTTTTTTCTTGCAAATTTCATTTTGCGCGCATGACTCACCAACTAAAATTTGGAGGAAGGGGGAGAGGACTTCGCAATTGCCCAGCCGTTTTTTGTTTTAACCAGTTTTCCGGGCACTGAAAAGCCTGCTGCTTTGGCATGGCCGCCGCCACCGTATTTTTTTGCAATTACGCTGACGTCGATGTGGTCTTTAACAGTGCGCAAACTGGCTTTAACTAAGTTATTCTGCGCTTGAGTTAAAACCAGTATTAAATCAGCTTCATAAATCATTGTTAAAAAGTTTGCAAAACCCTCAAAAATCTCATGACCAATTTCCTCTTTCTCTGTTACTGCTGCTGTAACTGTTTTATGTTTTTCATTATAATCAAGCTGAGTTAAAATGCGTCCCCAGATTTGAAGTGAATAAAGTGTTTGTTTTTTCCAAACGTTTTTTATGATTTGTTTAATATTGGCACCATAATTTAATAAATCAGAACCTGCACTAACCGCGTTACTGGTTGTAGCTGCATTGGAAAAAAAAGTTGTGTCAGTGGTAATGCCGGTCAAAAGACAGTTGGCAATATTTTTTGAAAAAACAACGTTTTGTTTTGTAAAAAGTTTGTAAATAATTTCGCAAGTTGACGACGTTTTCGGCTCAACCAGATTGTAATTTCCAAAAAAAGGATTTGTGTGATGATGGTCAATATTGATCAATGTTGTTTTATTTTTAGTAGCAGAGAATGCGCATTCTCTGTTACTTTTTTGCAGTTCATCTTCAATACCAGTTCTTTTTGGGTCAGCGCAGTCCATGCAGATAATAAGATCGTATTGATCAAGTTGAAGTGATTGTTTTTTGATAAAAAATTTTTCAAGGTTTAAAAATGCGTAAATGTTTGGGATTTCATCTATACAAAAAATTGAAACTTCTTTGCCAAGACTTTCTTGAACATAAAAAGCAAGAGCTCCGCTTGCGCCGAGCGTGTCGCCATCAGGATCAACATGGCTGACCAATAAAATCCTGTTAGCGGAATTGATTTGGGTGAATAAGGTAGAAGCATCAAGCATACAAAGTCAAAAGTCAAAAATCTAAAATCGAATTAAAAGTCAAAAGTTGTCGCGGAACGCAGAACGCTCGCCTCGCTGAAGACGAGCCGAAGCGGTCGGAACAGCTTGCTTAGCAGGAATCATGTATTTCGCATATCTTGTTTATTCTGTTTATCTTGTTTCCCAAATCCGCAATCTACTTATCCATGATTTCATAAATTTCCGAGCTCTTTTGCTCTGACTGATCCAGCTCAAAGCGCAAAATCGGAGTGTTTTTCATTTTTTTTGTTTGTTTGCCAAGTAATCGTTGAACTTCTTTGCGATGATTAATTACCCAGGCCATGCCTTGGCGCGCTTTGTCAAACGGTAAAACACTGAGCCAGACTTTGGCAGCACGCAAATCGTTCGAGGCACTGACTTTGGTTATGGTAATAAAAAAATCAACCGGAATTTCCAATTCTTGCGAAAAAACATGCGCTAGTTTGTCGCGCAAAAGTTCGTTTACTTGTAGCATGCGATCTGACATATAAATAGATGAAAGGGAAAAGTTGAAAGGAGAAAGATGAAAGAAAAAAGTTGAAAGCACACGGTTTAACTTTCATCCTTCTCCTTTCCACTTTATACTTTCCACTTTCTCCTTTCCCCTTTCCCCTTTCCCCTTTAATCTTTCCACTCTAGTGTATTATATCACAATTGTCAATAATTTGCCGGTTGAATTATTTTGTAAAAATGTTATTCTAGAAGTATATGAAGAATCTGATTCGGAAAATTATGCCGAAATTTATTTTGAATTGGTATCACAGAAATTTAGCACTTCTGGCAGCTTTTTATTATGGAAATCCAAGCGAAAAAATGATTGTTATTGGCGTAACAGGCACTAACGGCAAATCAACCACAGTTGCTCTAATTGCAAAAGCATTAGAAGCTGGAGGTGAGAAGGTGGGCGCAACGTCCACTGTTAGTTTTAAAGTAGCAGAAAAAGAATGGTTAAATAATAAAAAAATGACAATGCTAGGAAGATTTCAATTGCAAAAATTTCTTTGTCAGATGAAAGATGCGGGTTGTAAATACGCTGTGATCGAAACTTCATCCCAAGGCATTGATCAGTTCCGTCATTTGGGAATAAATTATGATTATGCTGTTTTTACAAATTTAACTCCAGAACATATTGAAGCTCATGGCGGATTTGAAAATTACAAACAAGCCAAAGGAAAATTGTTTGAACATTTGGCAAGTTCTCCGCGCAAAATTTTGGATGGCAAAAAAATTGAAAAAACTTCTGTGATAAATTTTGATGATAAGTATTCTGATTATTTTGCTGAGTTCAAGGCTGACAAAGTTTTGTTTTATTCAATTGAAGGCACTGATGTGAACGGCTTGGTTGCAGAAAATGTAGATCCAACTCCGCTTGGTACTAGTTTTGAAGTTAATGAACAAAAAATCAATTTAAAATTATTAGGCGCGTTCAATGTTTACAACAGTTTGCCAGCGATTTTGATTGCCGAGCAGGAAGGAATTGGTTTTGCTGATATAAAAAATGCATTACAGGCAATCACTGTTGTGCCAGGTAGAATGCAATTAATTGATCAAGCTCAAGATTTTTGGGCAATTGTTGACTATGCGCCAGAACCTGCTTCCATGGCAAAGCTTTATGAAACAATAAAAAAGTTTCAAGAGCAAGAAGAAATGAAAATTAATCGTATCATTCACGTCTTCGGCTCATGTGGAGGTGGAAGAGATCGCGAACGACGACCTATCTTAGGTCAAATTGCCGGTGAAAATGCGCATTTTGCAATTGTTACTAATGAAGATCCTTATGATGATGATCCAATGGAAATTATAGATGAAGTTGCAGCCGGCGCGATCAAAGCTGGCAAGGAATTAAATAAAAATTTATTTAAAATCTTAGATAGAAAAAAAGCAATTGCCAAAGCACTTAGCTTGGCAAAAACTGGTGATTTAGTCTTGGTTACTGGCAAAGGCGCTGAGCAAAAAATGGCAGTAGCAAATGGTAATTATGTGAATTGGGATGATCGCGAGGTGATTCGAGAACTTTTGCAAAGTGGAAAGTGTAAAGTGGAAAGTTGAAAGTGGAAAGATGAAAGTTGAAGCGCGTACTTTCCACTTTTCCCTTTCATCTTTTCCCTCTCGCGCAGTAAAGGAGGTACGCAATGGCAAGCCGAGAAATGGCAGAGGCCGTGTTCGCAGCGCTATTGACTGACAAATGGCGCTCTTTGACTGAGATCAAAATGCAATTGCGACGTCATGGCATCAGAATTCATGAAGTCGACTGGACGCACTTGCTTGGAGCGTGGCAAAGCGCCGGATTGATCACCAGCCGTCCAAAGCCGATTGCCAAAGGCAAAAGGCGCAAACTCGAAGGTCGTTATGGCAAATTTAATATGCCCTCGGCCGATCGTCAGTACAAGAAGCTCTACAACGAGCTGCCAACAGACATGTAGGGGAGAATCAAAATGTTCAAACTGCCCAAAAGGTCGGGATTTGCAATGAATCTCGACTTTTTTAAATTAAAAGTCTAAAGTCAAAAATCCAAAGTCAAGTCTAAAGTTTTAAATTATAATTTTTGATTTTTAATTCGACTTTGGATTTTTGACTTTTGACTTTGGATTAAACTGAATGGATGTGTTTTTTTGCTAAAATACGCTTAAAAATCCACTTATAAACAATATCTGCTAAATTTACTTGACATGTTGCAAAAAGTTTGATAGTATTTAATCAGTTAAACTTCTTAAACCCTCAAGGGGAACTTATCTAGTCGACCATGGGTCGCTAATTTAGGTTTCTGTAAAAAAAATCATGTTAGAGGGCATCAAGTTGCAAAAATTAATTAAATAATATCAAAAACCCTTGTTCACTATTTAGGAGAAGGGATATTTTTTTATGTCCAATTCAAACATAACAAAGAATAAGCATCCAAAAAGAAAGTTTTTTACAGAATCATATAAATTACAATTGCCGGATTTAACAGAAGTACAAAAAAGTTCTTATAATTGGTTTATCCGAGAAGGATTAAAAGAACTTTTTGAGGAAAGCTCTCCTATTGTTGATATTTCTGATAAAGGTTTGGAATTGCATTTTGATGATTATTATCTTGATGAACCAAAATTTGATGAAATTGCCAGCAAAGAAAAAAATATTACTTTTGAAGCACCGCTTAGAATCAAAGCAACTTTGAAAAATACCAAAACCAAGAAAAAAGAAACTCAGGAAATTTTTTTAGGAGATTTTCCATTGATGACAGATCGTGGTACTTTTATTATTAATGGAATTGAAAGAGTAATTGTTTCACAAATTATCCGCTCAGCCGGAGTATTTTTTACTTCAAACTTTGTTCGAGAAAGGAACAAGGTTTTTTATGGCGCAAAAATCATTCCAAATCGCGGCGCTTGGCTGGAATTTGAAACAGATAGCAATAATGTGATCTGGGTAAAAATCGACCGCAAAAGAAAAGTGGCCGCCACTTCACTATTGCGCGCCTTTGGTGTGAGCACGGAGGCTGAAATCAAAGATTTATTCAAGGAAGTTGACACTCATCCTGACATAAAATTTATTGATGCCACATTAGCAAAAGATGCTGCCGCTAGCCAGGAAGACGGCTTGATCGAAGTTTATAAAAGAATTCGTCCTGGAGATTTGGCCACAGCTGATAATGCCAAGTCACTTATTTTTGCCATGTTTTTTAATTTTGACAGATATGATTTTGCCAAAGTCGGACGCTATAAATTAAACCAACGTTTTAATCAAGATTTCCCGCTGGATGAAGAAAACCGGACTTTAAAAGTCGACGACATAGTTAATGTTATTAAAGAAATTATACGATTAAATATTACCCAAGAACCGGCTGATGACATCGACCACCTTGGCAATCGTAGGATTCGCGCAATTGGCGAATTGATCCAAAACAAATTCAGAATTGGTTTGGCTCGTATGGAGCGTATTGTCAAGGATCGCATGAGTACCATGGATCCGACCACTTTGACTCCTTCCAAGCTAATCAACGCGCGTCCTGTGATCGGCGTGGTGCGTGAATTTTTCATGTCATCCCAGCTTTCTCAATTCATGGATCAGACAAATCCTCTTTCAGAATTGGAACACAAGCGCCGAATTTCTGCCATGGGACCGGGTGGCTTGTCTCGCGAGCGCGCCGGCTTTGATGTGCGCGACGTGCACACAACTCACTACGGCAGAATTTGCCCGATTGCAACTCCAGAAGGTCCGAACATCGGTTTGGTCGGACATTTGGCTTGTTATTCTCGGGTAAATGAATTCGGTTTTATTGAAACCCCTTATTTCAAAGTCAAGCATGTTGTTAAAGCGGACTTGAAAGATCCGACAACAGGCGAAATTTTATTTAAAAAAGGTCAGGAAGTAAAAGGCGTTCAATTTGACAAATGCAGTCTTTCTCCAAGTGAAATAAAAGACAATATCGAAACAAACGTCACAAAAGAAGTTGTTTATTTAAACGCGATAAAAGAAGAAAAAACCATCACAACAACATTTAACGCCAAGGTTGACAAGCAGGGAAATTTTGAGCAAGAACGAGTTGACGTTCGTTATTACGGCCAGCCTCTGGTTGACTATATTTATAAAGTTGATTTTATGGATGTTTCCGCCAATCAGATCGTCAGCGTGGCCACTTCAATGATTCCGTTTTTGGAGCATGATGATGCGACTCGCGCTTTGATGGGAACAAACATGCAGCGCCAAGCCGTGCCTTGCGTCCAGCCTGATTCGCCGATTGTGGGCACGGGCATGGAATATAAAGCGGCCGTTGATTCCGGACATTGCGTGGTTGCTCCCGAAGACGGAGAAATTGTCGGATTGCAGGGAAATAAAATTCAACTGGCAAATAAAAAAGGTGAAATCAAAACATTCAAGCTGAATAAATTCGTCTGCTCCAACGCCTCAACAAGCATCAATCAAATGCCGATAGTTCAAAAAGGGCAAAAAGTAAAAAAAGGCAATGTATTGGCTGACGGACCGTCCACTCAGGACGGCGAATTGGCGCTCGGCCAAAACGTGCTGGTCGCCTACATGGCGTGGGAAGGATTCAATTATGAAGACGCGATTATTGTTTCCGAGCGTTTGGTAAAAGATGATACTTATTCTTCGGTTCATATTGAAAATTATTCAATTGACGTGCGCGACACCAAGCTCGGCAGTGAAGCCGTGACAGCCGATATCCCGAATATCAGTGAAGAAAAATTAAAAAATCTTGATGCCGAAGGCGTGGTTCGGATCGGCGCAACAGTTAAATCGGGCGATATCTTGGTTGGAAAAATCACCCCAAAAGGCGAAACGGAATTGTCAGCGGAAGAAAAATTATTAAAAGCCATTTTCGGAGAAAAAGCGCGCGATGTGCGCGATACTTCTCTGCGTTTGGAGCACGGTGAGCATGGAAAAGTTGTTGATATAAAAGTATTTTCACAAGAACAAGGCGACAAATTGGCGCCGGGCGTTATCAAGTCAATTCAAGTGACGATTGCCAACCTGCGTAAAGTTCAAGTTGGAGACAAACTGGCTGGCCGACATGGAAATAAAGGCGTGATTTCAAAAATTGTGCCATTAGAAGATATGCCGTTTTTGGAAGACGGCACTCCGATTGACGTTATTTTAACTCCGCTGGGTATCGCTTCCCGTATGAACTTGGGGCAGATTTTGGAAACACATCTTGGTTTGGCCGCCAAAAAACTTGGCTACAAAGTCGCCACTCCGGTACTGAATGGCATTCCGCTGAAAGTCATTCAGTCCGAATTGGAGTCAGCCGGTTATCCAGCCGACGGGCAGCTACAATTGATCAATGGAAAAACAGGCGAGCCGTTTGATCACAAAGTGACGGTTGGCTACAATTACATGTTGAAATTAAACCACATGGTCGAAGACAAAATTCACCAGCGTTCGATCGGCCCTTATTCCTTGATTACCCAGCAGCCGCTTGGTGGAAAAGCTCAGTTTGGCGGACAAAGATTTGGTGAAATGGAAGTGTGGGCTTTGGAGGGTTATGGCGCAGCGCATACTTTGCAGGAAATTTTAACTATCAAATCTGATGATGTGGTTGGACGCGCCAAAGCTTATGAATCAATAATTAAAGGCGAACCAATCCGAAGATTAAACGTACCTGAATCATTTAATGTTTTAATACGCGAATTAAAAGGCCTGGGACTGGAAGTAGAACTGCTCAAAGACGGCAAGCCGATTGAGGTTGACGAGGATAAGGAAGAAGAAAAGTCATAGATTTATAATAAGTTAGGGATTTAGGGATAAACATAGGGATTGTAGGGATTTAATTGTAATCTCTAATATCGCTACATCAATCCCTAAATCCCTAACCTCTAACTTCAATAAACCAATTAACAATAAATATTATGGGACTTGAATCACTTAAAATAAATGATTTTGATGCCATTAAACTCAAGCTGGCTTCGCCTGAGGATATTTTGGCTTGGTCATACGGCGAAGTAAAACGGCCGGAAACAATTAATTATAGAACTCAAAAACCTGAAAAAGACGGACTTTTTTGCGAGAAAATTTTCGGGCCGACCAAAGATTGGGAATGCTATTGCGGCAAGTATAAAAAAATCCGCTACAAAGGAATTGTTTGCGATAAATGTGGCGTAGAAGTAACTCGTTCAATTGTTCGACGTCAGCGCATGGGACACATTAGTTTGGCTGTGCCTGTTTCGCATATCTGGTTTTTGCGCGGTGTGCCGTCAAAGATCGGCTTGGTGCTAGATTTGTCAATCCAGCGCTTGGAAAAAGTTATTTACTTTGCAAATTTTATTGTTACAGAAGTTAATGAAGAATTGAAAAAAACAGAGCTTGATAATTTGCAAAAAGAATACAAATCAAAGCAAAAAGCTTTGCAGGCACAGTTTGGACAAAAAGTTGATCAAATTAAAAATAACAAAGAATTAAAAAAATCTGAAAAAGACGAAGCATTGAAACAAGCTAATTCTTGGCTTGAAGAAGCACAATCAGAGCTTGATGAAGATTTTAATTATACTGAAAAAGAATTAAAAGATTTAAAACCTTTGCAGATTATTTCCGAAGCAGAATATCAGGACATGTCACTTAAATACGGCCATGTTTTTGAGGCTGGCATTGGCGCTGAGGCTGTAAGAAAGTTATTGGAAAAAGTTGATGTTTCAAACTTGATCAAACAATTGGAAAAAGAACTTGAAGATGAAAAAGACACAAAAAAGAAAAAAATAATTAATCGAGTTAAACTTTTAAAAAGCTTGAAGCGAAATAATATTGCACCGGAAACAATGATTTTAACTCAGGTGCCTGTTATTCCGCCAGATTTACGTCCAATGGTACCACTAGATGGTGGACGATTTGCAACATCTGATTTAAATGATTTATATAGACGAGTGATTTCCAGAAATAATCGTTTGAAACGGCTTTTGGAATTAAACGCTCCGGAAGTTATCTGCAGAAATGAAAAACGAATGTTGCAAGAAGCTGTTGATGCTTTGATTGATAATTCTGCGCGACAGAGCAAAACAACTACAGCTTCAACAGGTCAGAAGCGCAAATTAAAATCAATTGCAGATTATTTAAAAGGCAAACGAGGACGATTTCGTCAAAATTTGCTTGGTAAACGTATTGACTATTCCGGTCGTAGTGTGATTGTGATCGGTCCGAGCTTGGCTTTGCACCAGTGCGGTATCCCAAAGAAAATGGCTTTGGAATTATTCAAACCGTTTGTAATCAGCCAGCTTATCAAGCGTGAATATGTTCATAATATCAGAAGCGCTAACCGTTTTATCGAAGCTGATAGACCTGAAGTTTGGGATATTTTGGAAGAAATTGTTGCTAGTGCGCATGTACTTTTGAACCGCGCGCCAACCTTGCATAGACTTGGTATCCAGGCTTTTCAGCCGGTTTTGATCGAAGGAAAAGCAATCCGTTTGCATCCTCTTGTTTGTTCTGCTTTTAATGCTGACTTTGATGGTGACCAAATGGCTGTGCATTTGCCACTCACAGAGCAAGCAAAAAAAGAAGCCAGCGAACTTATGCTTGCTTCAAAAAACCTGCTCAAACCGGCGACAGGAAATCCGGTTGCTTCTCCTGCCATGGACATGGTTTGGGGTAGCTTTTACGTTACTTCATATTTAACAGGCGCAAAAGCAAAAAAATATTTTGGTTCTGTTGAAGAAGCAAAAATCGCTTATGACCTGCGAAAAATCAGTTTGCGCGATCCAATCAATGTAAAAGTTAACAAAGCGGAATTTGGCAGCAAAATAAAAGATGAACTTTTTGAAACAAGCATGGGCAGAATTTTGTTTAATAATCTTTTGCCGGAAAAACTTCCATATTATAATGAAATTATTGATAAGAAAAAAATGTCAGCAATTATTCAGCTTTGCTTGGAATTCTACGGTTTTGAAACAACGGCCGAGGTTTTGGATAAAATTAAGAATTTTGGCTTTAAACAATTAACAAAATCAGGATTTTCTTGGGGCATGGGTGATCTGCCTGATGTAGAAGGCAAGTCGGCTTTATTGGAACAAGGAATTAATGAAGTTGATCAAGTTCAAAATCAATATGATGAAGGGCTTTTGACTGCTGATGAGCGCTATACAAAAGTTATTGAAATCTGGACCAAAATAAAAGATGAAATCACAAAATTAAGTCAAGGCTCATTGTACGAAGAAGGGCCTGTTTATTCAATGATCAATTCCGGAGCGCGTGGCTCATGGGGTCAGCTCTCACAAATGTTGGGCATGAAAGGATTGGTAACAAATCCATCAGGACAAATTATTGAATTGCCTGTAAAAGCAAATTTCAAAGAAGGATTTTCTGTTCTTGAATATTATATTTCAACTCATGGAACCAGAAAAGGTTTGTCAGATACAGCGCTTAGAACTGCAAACGCAGGTTATCTGACTCGTCGTTTGGTTGACGTGGCGCAGGATATTATTGTACGCGAAGATGATTGCGGTGATACTGTAGGGCGTACTATTACAAAAGAGCAATGCGAAGCTCTGGGACAAAAATTAGTTGACAAGATTGTTGGTCGCTGTACACTTGAGCCGATTGTAAATCCAAAAACAGGCAAGCAAGTTGTTGTGGCAGGCGAAATCATTACCGAAGAAATTGCCAGAAAATTGGAAAAACTTGATTTGCAAGAAGTAAAAATAAGATCAATTCTTAACTGCAAAACTTCACACGGCATTTGCAAAAAATGTTATGGCTTTGATCTGGCTTATAATAAACTTGTTAAAGAAGGCACTGCTGTTGGAATCATTGCCGCTCAAAGTATTGGTGAGCCGGGAACTCAATTAACAATGAGAACTTTTCATACAGGGGGTGTTGCCGGCACAAGCGATATTACCCAAGGTTTGCCTCGCGTAGAAGAAATTTTTGAAGCACGTCCGCCAAAGAAAAAAGCATTGATCGCAGAAGTTAGCGGCTTGGTTTCAATTCAAGAAAAAGAACGCACTATCCAAGGTCCAAAAGGAGAAATCGTGGCCAAAAGTGCTTTTGGCGAGAGAATTATGAAGATTCAATATGATGAAGTGGAAGAAGAAGTGCACAAGATAAAAGATGATTACAAGATCAAGGTTAAGCAAGGTGAATTTGTAAAAGAAAAAGATGTTTTGTTTGTCAAAGACGACAAGAAAAAAGTCAAAACCAAACGCACCGGCCGAGTTGAAATCAGTGAAAATGAATTAAAAATTGTTGATAGTGTTGAAAAAGAAAAAGAATACATAATTCCGCCGGGAACAGTGCTTTGGGTAAAAGATGGAGACATGATTGAAAAAGGCGCTCAACTAACAGAAGGTAGCATTGAATTGCAACAATATTATAAGGTTAGTGGACGCGATGCTGTGGTTAATTACATTTTAAATGAAATTCAATATATTTATTCTTCACAAGGACAAAAATTAAATGACAAACACGTAGAATTAATCGCGCGTCAAATGTTTTCTCGCATGTATATTAAAGATGCTGGTGATACTTATCTTTTGGAGGGCGAAGTTGTGGAAAAAGAAACCATTGATGATGCCAACGCAGAGCTTGATAAAAAATCCAAAAAAGCTGTGGGTGAAGAGGTTTTCCTTGGTATTTCAAAGGTTTCATTATCAACAAACAGCTTTTTGTCAGCAGCTTCCTTTATGGAAACAGCACGCGTCTTGATCAACGCTGCTGTTAATGGTCGAGTTGACAAGCTGGAAGGATTGAAAGAAAACGTGATTATCGGACGCTTGATTCCGGCCGGTACGGGCTTTGGAGTCAGCATGGAGCAATTAGAAAAACAAGAGCAAACCACGGCGGAGGAATTTGAAGTGAAAAAGAAAGAACAAGAAAGTGGGGAAGAAGCTACGAATAACGAATAAGCCAGGGCCACGAATCACGAATTTCCACAAATCCACGCAACCACGAATTAACTGAAGAACTGAAGAACTAAAGAACATCATCTTTCCGCTTTCACCTTTATCCTTTCTACTTTCCACTTTCATCTTTCAACTTTTTTTCAAT
>Ga0180433_10004679_pt1 | contig 19010 bp, 19 predicted proteins | sample SS_ome_8_FD_132980 | JGI IMG/M metagenome (GOLD analysis project Ga0180433, IMG submission 132980) | Hypersaline lake sediment archaeal communities from the Salton Sea, California, USA - SS_1_D_1 metaG | ecosystem: Environmental > Aquatic > Non-marine Saline and Alkaline > Hypersaline >... | reverse complement strand
AAGACCATGAAATTGAAACGGTTTCAACTTTTGTTGAACCGTCCCAAGCGGTTTCTTCTTTGTCATTGATTCCCTTTCAATTGTTCATAAGCTTCAAAAGCTTTCATCAACCGCCGCTTCCCGTTCAATGCCCCTTTGCGGGTTCTATATTTGGCCCAAAGATATGAACCAATCCAAAGAACCCAAGGAAAACGTTCCCGATCATCATATACAATTCGGATCATTCCTGCCCTTCATCAAACGTTGTTCCCATTCTTCCCCGGTAATATATTCAACCGTCAATTCAACGGGGTCTTCCCCAACCAAAATATAAAGCCCGGGTTTTCCCGCGGGAATTAGCGTAAAGCAAACCGGATATTCGGAATCAATATATTGTTCAACTTCAATCTTTCTTTGTTCAATCATCGGTTCCCTTTCAAACTGCAAGCTTCAACGGTTTTCCGTCCGCCCAATTGGTTTCAATCTTGTCAACTTCAACCGGCAAGGGAAAACCCAAGTCTTCCCCGCTTTGTTCCATCAATGATTTCACCCGGCGGACTTTCGGGGCATTATCCCGCCGCTTCGGGAAATCAAAAACAAGTTCATCATGAACGGTCATAATCAACCGATAATCCGGCCCCAAGCGTTCAAGGTATTCATCAACGCGGATTGTTGCCAAGATCAACGCCCAACCGGCGGACCCTTGAACAAAATAATTGACCGCGGCATGGGGCTTATCCCGCGGGACTTGCAAGCGGTATCCCCCAAGCGTTGTCACAAAGCCCCGGGTCTTGGCTTCCCGGTTCTTTGCTTCCATAAACGCATCAATCAAGGGAAGTTGCTTTCTGATTTTTTGATAAGCGTCCGGGACCCGGTATGTTGCATTGGCCCGGGCAACCCCCGCCCCGTATATCAACGAAAAATCCCCGTTCTTCACCCAACGGTATTGTTCGGTTTTCTTGAACCCTTCGGGCCCAAGTTTTGCGTATAGCTTCGGATGAAGTTGTTCCGCAATCACAAGATGAACGGACAACCCGCTTTCAAAAGCGTCAATCAACTTTTTGTCCCCGGATTCATACGCAAAAATCCGAAGTTCAATGTTGGAAAAGTCCGCGGCATACCAAACCCGCCCGGGCAACGGACAAAAGACTTGACGCAAGTTGAATTTTTCTTGCTTTGAAATGTTTTGGGCGTTGGGGTCATTGGATGAAAAGCGGGTTGTCTTGGTTCCGGTAATGTTGAAGTTTGGATGAAGACGCAACCAAGACGGACTTTTTGTTTTGCGGCGGTCTTTGACCAACCCGGGCATTGAAGCCCCATCCCCGCCAATGATCGGGATTCCAACCGCTTGATACGCTTCAAGATAATCAACCGCCTTGCCCGTCTTGCGGAACGCTTGCAAGTTGTTCATGAAATGAAAAGCTTTTGAAGTTGTCTTGACTTGAAGCTTCATTTCTTCAAGGGCATCATACCCCGTTGAATACCCCGTTTTGGTTTTGAACTTCTTTGCGGGTTTCAATCGGAAGGGCGGACCGAACAAGACCCCTTGCAATTGCGGATATGATTTCAAGTTGTCAAGCTTGCCCGAAGCAAAACGGAAACATTTCATTTCCGCCGCTTCTTCTTCATCAATGAAACCTTCAACCGCCTTTTGCAGATTGGCGGGGTTTATTGTGATTCCCCGTTCTTCCATCTTGAAGGTTATTGGCAAAAGCTTCTTCCGGATTTCATAATGTTCCGCAAGTTCTTCTTCAAGCAATGCTTCCCGGAAAAGATACCAAAGCCCAAGGGTTCTTTCCGCGTCTTGCAAACCGTATCTTTGAAGAACGGTCCGCCAAAGATGATCCGCGGGAAGATCGTCCGCTTTGGCAATGGCAAGCGGCAACCAAGAATCAAAAGCCCCCCAACCAACGTCTTTGGGGGCCCGTTTCAAATGGGGCCAATGGGGGTCTTCCGGACCGGCAATCCGCCAACCCTTCTTTTTGCCGATTCTTCGGGCTTTGGTGATTTCCGCTTTCAATGTTGTTTGGTCTTCATCGTCAATATCAAGGAACATCAACGCAAGGTCTTTCAATTTGTGGGATTCCGCGGAAATCAGACAATGCGAAGCAATCAACGTTTCTTCACAACCCGCAAGAAGCGTCAACGCTTCCGGAAGGGAAATGATTCCCGCTTTCAATAGACCGCGGATGTCAAACTTTGCATTATGCAAGACAAGGGAAACGTTGGGGGCAAGTATCAAAGACCGAAGTTCTTTGCGGTCTTTCTTCGGAATGATCGGTTGCCGCGTCTTCGGGTCAACATCCCATTCCCAAAAGATCAAATTCCCGTCTTCGGAACAAGTTGAAACAAAGAACGGTTTTGCCCCATGATGAAGGGTCAAGCCCGTTGTTTCCGTATCAAGGGCAATGAAGACGGGTTCCGTTGTTTGCGTTGCCCTTCGGATCGGACGGACCCGCCGCGGTTTGGTCTTGGTTGAAACCATCCCTTCCCTTTCTTCTTCTTGCTTTCAGTCTTCAACAAGTTCAAGATCATCAAGCGGGATTGACAACCGGGCTTGCGGTTGTTCGTTGGGGGAAATAAGTCCGCAACCCCCGTTGTCCGGGTCTTGTCCAATGAAGACCCCTTGAACGGTTTCAATCGGATTCCCGTTCCGGTCCCGATGAATACAACGGACCGTTGACCCAAATTGAATCTTGTCAATCATCCCTTCCCCCTTCGGGCTTCTTTCATTGCTTTCCGTCTTTGTTCCATCAATTCGGCCCGATCCCCCCTTGTTGCTTGTTGTTGTTCTTGGCGGTATGCTTCCATAAAATCAAGCGGGTTGGGACCGGACCGGCCCCCGGACCGGAAGGGCGGAAGCGGGTCTTGCCCGTCAAGGTCAAAGCGGTATTCCGCGGCGGTCTTGATTGCCGCTTCGGAATCGGGCCAAAGCGTCAACAATCCCAAAGCTTCGGACTTGACCCTTGACGGTTTGGGATTGGGGAAAGACTTTGACAAAGCGGGAACCCAAAGCTTCGGAATGTTGCCCCGGTAGAAATCCCCAAGGGTCAACGTCAATTGAACCGGGATGATTGGAACAAATTGACAAATCACGTTCAAGTATTCTTCGGACGGGACTTCCGGTTTCACTTCAAGCATCCCGGGAAGTTGACCCCATTGAAAGAAAAAGTCCGGGGTATAATCCCAACCCTTTTCTTCAATGATGAACGTATGGGGTTCATACGCAAAGCCCGTCATTAGATGATAATAGTCAAGGAAAACAGCCCAACGGGCTTCAAGACGGGACTTGAATTCCGTCCCGCGGTATTTTGTGGGTTTGGCTTCAATCGGTTTCCGGCTTCCCAACGGGTCCGCGGTCTTGCGGCGGATCGGACGCTTGGGACGCTTGGCGGTTTTCTTTTTCCGCTTGCGTTCATTTGGTTTCCGCTTGCCAAATGACCGCTTTGAATTTGATTTCTTTTTGGCCATCGGAACGCCCTTTCAAAGTGAACGTATAAACGGGGAAGTTTGAAAGACGGGCCCCGGTTCGGTCAAGGGACTTGCAACCCAATCGGCTTGACGCAAGGACAAGCGGATTTGAAAGACAACCCCCGGGGCCCGGTCCCCTTCTGTTTATTCCGCCCCTTCCAATTTGTCCCAAGAAACTTTTGTAAACTTCTTTCCATCTTCGGACCGCTTCAAGGTTACGGTCCGGGCTTTCTTGTTGACGGAAAGAACTTCCGCTTCTTTGGGCTTGCCGCGGGGGGAAGCTTTGTAAAGGTAAACGTCTTCTTTGACGGGTTCCCAATCTTCTTCTTCTTCCCCGTCTTCTTCTTCATCGTCTTCCGCTTCTTCGGAATCGTCTTCTTCTTCTTCTTCTTCTTCTTCTTCTTCTTCTTCTTCTTCTTCTTCTTCCGCGGAATCGTCTTCATCGTCTTCCGCGTCTTCAACGTCTTCATCGTCTTCATCGTCTTCATAATCTTCCGCCAATCCTTGAATGAAGACAAAAGCGTTCCCATCATCGTTGGGGTCCCAAGTATTGTAATAGAAAAAGGGTTCTTCTTTGACCAACCCCGCAACGATTTGGGGCAAATCGTCAATGTCCGATTCTTCAACCCCTTCCGCCCCAAGAAGCTTCAAGTCCGAAACCAAGTCTTCAAGCTTGTCTTCAACGGTTTTGTTGTCCGTTGCCCGGATGAAGTTTTGACGGGTTGCCCGAAGACCCCGGAATTCTTCCGGTTCCCGGACGGTCCCGGTCAAGAAGACATAGGGGTTTCCCTTCTTGTCTTCATCAATCTTAAAGCTTGTCAACTTCGCAACCCCGCGGACAATGCCCCCGGGCAACATTGACCCCTTGGGCTTTGCTTCCGCTTCCCGGGCGGTCTTCCATCCGCCCCGGGCCCTTTTCTTCAACTTTGCAAGAACGCTTGATTTGGCTTTCTTTTTCGCCATGATGAAACCCTTTCATTCAATGTCCCGGTTGATGGAAAGACCCAACCCGCGGGACCCGGGCAGGGTCAACGGTTCAAAATGTTTTGTCAAAACGGAACGCGGTCCGTTGAAGCTTTGCGGAACGCTTCTTCAAAGTTCTTGAAAGATTCTTCCGCGGATTCTCCCCCATCAATAACGGGGTCAAGTTCAAACCAATTCTTCGCATCAAAAGCGGGGGCCCATTCTGTATAGATGATCCGCCCTTCCCCTTCTTGTTTTGCTTTGGTCCGCGGTCCCTTCTTCTTTGAAAGATCAAGTTCAACAAGGTAATTGTAGAAAAGAACCCCTTGGGCCCAACGGTGGATTGCGGACCACGTTTCCGGATCGGAATAGCAAACATGACGGTCATAATCCGCCCCTTCGGGGTTGTTGTAAAGTTTGGTTCTTGAATGACCGATCAACAAGACGTTGATTCCCGCGGCCCGTATATCGTCAAGGGCGTTCAAGAAGCGGGGCCAATCTGTCTTTGCCGCGTTCTTCGGTCCGCGTTGATAAGAATAGAACCCTTCGGAAGACCAATCCCCTTCAAAGTATTCTTCACAATGGAACGCAAAGCAAAGTTTTTCAAACCCGGTAATTGAATCAAAGCAAGCGGTTTGAATATCCCATTTCCCCGCGGCAATGTCCCCGCAAATGGCAAGCGTCCCTTCAAAGTCTTCCGCTTGTTCAATGAAGACGGGTTCCGGAACAATGTTGAATTCTGCAAGCGTCCGGATTCCTTCTTCTTGCGGATCAATGATGAACCCGGGCCGCGGGAAGTTTGCACCAAATGAAGTCTTGCCAACCCCGGAAGGGCCATAAAGGACAAGCTTCAAAGGGGACATCCCGCAAAAGCCCCGATCCGTTCCGGCGGTCCGCTTCTTCTTTCCCTTCTTCTTTGGCTTGGGGGTTTTCTTCTTTGGTTTGGGCCGTTTCTTCTTCGGGGGTTGTTGTCTTGTTGTTGTTGCCATTGGTCCGCCCTTTCTTCTTTGCTTGGGGTTTATTGTGGAATACAACGCTTCTTCAAAGCGTTCCGCCCTTTCATCTTGTTCAACGGTTGTTGTTGATGTCATTCTTCTTCAAGTTCCGGGAACAATGACTTGATGGGAACAAGCTTGTCTTTCCGCCCTTGGGACAAGTATTCAAAGAAGCTTCCCCGGAACCCGCTTGCCAATGAATGATAAATACCCCAAGGAAAGCGGAAATGAATTCCACCCCCGGGAACATCAAGACGCGGAACGTTGTCCGCTTTGCTTGATTCCCGGAACGGGTTGAACGGATCAACGGAAATCCAATCCCACCAATCAAGCAACCCTTCAAGGATTGGGTCAAAACATTCCCGTTTGAACCGTTCAACGTCTTTCTTGAAAACCCGGGACTTCCAACGCATGAAATGATGATTGGGGTCTTTGCGGATGTCACTTGCAACGCGGTCAAGAAATTGGCTTTCGGTTTCCGCCCCAACCCTTGTCTTGATTGGCTTCCCGTCTTTCCCTTTGATCGTCTTTCCGTCTTTTCCCTTCTTGTTGACTTCCCGCCCCTTCCGTTGTTTTTGGGCGTGTTGATCCGCCAAAGGGCGTCTTATGACATTATACAAAACCCCGGACATTGGAAGAAGACGGATTGATTCCGTTTCTTTCCGGGAAAGACAAAGGGATTCAAGCCCCTTCCGGGCCCGGTCTTGTTCTTGCAACAATGCGATAAGATACAACATCGTTTGCAAATTCTCATGAACGGTTGCTTGAAGTCCCGCTTCATCAATCCGCCCCTTGGTTTTGTTTTCTTGTTCCCAACCGTTCTTTCCTTCTTGAAAGACCCCATCCCATTTCCCCCGAAGAACAAGGGACCGCCCGGACGGTAATTGATAGGGAACGCGGAACGCAACTTCTGCAAGCAAGAACTTCCGCTTCTTTGTTTCCGGATGCTTCCGCCAATGGTGTAAGTATATTGGGAAGACGCGGTTTGCAAGCCCAACCCATTTGTTGATTGACCCTTCCGCCCCGGGGAAGCGTTCCCGCAACTTGTTCCGGTATCGTCCCGCCGCTTTCTTCGGGTCTTTTCCCCTTGCGGTTGCTTCTTCCATTTCATGCCAAAGGGAACCGTATTCAAGCGGGGCGTTGAAACCTTCCGCTTCTTCCAACCCTTCAACAACCTTCAAGCGGAAGCGTTCCCGACATTCAAGAAACTTTGACAGAAGGGAAAAAGAAATTCCGTCTTCTTTCGGTCCCTTCCAAAGCGGGACTTTGCGGGACGATTGCCCCGCTTTTCTAATCGGTTTGGGCCCTTTCTTCTTTTTCATCGTCTTTCCCTTTCTTCTTCAACCGGACCCCTTTGCGTTGTCCCAAGGGGGAAGCCCGGTCTTCATTGTAAACCCGCCCCATTGAACCGCCGCTTCCGGGGCAAATTCCTTTGCCGTTTCCAAGTCTTCAAACAACAACGCAAACCCAACGCAACCGATTGGAAGCTTTTTGAAATCAAGATCAAGCGGACCGCAACCAAGATCAAGAAGTAAATGTTGAAATCCGATCATTGGAACCGCAAGCGTCTTCTTTTTCATTTGCCCCGCCCCTTTTGTATCAACGCGGTTTCCCTTGCAACCGATTTGAAAACATCCGCAAGCGTCAAGACGGACCGCTTGAAAGACAATCCGGACTTATGTTCCGATTGCCGCAAGATTGCCGCGGGATGAATCATCGGAACCGCGTCAAGGGGAAGACGCTTTTTGGCAACCGCCCCAAGGGCAACAATCCGCCGCGGGTTGACAAGTTCAAGGAATTCTTCAAGACGGGGGCGGCAAGCTTCCATTTCTTCCCGGTCCGGTTCCCGGATTTGACCGGATGAAAGTTCTTCCGGATCAATGGTCCGCGGGAAGCAACAAACAACATTGAAGACGCAAACGGAAACGGGTTCCCAAAACGGTTGGGGATGATCGGGGGAAAACTTTTCCGCCGCGGCTTGAATGATCTTGTCAAGCAAATAACCGGCGGGGCCGCAAAATGGAATCCCAATTGAATCTTCCGCTTCCCCCGGGGCTTCCCCGATCAACGCAACATCCGCCGGAAGGGACCCGCGGAAATGGACAACCCGCTTCCGCGTCTTGTCAAGTCCGCAAAGCTTACAGTCTTTGAACCGCCCTTTGAATTTACAAAAGCGTTCCCAATGGGAATCCGCAATCTTGATCTTTCCCTTATAGAATGATTTCACTTGTCCGCCCTTTCATCCGTTGGGGTTTATTGAATGAAGTCCCGTTCAATCATCCGCGGGACAACCCGGGCCCGTTCCGGGCAACGTATCTTTTTCAAGACCCGGGAAGCCCGTTGACGGGTTGGGAAATGAAAAGCTTCCGGCGGGTTGCTTGTCCAAAGCGGCCCGTCCGGATTATCGTTGGCAAGATACAAATTGGAATTCATCCAAACAACAATGAAGCGTTGAATCCGGCGGGGTTTTTTCCCTTGTTGATTGGTTCCCTTCTTCTTGTTCTTTCTTCCCATTCTATTGAATCCCTTCTTCAATATATTGTATATTCCTTTATCCAAAGGGGTATGAACCCGGGTCCGTTTCCGCGGGGTTTATTAGCGGGGCTTTTTCGGACGGTAAGCTTGCAAGACAACGCTTGGCGGGTCCCGGTCCGGTTCCCGCCAAATATGAACCCGAAGACCCCGGGCGGTTGCCGCTTTCCTGCAAGTATCATCAATGGTTGCCAATTCGCAATCAAAGTCTTTCCCTTGGGTCAAGCGTCTTGTCTTTCCGTCAAGCCAACGTTCCCAAGGATACTTTGCTTTGCGTCCCGCTTTCCGCTTCGGGGGTTTGAACTTCTTCAAGATGGTTGCCATTGATTGACCCTTTCATTCCGCGGGATTTTGAAACCGGCCCGGGACCCCCGCCGCTTTTGTGTCCTTGTCTTTCCTTGCAAGACTTTCCGGGGTCCGCCGGTAGCCCCGGGCCATATATCCAATATATCAGACCGCCGGAAGCCCGGTCAAGGGGCAAATCTCCCCGTATAAACGCGGACTTTTTCACCCCGGGAAATGGGTCCGGGAAAATTTTTCCGGGGGAAACCATTGACCGCCCTTGCGTCAAAGTTTTCTTTTTGATATTCTGCCAACATCGGGCCCGGGAACGGACCCGGGCGGAAGCGTTGACCAATGAAGAAAGGGAAAAGCAATGGTCCGCGTTGTCTCAACTTCTTTTGTTCCGCGGGATGAAATGGAATCCGCCGCGGATGTCTTCGGTTGGAATGAATACAACAACCCGGTTGATCCGGCGGAAGTTCCAACCGTACAACCCGAACCATCCGCGGAAGACCCCGCGGAACTTTCGGACCGGAAAGGGGTCCGTCTTCTTTGATTGTTGTTTTGTTTCAATGGTTTCTTTTTATGAAAGGGGACATTCAATGTCTTCAAAAATTAAGTTTGCGAAACTTGGGGTTGATCTTCGGGCAAAGGGCCAAAAAGACGGGCCGCTTTCCGTTGATGAAATGAAGGGTCTTCTTGGTTGGGAAGAAGAACCCGAAGGGAAAGATTGGGGGGATGATTATTTGTTCAAAGACTTGAACAAGAAAAAAATCCGGTTGACCAACAACAAGACCAACCGCCCCTTCCGGATAACGCTTGCCCGGCGGTATGGTTCGGAAATGTTGCGGGGCAAATGGAAATTGAACGGGGAACCGTTCATCTTTGACCGCTTCGGAATGACCCAAGACGGGCAACATCGGGGAACCGGATTCATCTTGGCGGAACAAGAACGTCAACTTGATCCGAAGTATTGGGCAGGAGAATACGGTCAACGCGGACCGCTTTCAATTGATGCTTTAATTGTTACGGGCATTTCAGAAAAAGCGGAAGTTGTTGACACCTTGGGTCTTGGGCAAAAGCGGTCCCTTGGGGATGTTCTTTTTCGCCGGAAGGAATTTGCAGGAATCAAGGAAAAGGAACAAAAGCGTCTTGCCAATGTTCTTGGGGGTGCTTTGCGTCTTGTTTGGTTGCGGACCGGCGGGAAAGCAATAACGGACGCCCCTTGGTTCCCCCATTCCGAAGCGTTGGATTTCCTGCAAACCCATCCCGATATTGTCAAAGCGGTTGAAACCGTCTTCAAGATGGAAAACGGAAGCGGGGCGGACGGGAAGCGGATTTCAACAAAGCTTTCCCTTGCCTATGCCGCGGGAATGTTCTATTTGATGGGAGTTGCAAAGACGGACCCGGACAAGTTTGAAGAAACCGGAAAGATTGACCGGACGCTTGTTGGCAAGGCAAAGGAATTTTGGGGAAGCTTTGCGGACCCGGACGCTTTGCCCAAGGGTTCCCCGATTATGACGCTTCGGAACGCCCTTGACCGCCTTGACGCAAGCGGGGCAACGGGGCGGGAAGAAATAATCGGAACCGCGGTCAAGGCAATGAACGCTTTCCTTGACGGGAAGAAAACCCCAAGCGTCAAGGACATCAAGCCAAAGCGGGTCAAGAACAAGACAACCGGCAAGATCGAATTGGGGGAAACCCCGCGTCTTGGCGGTCTTGATCGGGAACCGCCGGAACCGGAACCCGAAGTTGAACCCGCCCCGAAGGGAAAGAAGACCGGACGGAAGGGAAGCAAAACGGACGGTTGGCGGGTCAAAGACTTGGCTTGGGTTGAAGACCCGGACGGGGAACATTGGCTTGGGGAAATTACAAGCTTTTCCGAAGATGGGAAAGTTGCTTTTCTGAAAGCCAAAGAAGACGGGAAGGAATATGAAACCCCGATCAAGACGCTTGCCGCGGACAAGCCCGGGGAAGACGATTGACGGGGGCTTTGCCCCGGACGGGTTTTGACCCGTCTTGAAGCCCGGGGCCCCGGAAACGGGGCGTCCGGGCTTTTTTCATGGGGTTCCGGGGCCCGGGCGGTTTCTTCATCTATATTGGGGCCCGATCCGCGGGAACCCGATCCGCCGGAATACCCCCCCAACGGGCCAAATTGGAAAAATTCCGGAAAAATTGGGTATGGGCTATTGACCGGGGGCAAATCTCAGTGTATAAACGGTATAGTTCAAGTGAACATCATTCACCCCCGGAGAGTTGCAAAGCAACCAAGACCGAAACAAGCGGCACAAATGACCATCAACAACTAAGCGGGACAATTCAAGCGGGAAGGGTTGGCTTCAATGACCAATGACCCAAGACCGCCAAAGACAGAACAACAAAGAAAAGGGAACATCAAAGCGGACAATCAATCAACAATCTTTCTGAAAGGGAACAATCATGAAAAATCAATTGAACCGGGAACAATGGTTGACCGAAGTTGCGAAGCTTGCGGAAGACGCTTTCAACTTTGCGGAACTTCAATATCCGCAATCTTGGCGGGTTGCTTGCGGTTTTCCTTGCCGCAACGCAACGGGTTCAACAAAGCGGCGGATTGGGGAATGTCATTCTTCAACCGTTTCCGCGGATGGTCATTTTGAAATGTTTATTTCCCCGGTCTTGGGGGAAACAAAACCCGCAATCAAGACCCTTCTTCATGAAATGGTTCATGCTTGCATTGGGACGGACAAAGGACATCGGGCGGAATTCTCGCAAGCTTGCAAGCGGTTGGGCTTTGAAGGAAAACCAACCAACGCGGAACCATCGGATGAAGTTTGGGCCCCCTTCTTTGAAGCGGTTGTTGAAAAGCTTGGAGAGTATCCACACGCAACATTGACCGTCAACAACAAGAAGAAGCAATCAACGCGAATGATTAAAGTTCTTTGCCCTTGCGGTTGTTCCGCAAGAATGACCCGCAAATGGTTGGAAGAAGTTGGCCCGCCGGTTTGCGGTTGCGGGGAACAAATGGAAATCGGTTGACGGATCGGGAACGGACGGGGCCCTTCGGGGTCCCTTGTTCCCTTTCCTTTGTTGTTCTGTCAAAGCGGCGGGGTCCGGATGGTCCGGGCCCCTTGTTCGGATTCTTGGTTTTTATTGATGAAAGGTTTTTTGCAATGGCAAAGAAATTGAACTTCGGAAAAGCGGTCCGGAAAGCCCGGGCCAATGAAGCGGGAACAAGCGGCGGAAGTCTTCCGCCCCATATTGCGGTTGACGCTTTGGCGGGAACCGGCAAGACGTTTTCCCTTGTTGTTGGGGTTGCTTGGCTTTTTGCCGCAACGGTTTGGGACTTGGTTGTTCAAAAGCTTGGCTTTGATCCGGAACCATCCCCGCAACAACGGACGCTTTGGGAAGCTTTGCGGAAGGGACCGCGGCCCCGAACAATCACCTATTTGGCTTTCAACAAAAGCATTGTCAAAGAATTTGGGAAAGATTGGGCTTGGCTTGTTGCGGCATTGAAGAAACAAGGGGTCTTCTTTGCTTTCAAAACTTGTCATTCTTTGGGCTTTGCCGCTTGCTGCAAAGCTTTCGGAATCGGGGTTGATAACATCAACCGATTCAAGACCCGGGACTTGTTGGAACGGGAACTTGGGGTTGATCTTCGGGAATACAAGCAAACCAAGGGCGGGGAAATCATCATTTCCGCGGTTTGCAAACTTGTTTCAAAATGCAAGTTGAATCTTGTCAACCTTTGGGAAATGACACCCGAAGAACAAGCGGAAGAATTGTCCGCCCTTTGCGTTCATTATGAAATTGAATTGAACGGTCAACAAGCGGAAGTTTTCCGTCTTGTCCCGATCATCTTGGAAGCGGCAAAAGAAGAAACGTCAACGATTGATTTTGACGATCAAATTTGGCTTCCGGTTGTTCTTGATTTGCCCGTCTTCACTTCGGACTTGATTCTTGGGGATGAAGCCCAAGATTGGAACCGTTGCCAACAAGCGTTGATTCTGAAAGCGGCGGGGGACCGCGGAAGAATCGTCTTGGTTGGGGATGTCAACCAATCAATATACGGATTTGCAGGGGCGGACATTGATTCAATTCCGCGGATGAAATCAATTCTTGAAGCAACCGCCCGGGGGCTTGTCACTTGCGAATTGACGCAAACAAGACGTTGTTCAAAAGCGGTTGTTGAAGATTGCAAGCAACTTGTCCCAAGCTTTGAAGCGTTCCCGGACAACAAGCCCGGTCAAGTCCGGACCGCCCGGGTTGATGAAATGTTGCAAGACATTCAACCGGGGGACTTGGTTCTTTGCAGAACCAACGCCCCGCTTGTTGATTACGTTTTCAAGCTTGTCAAGCTTGGGAAGAAAGCAACCATCAACGGGCGGGACATCGGGAACGGTTTGATTGATCTTGTTGACAAGCTTCAAAAGAAGAACGTTGAACTTTGCCCGAAGGAAACGGAAAGCTTTGTTGGGAAACTTGAAGATTGGTATTCCCGGGAAGCCCAAAAAATCCGGGCCCGGAAACATCCGGATGAAGAAGCTTTGATCCGTCTTGGGGACCGGCGGGATATGATCTTGATTTTTATGGAAGGGGCCGCGGACATCAACGGAATCAAAGACAACATCCGCGGAACGTTTTCCGATCCGGACCGGAAGGGAATCTTGGGTTCTTCAATCCATCGGGCAAAGGGACTTGAAGCCCCGCGGGTTTGGATTATCAAACCGGAACTTCTTCCCCACCCCGCGGCAAAGTCCCCTTGGGCTTATCGTCAAGAAATCAATCTTGATTACGTTGCCCGGTCCCGGGCAATTGAAATCTTGATCCGCGTTGTTGATTAGCGTTGAAGGTTTGGCGGGGTCCCGGGAAACCGGGGCCCCTTTTGTTTCACAATCTTGTTGAAAGGTTTATTCAATGTCAATTTCTTTGGAAGTGAAGAACGGGGAAAACTTGGCGGCAATCGTCAAAGCTTTTCCGGGGGCGGAAGTTCATACGTTGATTACCCGTCCGCCTTGCGATTGTTGGCGGGTTGTCATCCCGGACCAACCGCGGCCCCCGGGAATCACCCATCAAGTTGAATGGGAAGACGATCAAGGGAACCGCTTTGTTGTCAACGCGGATTGGGAAACCGCTTGCGTTTTGTTTGATGTCTTCAAGAATTCAACGGGCTTTGAAGTTGTTCAACGGAAGCTTCCGGAACTTCCGCCGCAACTTTGGCAACCGCAAGAATCCGGACGGGTTTCTTCCCGGACGGACGATGAAGAAGACCCGGGACCCGTTCATCTTGCCCGGGTCAAGCGGGAAGACGGAAAGAAAGTTTGGGTCTTGTTTGACCGTTTGATTTGCGTCCGGGGGGAACCGGGGGAAAGCAAGAAGAAGCTTCTTGAACGTTGGGAAGCTTCCGCCGGAACCCCGGGGCGGATTGTTGACCGCGGACGGATCGGGGAAACCGGATTGCAAAACGCAATTGAACGGTTGAAGCATCAACACCCCGATTGTGATTGAAGACAGATTGATTGATTCCCGCTTGCCCGGGTTCCGGTCTTCGGATCGGGGCCCGGGCTTTTTTCATTTCTTGGTTCCGTAAACTTGCGGAACGCTTTACGGAATCAAGCGTATAAACGGGGGACTTTTTATGACAATTCTTTCTGTCATTATTGCCAAAAGGGGACCGACCCCCGGAAGCCCGGACGGGCCCGGGAAGGGGCTTCCCCGCGGGAACCCATAATCAACGGGGAAGCCCGGGGAAGCGGCGGGAAGGGGCAAATCCCGCGGGATTCCGGGCGGTTCCGGCGGTCCGCCGGTTGGGCAGGGGACCGGCGGGAAGAAGACCCGCCCGGACCGCCCCCGAAGGGGAGGGGACACCCCCAACGGGTTTGGTCCGGACGGGAAGGGGACATCAAGTGAACAAGCGTCAACCGCCCCGGGCTTGCTTGCTTGTTTCCCTTTCAATCTTTGCCCGTTCTTTTTTCAATTCACTGTCAAGCAACTTGACGCAAGCGGGGAAATCTTCCGGGGGAAATTCTTGCGTCAACCAATGAAGTTCAACGCGGTTCCCGTTGGGTGCAAAGATGCAAGCCAACCAAGACCCCGATTCCGCGGCCCGTTCCAACAAGGGAACAATCATTGCTTGAACTTCCAAAAGGTCAACGTCTTCCCCGTTCATTTGCAACCCTTTCCGCAACCGGCGGGGTTTATTGCCGCGGCGGATCGGAACCGGATTCTTTTTCCCTTTCATCTTGTCCCCTTTCAAATCATCTTCAACCGTTTCTTCGGAACGCGAATGAACCAAGTTCCCCCCGCCCCGGTTTCAATTTCAAGCCCGTTGATCTTTGCGAATTGGTCAACCGCTTTCTTGACCCCATACGGATTCTTTGGGGTCTTCCCTTTGGCCCCTTCCCGCGGATGATTATAGTCATGACCGCCAAGCCAACCGTCTTCTTTGATATGCTTGACCCAATGAAAGTCTTTGCAAACCGCTTCAAAGGAATGGTTGGCATCAATATATACAAGATCAAGCGTCTTCCCGCGGAACGCTTTGATTGCTTGTTCCGAAGTTTTCCGGTATAGCTTGACCCGATCCGCAAAGGGAATCAAACCTTTTTGAGCGGTCCCCATTCTTCGGGCCCAAGCTTTGCAATCGGTTCCCGCCAATCGGTTCCGGTCCGGGTTGTCCGGGGTTTGGGCTTTCCAAGGGTCAACCCCGATATATTGAAGGGCCCTTTGTTGCTGCAAAACCATCCGGGCGGTATGGGCCCGATGAACGCCAATTTCAACCATCCGGCAAGGACCCGGGGGAAGATGCTTCAAGATTTCCCGGGCGGGATGGGAAACCGCGGGAAACCGCCCAAGACCCTTTTGAAGAATGAAGGAAAGAAAAGACCGCCCTTTCAATAGTTGTTCCCGGGTTGCGTCTTTGAATTGATCCGCGGGAACGTTGGTCAAATGATACAAGCAAGCGTTGGGGTTCCAAAGACCGGACATTTCATGACCCCAAGCTTTGCGTTCCCGCCGGAAGACATTCTTTGCCCGGAACCAAGGGACCGGATTCAACCGCCAATGTTCAAAGCGGCGGGTCTTGAATGTTCCGCCCTTGTATAATTGGGACAACAACCCAACGGAACTTTGACCGTATGGAACGGAACCCCCTTCTTTCATTTTAACGATCATTTCCCGGCAACGCTTGAACCCTTCAATCAAAGCTTGGGAACCGGCGGGACCCCCAAAGGGCGTTGCAAGCAAACCATCACAACCCCAACCCTTCTTGATTCCCGGGTTCCAATGCCCAACAAGTTCATATTGACCGGATTCAACCGCTTCAAGAAATACCGGATCAATCGGGGCGGTTGCAACGGAATCCGCGTCAACCCAAATTCCGCCTTTCTTCCACAAAAGCCAAAGACGGATCAAATCGGACCGTTGCGGAATCGGAACCCCTTCCGCAATCTTCAAGACATCGGCCCCGCCCATTTCCTTGATGTCTTCCGGGCCAACAACGCGGAAGCGTTCCGGGTTGCAACGCTTCAACGTTTCAAAACAAAGTTCTTGAAGCGGGGCCCGGGTCTTCCCGGGCTTGTCTTCCCAATATGTCCAGACATTGACGGTCATTTCATTTCCCTTTGATGGTTGGCTTGTCCCGGTCAACGGATTCCGCGGCCCGTTGAACTTGTTCCGGGGTTGGCTTGATCTTCAAGAATTTTTTCAATCGGGTAATCACAACCCGGGGGTGATTGATTAGGTCTTTGAATTGAACGGTCAAGACCCGGGACGGGGGAAGACTTGCAATCAAGTCTTCTTTCCCTTCTGCAAGCCAACGTTGATGATCTTCAACCGCTTTGGGCTTGATCCCGTTCCGCTTGACATCGGGACGCTTCTTCATTGATCGGATTGAATCTTCAATCGGGCGGTCAATATGAACAACCCGCAACGTCTTCCCGCAAAGATTCCGAAGTTGCGGCCCCATTTGGCAAAGTTGCGGATATTTCAAAGCGGCAATTGTTCCCTTGAAAAAAGCTTCCCGTTTCTTTTCATTGATGAACGTTCTAAGCTTTGCCCAAAGTTGCCCCCGCTTGATCTTTCTTTGGGTTGCGGGAAAAGGAATTGCTTCTTCACAAATGTTCATCAAACCGATTGCTTCAAAACCGCAAGCCCCTTCGGGGTCATTCCCATAATACCCAACAAGCTTGTTCCCAAGATGCAAACCCAAATGATGAAGAACCCCGGCAAGGGCGGAAGACCCGGAAGAATGAAGACCAACAACCGCAACAAGCGGACAAGCTTCCGCGTCAAAAGCTTCAAGTTGTTCCGCCGCGGCCCAAAATCGGTCCGGGGGATTCCGCCCGGATATATTGCTTTGCCCTTCCGCTTGCCCAACAAGCCATTTCCAAGGGCAATAAATTCTTCTTTCCCGTCTTTGATGCAAGCGGCCTAAATGGTGGTCAATATGTTGGGCGTTCTTCCAATCTTGCCGCAACAAATGCTTATAAACAACGCGGATCATTTCACCCCGCAACCCGAAGCAATGGGTCCGGTTGACGTTATACGGTTGAAAGACCGCTTTGTTGATCTTCCGCGGCGGATGCTTGTCAATCATCAAATGTTGACCGCCCAAATATATCATTTCCCAATCTTCCGGAAGGAATTTGAAGAAGCGTTCAACGTCTTTCCGGAAGTCCGCGGGGAACAAAGCATCATCTTCAAGCAACAAAACGGATTGAACCCCTTGTTGAAGACAGTCTTCAAGGATTCGCAAATGGGAACGATAGCAACCCCAAGCCCCGCCCCCGGCTTTCCACCAATCCGGATGTTTGACCCGCTTCCCGTCAATTGCGTCAAAGCGGCGGACGGTTTGAAACGGCCAATCTTCCGGAAGGGAATCTTGAAAGCGTTCCCAACGGTCCGCCCTTCTTTTCAAATTGACACAATAGACCCTTTTGAATGTCTTTTCTAAGTTCATCTTTTGTCCCCTTGGTTTCCCCTTTTGGTTGTCCCCTTATGATGCAAGACTTATTGACGCAACGCTTCCCGATCCCGCGGAAGTTGAAGCGGCCCCGGACGGGCTTCCGGACCCGGACAAGCTTCCCGATCCCGCGGAAGTTGACGGAACGCTTCCGGACCCGGGCAAGCTTCCGGACCCAACGGACGTTGAAACGGGGGCGGACCCGGACGGGCTTCCGGACCCGGACAAGCTTCCCGATCCCGCGGCGGAAGAAGCGGACGGGATGGACCCCGAAGCGGCGGACGGGGAACCGGAAGCGGCGGAACCCGAAGCGGACGGGATGCTTGCAGAAGCGGACGGGATGCTTTCCGATGGAACGGAAGCGGACGGTCCGGACGCCCCGGACGGGCTTCCGGACGGGATGCTTGCAGAAGCGGACCCAACCGCGGACGATGAAGGAAAGACGGACCCCGAAGGGGACCCGGAAGCGGAAGCGGACCCAACGGACGTTGACGGGATTGAAAGGGATGAAACGGAAGCGGCCCCCGCGGAACTTGACGGGGGAACCGGCGGTTCCGAAGACGCGGACCCGCTTCCGCTTGGGGCAATGATCCCGCCGGAACCGGATGAAGAAGACGGGCAACAATACTTGCAGCAATCCGAAAAATCAATTGTTGTTGGGCTTCCGTCTTCAACTTCGCAAAGCTTCCCGTTCCGGTATGTCAACGTCTTGGTTGGGATGGTCAACGTGAAATCCGCAAAGCTTGCGGTTGGAACGTAGACATCAAACGTCCCGGTAAAATCGCAAGCTTCCGAAGAAACCGAAGGGGCGGGAACCGAAGACACCCCAACGGATGAAGATGGAGGGGCCGCGGAAGAAGACCGGGAAGCGGGAACGCTTGAAGATGAAGGGGCGGACGATGAAGAAAAGCTTGAAGAAGAACAAGGGAATTCGCATTGCTTGACAATATACAAATCTCCCCAAACATCCGAAACCGCAAACAACAACGGTTCCCCGCAATCAAGATTGGCTTCCGAAGTTGACCCGCAATCCGTTGACGGTTCAATCGTTTCCGGGCAAAGATTGAAGACCCGGGCAAGAACGCGGTCCCCGTCTTCATCAAGACGCGGAATCAATTCCGTTGAAACAAGCGGGTTTTCCGGTCTTCGGGCAATGTCTTCTTCAAGGGGCTTTTTGCGAATATAAACGCAACAAGTTCCGGACCCAAGAAAGACTTTGTTCCCAACCCTTCGGGCCCCGGGAATCACTTCTTTGGGGGAAACAACATAAGCCCGAAGGAAATTGAAGTTCCGGGACGGAAACCCAATTTCCGTCTTGCGGAACGGATGGGTCCGCCTTTCCCGGGCAAGCAACTTTGCAAACCGGGCATCTTCAATATCTTTGAATCCCCAAACCATTATTCAACCCGCGGGGTTTATTGTTAGAACGGACCCAAGTTCAAAGCGTTGAAGTCCGCCCAAGGATACCGATTGAATTCTTTGAATTGCGGATCAACCCCGGTTGCAAGTTTCTTCCCGGTTCCGTTTTCAAGAAAGACTTGGGCGGGGTTCCCGTCTTTGTCTTCATATATCGCAATTTTTCCCGCGTCATTCTTGAACTTGTATCCAACATGAAGAACCCGGGCTTTCCAAGTTTGAACTTGCAACGCCCCCGCAATCTTGCGGATTTTGAACTTGACCCGGTATGTCACTTGAACATACTTGACCCCTTCAATTGTTTCTTCATCCGCGGAAGGGGGCATCATCAACGCGGTTCCAATCGGGGCCCCGTAAAAATTCCCGGTATTGACATGATTCCCATAATTCAAAATGATGTTAGGATCAAAGGGGTAGAATTCATATCTTTT
>Ga0180433_10004678_pt1 | contig 19013 bp, 17 predicted proteins | sample SS_ome_8_FD_132980 | JGI IMG/M metagenome (GOLD analysis project Ga0180433, IMG submission 132980) | Hypersaline lake sediment archaeal communities from the Salton Sea, California, USA - SS_1_D_1 metaG | ecosystem: Environmental > Aquatic > Non-marine Saline and Alkaline > Hypersaline >... | reverse complement strand
TATCTCTGTGAGTTGTGATAGCAAGATAGTATTCTTCTTTATGAGGTACAAATTTTTCAACTAGAAAATGAGTGAGAATTCCTGTTGTTTTACCAGTAGTTTGAATAATCGTTACTTTTTTATTCATTCTTTCTTTAATCCATTTTTTTACTTCATTCCAGTTTTTATTGACATATAAAAGATTGTTTTTGCCTCTTTTACCAAAAAGTTGATCAGGTTTTGCAACCAATTTTTCTTTTTTTAACCATGGATTTTTGTTTTCTATTTTTGTAAAATCTGTTTCTGGTCCAATTAAAACCTGTTTTGGTTTGAATTTAAAAGTTCCACCTGAAAACTCAGATAAAGCTTTTCCCATCAATCTTTTTGCATCATATTCTCTAATACCTTTTTGAGCCATCTATTATCATCCTCCTTTTTTTTGTGCAATAACATTCAGGGTACCACCTGCAAGTATCTTTTCTTTTTCTCTTTCTGAAAGATTGAAAGATGCTTCTAATTCTATACCCTTTGTCTTATTTACAACCTTTAATTTATCCTTACTTCCAGATAAAGCATCTCTAATATTTGGAATTTCTAACTCATCACCTTGTTCTATTTTTTCATAATCTTTTTCATTAACAAATTCTAGTGGTACAATTCCAAAATTTACAAGATTTGCTTTATGTATTCTTTCCATGCCTTTTGTGATAACTGCTTTTACACCCATATACATTGGACATAATGCAGCATATTCTCTTGATGATCCTTGTCCATAGCTAATCCCTCCTACAATGATGTTGTGCTTACCTTTTTCTTTTATTTCTTTTGCTCTTTCATAAAAAGAGTCATCAACTACTTCAAACAAAAACTCAGAATATTTTGGAACATTTGATCTATACTTCATCTTACTTCCGGCAGGAATTATATGATCTGTAGTTATCTCATCTCCGACTTTTATAGTTACCAAACCCTCAACTTTAGCAGGGAGTGGTTCGTTTTTTGGCGGGTCTCCAATATTTGGCCCTCTATATATCTCTACATCCCTATCTTCAGATGGTGGAATTATCATATCATCATTTATGATGAATTTATCTGGCATCTGAATTTTAGGATATTTTATTCCCTGATTTTCTAAATCTCTTGGATCTATAAATTTACCTGTGATTGCCGCTGCTGCAGCAGTTTCAGGACTCACAAGATATGCATTTGCACTTTTTGTTCCTGAACGACCCAAAAAGTTCCTGTTGCTTGTCCGAAGTGTAACTGCTTCAGTCTGTGGTGACTGACTATTTCCTATGCAAAAACCACATGCATTTTCTGCTAATCTAACGCCAGAAGCGATCATATCTTTTAATCTGCCATTGTTTGCAAGCATCTCAAGAACCTGTTTTGAACCGGGACTAACAACTACACTTACGTTGGGGTGTATTGGATGTCCTTTAATTAGCTCTGCAAATATCATCATATCCCTATAAGATGAATTAGTACAACTTCCCATACAAACCTGATTTACTTCCATTCTTTTCATATCTTTTACTTTTGAAATATTTCCAGGGCTATGTGGTGTAGCAGTCAATGGTTCAATCGTGTTTAGGTCAATATCTACGACTTTTTCGTATTCCGCGTCAGAATCAGCTTTCAGTTCTATCCATTGATCTCCTCGTTCTTGTGCTTCTAAGAATTTTTTTGTTTCTTTATCACTTGGAAATACAGAGGTCGTAACTCCACATTCTGCACCCATATTAGTTATAGTCGCTCTTTCAGGTACTGTAAGTGTTTTTACACCTTCACCACCGTATTCAAAAACAGTTCCTACATTGCCATGTGTTTTAAAAATTTCAAGTACTTTTAGTACAACATCTTTAGCACTTACCCATGGTTTCAATTTACCTTTGAGATTTATTTTAACAACTTTTGGGCAGGTCATGCGGAAGGGTTCACCAGCCATAGCTGCTGCAACGTCTAAACCTCCTGCACCAATCGCTATCATCCCTATACCTCCACCTGTAGGGGTATGAGAGTCAGAGCCAAGTAAAGTTTTGCCTGGTCTACCAAAACGTTCAAGATGCAACTGATGACAAATACCGTTACCAGCACGAGAATAATATATACCATATTTTTTTGCAACAGTCTGTAAATACTTGTGATCATCAGCATTTTCAAAACCAATCTGAACTGTATTATGATCTACATAACTTACAGATAGTTCTGTCTGAACTTTTGGAATGCCCATTGCTTCAAACTGAAGGTAAGCCATGGTGCCTGTGGCATCTTGTGTTAGAGTTTGATCGATTTTAACTGCTATTTCTTTTCCAGGGTACCAATTGCCTTCTATAATATGTTCTTCTAAAATCTTTTGAACAATATTTTTGCCCATTTCGAATTAACCTCCCCATTTTCAAATCTTAAATTGTTGGTTCTAAATTTGTAATAAACAATTACTACTTAAAATATTTTGTATATTTTATCGATTTTATAGGTAAAACATTGTAAAAAAATTATTATAGTATAAACATATTTCAGGCACGTCCTCATAAGATAAAAAGGGAGGTAAATAATATGTTAATGATTGTAAGATTATACCCAAAAACAGATCTAAGTAAAGTATGGAGCCATGTAGAGACTAAAATTAAGGATGATCCATCTAAATCATTTACGCCTTTATATGCAACGCAGACTGAAGGAATGATGGATGTCGGTGTTATTGTTGATGTTGAAAAACCAGATGATCTTTCTGATTTTATTACAGAAGATCTAGTTCAGTGTGATGAAATCCATCATACAAAAACAATTTCTTTGATGAAACCGGTTTTTTTCCCCATACCAAAGAAAAGACCAGAACCTGTTCAAAGATATCTAGTGAGAATCTATGCGCATCCTAAGTATTACAAGAAAGTATATGATCATCTGATTAATTTTAATTATCCATTCAATCTGTTTCCAATTTATATTTCATATTCTCTTGGTGGTGAAGATATAATTATGAGTATCGGTGCAGATCACAGAGAAACTGTTAACAGATTTTTAAAAGCAAATATTAAAACTCTTGATGGTGTCGATCAATCATCATTTTATCCAGTTTTTAAAGCTAAGAGATTTGCTTCGCTTGAAAAATTGATAGCTGAGCGTAAAAAATATACAACAAAAGAAATACCTGGTAAAGAAACTGATGAAACTTTTGACTGGGTTGAAAACTTTGAGGAGTATGCAAAATTAACAGGGGCTTTTCCTGGAGATTATTAAAATTTAGGTGAAAATATGGCAGAAGAAGATATTTCGGTATTGTTGGATGAAAAACGTGTTTTTAAACCAAATGAAGAATTTGTAAATCAGACAAATGTGAAGCAGTGGATGAAAAAACATAACATAAAGAACCATGAAGATCTTTACAAAAAAGCTGAGGATTGGAAATGGTTCTGGGAAGAGATATCAAAGGATCTTGTTGAATGGTACAAACCTTATGATTCAGTTGTTGAATGGAAACCACCCAATGTAAACTGGTTTGTTGGTGCAAAATACAACATTGTTCATGATGCACTCGACAAACATGTTAATAGTTGGAGAAAAAACAAGATTGCTTATATTTTTGAGGGTGAACCCGGAGATGTTGAAAAGATAAGTTATAATGATCTCTATATCAGAGTAAATAAGTTTGCAAATGCTTTAAAAAAACTAGGTGTCGGTAAAGGTGATCGTGTCGGTATTTATCTACCTATGATACCTGAACTTCCAATTGCTATGCTTGCATGTGCAAAAATTGGAGCAGTTCACTCTGTTGTTTTCTCTGGTTTTAGTGCACTCGCTTTTCGTGATAGAGTCAATGACTGTGAAGCTAAAGTTGTTATTACATGTGATGGTTTCTGGAGACGCGGGAAAAAAGTTTATCTTAAACAGCAGGCTGATGAGGCTCTTGAAGATGCACCTACCGTTAAGAATTGTATTGTTGTGAAACGTACGGGTGACGGGGTACCATGGAATGCTGGTCGTGATGTTTGGTGGAATGATCTTGTTTTTGATTCTCCAAAAGAGTGTGAAACAGAAAAACTTGATGCAAATGATCCATTGTTTTTCTTATATACTTCTGGTACAACTGGTAAACCTAAGGGTATTATCCATGCTCATGGTGGTTATGCTGTAGGTACGGCTTATACTCTTGATTGGGTTTTTGATATGAAAGATACTGATATATGGTGGTGTGCTGCTGATATTGGTTGGATTACAGGGCACTCATATATTGTGTATGCGCCGTTGATACTTGGTGCAACTTCTGTTTTGTATGAAGGTGCCCCAAACTTCCCACAGCCTGATCGTTGGTGGGAAATCATAGAAAAATATAATGTAACTCTGCTTTATACTTCACCAACAAGTATTCGCTTATTTATGAAATATGGTGAAGAGTGGGTTAAAAAACATGATCTAAGTACTCTTCGTCTTCTTGGGTCTGTTGGTGAACCAATTAACCCTGAAGCTTGGATGTGGTATTACAAAAATATCGGTAACGAAAATTGCCCGATTATGGATACATGGTGGCAAACTGAAACTGGTCATTTCATAATATCTCCGCTCCCAATCACTCCACTTAAACCCGGTAGTGCAACTCGCCCACTTCCAGGTCTTTCTGCTAATGTCTTAAATGAGAAAGGGGAATCAGTACAGAATGCTGGTGGAAATCTTGTTCTTACTCATCCATGGCCTGGTATGCTACGTGGAATTTATAAAAACCCTGAGCGTTATCAAAATACCTATTGGAATAAGTTTGAAGGAAAGTATTTAGCTGGAGATGTAACACGTAAAGACAATGATGGTTATTTCTGGATACAGGGACGTGCAGATGATGTATTAAATGTATCTGGCCATCGTATAGGTAATAGTGAGGTTGAGTCAGCTCTAGTTAGCCATCCAATGGTTGCAGAAGCTGCAGTTGTTGGTAAACCTCATGATTTAAAAGGTGAATCTATAACGTCTTATGTTGTTCTTAAGAAAAACGCAAATCCAAGTGATCAGCTCAGAAATGAACTACGTGAACATGTAGGAAAAGAGATGGGTAAAATAGCTCGACCTGATGAAATATGGTTTGTAAATGATGTTCCTAAAACACGTAGTGGAAAAATTATGAGGCGAGTAATTCGTTCGAAAGCTTTGGGTAAAGAGGTTGGTGATACATCTACTCTTGCAAATCCTGAGGCTGTAGAGGAAATTGGAAAAGCAAAATAAACAATTTCTTTTTTTTCTTTTTTTCTTAATAACTGTTAAATAACTCTTAGTTGTTTTACCCGCAGAGTTTTAAGGAGAAAAAACCTCGGTTTTTTACGGGGGAAAGAGTGAGACATATGAATCTTCAATTAGTTGAGAAAGGTATTGTTAAACTCATTCAAAAAGCTGAAACTGAGCTACCTAAAGATGTTGTTGATTCTTTAAAAAAAGCTTATGAAATTGAAAAAGGTGTAGCAAAAACTCAAATTGGTGCTATACTTAAAAACATTGAGTTGGCAAATAAGTCAAAGCGTCCTATGTGTCAGGATACCGGCATTCAGACTTTTTTTGTTGAAGTTGGTATTGATTTTCCATATATTGGTGAACTTAAAAATTTAATAGTCAAATCTGTAAAGAAAGCTACAAAAGAGGTTCCTTTGCGTCCTAATACTGTTGATCCTTTTACCGGAAAAAATAGTGGTGATAATACAGGAGATTATATTCCATATATAACATGGGATTTCAAAGAAGGTGATGATGTTTTTATTACTGTTTTACCTAAGGGGGGTGGCAGTGAAAATATGAGTAAACTTGGTATGCTGAAACCCGGTGTTGGTATTGAAGGAGTTAAAGATTTTGTTGTAGAGGAAATGGTTAAAGCTGCTGGTAATCCGTGTCCTCCTACTGTTGTAGGTGTTGGTATTGGTGGCGGTGCTGATCTAGCATTAAAACTAGGGAAAAAATCTCTTTTAAGACCAGTTGGTAAACGAAATGAAAATAAAGATATAGCTAAAATTGAAGAGGAATTGATCGAACGTATTAATAAGAGCGGAATTGGTCCTATGGGTCTTGGTGGAAAGACTACTGTTTTGGATGTACATATTAAAAAAGCTCATCGTCATCCTGCAAGTTTACCTGTTGGCATTGCTGTTCAGTGTTGGGCAGATCGAAGGGCTAGAATGATAATTAATAAGGATTGTTCTTGGGAGGTAGAATAATTTATGACTGAGTATCATTTTCATCTTCCTGTTGATTCAGATGACATAAAAAAACTAAAAGTGGGTGACATAATTTTTGTTACTGGTAAGATTTTTACTGCCCGTGATGAAGCTCATCATATGATGCTTGAAGAAAAGAGTGTTCCTTTTGATCCATCTGAAATGGCTTTGTTTCATTGTGGTCCTTTGATGAAGAAAACAGATAAAGGTTGGAATGTTGTTTCTGCTGGTCCTACCACTAGTAGTAGGATGGAGATTTTTGAGGATAAATTTTTGAAGAAGTTTAATACAAAAATTATAATCGGCAAAGGTGGAATGGGTGATAAGACTAAAAAAGCATTACAAAAATATATATCTATATATACATCATATACTGGTGGTGCAGGAGCACTTGCAGCAGATAAAGTAGAAGAAGTAAAAGATGTTTATTGGTTAGACATACTAGGTATGCCTGAAGCTGTTTGGATATTAAAAGTAAAAGAATTTGGACCGTTAGTTGTTGCTATGGATAGTAATGGTAATAGTATTTATGATAAATTTAAAAAATTATGACAAACTGAGGTGATATAATCTCTCTTAATTATAATGAAATATCAACAGTTATAAAAGATTTCATTAGAACCTATGTCAAAAACTCAGGTTGTAGTGGTGTTGTGATTGGGTTGTCAGGGGGAGTTGATTCTGCTGTTATTGCTGTATTGTGTAGAGATATTTTTAATAAAAAAAATGCTAGATGTGTTTTTTTGCCAGATAAAGCAACTCCTAACCTTGATATAAAACATAAGGAAATATTGGTCAAAAAATTTGATTTAAATTGTAAAACAAAAGATATAACTAAACTTGTTGAAAATTATAAAAAATATTGTTTTAAAAAACCAGACAAAATGACTATTGCAAATATTAAAGCAAGAATAAGAATGGCCATTGTTTATGAATATGCAAATACAACAAATAGTCTTGTCTGTGGCACCTCAAATAAATCAGAGATACTTTTAGGTTATTTTACAAAATATGGTGATGGAGGAGTTGATATAATGCCCATCGGTGATTTGTATAAAACGCAGATTTACAGGTTAGCAAAATTTCTAAAAATCCCTCAAGAAATGATAAATAAGCCCCCTACAGCTGGTTTGATAAAAGGCCAGACAGATAAAGACGAGTTAAAACTTGACTATAAAACTATAGATATTATTCTAAGTGGTCTTGAAAATAAATTAGATCATAAAAAAATTGCAAAAAATGCAGGGGTAAAACTATCTGAGGTTGAGAGAATTAAAAAAATGAGAATAAAAAATCAACATAAACGTAGAGCACCTATGATTCCAAAAATTGGTACTAGAACTTCAGGTTTAGATTGGCGTTCACCAGTTTTAGAAGGATAGATATAACTGAGTTTGACATTGAATTTTTTTCAAAAAATTTTGTTATAATTGGATAATCGCGTTCTTTATTTTTAGGTTTTAATTTCGTTTTTATTTATTTTGTTTTTTCAATAAAAAGATCACCATCAATAAATGAAATATTCCTGTAATGAACCCCTTGTTTACAATCATCGGTTTGAACAAATAAAGTAGGATAATCATTACAATTCAAAGGAAAATTATTATAGTTTTTATTTTCAGATGAATCATAAATAACAGAATTATGAGTATGACCTGCTAAAACAAAATCAATATCATATTCTACACATAAGTCTACAAATCTTTCTCTATTTCTTGCTATTACATTTGTCATTTCTCCTAAATTATTTCTAGAATTAACCGCTGGATGATGCATTAAGACAATATTATATTTAGTAGTCAAACTATTAAATTGATTTTCAAGCCAATCAATATCCTCATCAAATAAACCAGCGCCTTTTACATCAGCCCAATCCCATGGTTCAAGTATATAATTTGGACCAGAATCCATAAAAAAAAGTGAAATGTCTCCAACGCTCAATTTATATCTATCATCAACTGATTCATGTTTTTTATCAACATAATTATGATAGTTTACAAGATTAGTTTCCCATATATAATCATGGTTTCCAGGGGTTGTATAAACAGGGATTGTTAAGCCAGAATCCGCGTACAACTCGCCATCTTTTTCATATAAACAACTAACAAACGTTTCATAGTTTTTAGCACCTAGCGGATCGCTACCCCCAAACTCTACTAAATCACCAGTAATTACAATAAATTTGGGTTTATTTTCAAAAGAAGTAACCTGATCAAGAACAGCAGTAAATCTTCTCTTAGAACATCCATCATCATTTTTTTCATATATTAAATGCGTATCTGTAATCTGAACAAAATAAAAATCATCGGAATTATTCTTAAAATTAGTGAAATTTGTTGATTCTTTAGAGGAAACACAAACTGTAAAACAACTTGAAGTTATAAGAATTAAAACTAAGAATAAAGATAGATAATATTTTTCCTCTCTCACAAAAATTTATATCATTATTTAAAATTTAAATTTTTCTCCAGTTATTTTTTCATAGGCTTCTATATATTTCTCTTTTGTTTCATTTACCACCTTATCTGGTAAATGAGGGGGTGTACTATTTTTATCCCAGCCGGTACTACTAAGATAATCGCGAACATATTGTTTGTCAAAGCTCGACTGAGATTTACCTGGCTCATATAAATCAGCAGGCCAAAAACGCGAACTGTCTGGAGTGAGAACTTCGTCAACAACTATAATTTTATCATCTATCTTCCCAAATTCAAATTTAGTATCAGCAATTATGATACCTTTTTTTCTAGCATATTCTGAACCTTTTTTATACATTTTAAGACTAAGTTCCTTTAGTTTTTCAGCATTTTCATCTCCAATTATTTCTTTCATTTTTTCATAACTAATGTTTATATCATGACCTTCTTCTGCTTTTGTTGAAGGAGTAAATAAAGGTTCTTCAAATTTTTCTGATTCTTTCATTCCTTCTGGTAGCTTTATTCCGCATACTGTTTTATCTTTTTTATAAGACTTCCATGCAGATCCTGAGATATAGCCTCTGACAATACATTCGATTGGAAAAACCTCTGCTTTTTTAACAAGCATACTTCGACCATTTAGTTTATCTGTATATTTTTTAAGTCCCTCAGGAAAATCTGCTATATCTGCTGATATCATATGGCTAGGAACAAGATCTTTGAAATAATCAAACCAAAAAGCAGAAAGCTGGGTTAGGCAAACTCCTTTATATGGTATAGGCTCATGAAGCACAAAATCAAAAGCACTTATTCTATCGGTTACAGTCACCAAAAGTTTGTCATTTAATTGAAAGATATCTCTTACTTTTCCTTTTTTAAAAACCTTTAATGGTATATCTAAATCTGTTACGACATTCATATCTATTTTTCCCCATCTGATTATTACATAATTTCAGCGTCTTTTTCGACAGGTTTATCTGTTATAACTTCACCTTTTTCAGATCGTAATACTTTATTTTTATAAGTAGCTTTCCTTCCATCTTTTACAATCATTTTTACTTTCTTAAAATCATCAAAATCTAGGATTTCAGAAGATTTTTTTCCAATACCCTCTATAGTTACTTCTGAACCTGGATTGGAATCACCTGGATTTAGTAAAGAAACAGTCCCCTTGTTATCCTCTGCTGCAAGTAGCATACCTTTTGATTTAATACCACGTATGTTAGCCGGTTTTAAATTTGCTACAATAACAATTTTTTTATTTTTCATTTCTTCTGGTTTATAATATGGTTTCATACCTGCTACGATTACTCTTTTTCCCATTTTTCCAAGGTTAAGATAAATCATGTATAATTTATCTGCATTAGGATGGTCTTTTACATCTAGAATTTCTGCAACGCGCAAATCAAGCTTTGAAAATATATCTGTAGTTTCTTTGGGCATGAATTCCTCCAATTCAAGTTTCTTAAATAATGGTTTTGGTTTTTCTAGTTTGAACCCTGTTTTAAGATCAGATAAGGCTTCATCCCAGTGTCTTTCATGAACGGAATCTTTATTCCCAAGCATGTGCCAAATTCTATTTGACGAAAAAGGTAGAAAAGGAGATGTGAAAACTGATAAAGCTTTTACTATTTTTAGACATATATGTAAAACTGTCGCACATTTTTCTTTATTGTCCTTAACTAATCTCCATGGTTCTTTTTCGTTGAAATATATATTTCCAAACTGGGCTAAATTCATAGCTAATCTTAACCCTTTTTTAAATTCACAATTATTAATAGCTATGGTTATTTTTTCTGAAGTTTCTTTTATTTTTTCCAATGCTCTTTTATCCTTTTTGTCAAGCTTACCAAAATTAGGAATTTCACCATAGTTTTTGTATGTAAAGGTAACTACTCTATGAACAAAATTTCCATATGTTCCAACTAATTCATCATTATTTTTATTTACAAAATCTTCCCATGTCCAGTTACTATCTTTTTTCTCTGGCATATTTATAGAAAGATAATAACGTAGGGGATCGACGTCTAATTTTTTTAGTATATCTGGCACCCATATAGCAAGTCCTCTGCTTTTTGAAAATTGCCCCCCTTCTAAACGTAGGTATTCGTTTGCCGGGATTTGATATGGCAGTTGAAGATTTTTATCATATCCCATAAGAATAGAAGGCCAAATAATAGAATGAAAAGGAATATTGTCTTTTGCAAGAAAATAATAATGTTTAGAATCAGAATTGTACCACCATTCTTTCCACTTTTCTTCTTCATCCTTATTTTTGCTCCATTCTTTACTTGCAGCAAGATAACCTATAACTGCATCAAACCAAACATATATTCTTTTATTTTCAAATCCTTCAATAGGAACATGAACCCCCCAGCCCATATCTCTAGTTATTGCTCTGTCATGTAGCCCATTTTTTAACCAGTTTCTAGTAAATTTTAATACATTTTTTTTCCAATATTCTTTTTCTTTTAACCAATCGAGTAATTTATCTTCAAATTTATTTAGAGCTAAAAAGAGATGTTTACTTGTTCTTATTTCAGGTTTAGTTCCACATATTTTACATTTTACATTAATTAATTCTTCTGGATCTAAAATTTTTCCACATTCGTCGCATTGGTCTCCTCTGCATTCTTCATAACCACAATGTGGGCAGCATCCTTCAATATATCTATCAGGAAGAAATCTATCACATTTAGCACAATAAAATGATTCTATTTCTTTTTCGTAGATATGCCCTTTTTTATATAGTTTTAAAAAAACATCTTTAACAACTTTTTCATGGTTATCAGTAGTGGTCCTTGTGAAAAGATCAAATGAAATCCCAAGTTGTTTCATGTTTTTTTTATGTTCTTTGTTGTATCGATCTACTATTTCCTGTGGTGTTTTTTTTTCGTTTTCAGCTGTTATTGTTATAGGTGTACCATGTTCGTCACTGCCTGAAATCATTAAAACATCATTTTTTTTTAGACGATTGAATCTTGCAAATATATCTGCTGGAAGATAACATCCTGCAATATGCCCTAAGTGAAGTGAGCCATTTGCATAAGGCCATGCAACCCCTATATATATCTTTTCTTTCATGGGAATTTCTTAATGCTGAATGCAGGCACAACATTTAAATATGGCGCAAGACTAACTAATATTTATAGAACATATTTAAAAAAATATGTATTTGGAAAATAGCACCTTAAGGGTGCAATTAACGATTTAAGATTTAACTAATATTTCAAAAGGATTAACATCAAATTACGATTCATAAGCATTTCATGTAGGCTTTCCACCTATTATTTGCTAAAAACACAGGAAGCAAATAAAGGTGCTATTTTTCAAGAAAAATAATTTAAGGTGATATTAAATGGTAATAGATCCAGCAACAACTAAATATTTAATTAAGGCTCATATTAAGGCAGATGGAATAATCGAAAAATCCGATGTAGTAGGAGCAATTTTTGGACAAACTGAAGGTCTTTTAGGTGATGAATTAGACCTAAGGGAATTACAAAGATCGGCAAGGGTCGGAAGAATTGAGGTTGAACTCAGTTCGAAAAATGGAAAAAGTGAAGGAGAAATAACTCTTCCCACCTCTTTAGATAAAGTTGAAACAGTAATTCTTGCTGCCGCATTTGAAAGTATCGATCGTGTTGGACCTTGTAAGGCAACTATTAAGGCTGAACATGTTGAAGATGTAAGGGTAGTTAGACGCAAAAAAGTGATAGAAAGAGCAAAGGAACTTTTAAATCGAGTTATGGAAGAGGGAAAAATTGAAGGAGCAAGTATTGCTGATAATGTTAGACAGGCAGTACAAGTTGAGGAGATCACAAATTATGGTCCTGATCATTCTCCTGCTGGCCCGAACATAGAAAAAAGCGATGCAATTATAATTGTTGAAGGAAGAAGAGATGTTTTGAATTTACTCAAATACGGAATAAAAAACGTTATTGCTGTAGGTGGAACAAATATACCAAAATCTATAGTAAATTTAACTAAGGAAAGAATAACAACTGCTTTTGTTGATGGTGATAGAGGCGGCGAGTTAATTCTTAAAGAATTACTTCAAACAGCAGATGTAGATTTTGTAGCACGTGCCCCGCAAACCAGAGAGGTTGAAGAAATTCCACAGAAACTAATTATGAAATCACTTAAAAACAAAATCCCTGCTGAGCAATATGCTGAGATGTATGATATAAAACTCGAAAAGAAGGAAAAAGAAGAACAATTACCAAGAAAAGAAGAGTCCCAAAAAAAGGAAAAGACTTCACAAAAATCAAAACAAAGTGAAAGTAAAAAAAAGGAACAAAAACAAAAAAAGAAGATTACGACTGATAAACAAAAACAATATCATAAAACACTTACTGATATCTCGGGTTCATTGAAAGCGGTACTATTTGATAAGGACAATAAGAAAATTGATAAAATACCAGTTAGACAACTAACAGATACTTTAAAGAAAAGTCAAAAAATAAATGCTGTTGTATTTGATGGTATCATAACTCAACGTTTGCTTGATATTGCACGTAGCAAAAACGTTAAAGAAATAGTTGGAATGAAAATGGGAAACGTTGTTAAGATGCCATCTTCAGTAATTGTTCTTACAAAAAAGGATCTTGAATAATAAATCTTTTTTTATTTTTATTTTAATATTTTACATTTGCAATTCCGTATCAAAAACTTATATATAAATTTGTAGCAGAAAATCATAAAAACCCTTACTATTATTATAATTCTGAGTATCTTGGGACTGAGGGAATTATTATGCAAAAAGACGAACTGATACAACTTCATACGTTTTTACTTCAACTGAAAACTCATCTCGAAGGAATTATAGAAAATAATGGAGGCATAGATTTTCAACCTTATGAAAAATTAGATATAACGCCCTACCAAGTTTATAAGTCCAAGAGAGAACATAAACTTGCAGTTTTCATGCTAAGTAGAGGCATTGCTACTCTTCTTTCCAATAATAACTGCCCTGGACTTGAAAAAGTTTCAGGTAGACTCAATCAGATGTCGGAACGCTTCATGACTGAAAAAGAAAAACAGTTAATGCGTGAGATCTGCGGCTAAAATATTTTTCTCATTATATATGCGTTTTCTCCATTCTGGTAATAGTTTTCCATCTTATCTTCTATTTTGTAACCATTTTTCTGGTAAAATTTTATTGCAGTTTTATTTTTTGTTCTAACTTCTAATTCTATATCATTTATTCCTTTTTTTAAAATCATTTTTTCAAATTCATTTAAAAGAGTATTGCCGACTTTTTTTCTTCTGTAATTTTTGGATACAGATAACATTAGAATTTTTATTTTTGTTGAATTTATTTCTGCACCGATTATAAAACCAATTATTTTGTGGGCCGATTCGGCTACCACAAAATATTCTGGGAAAGTTTCATAAAAATAATTAAAAATTGTTGGATTGTATCTTTCTGTCAGTGTTTCTGATGCTATTTTTATTACTGAAAACATATCTTTTGGTTGAAATGTTCTTACTGAAAACATATTTTGTTATATGTTTGTATATTTAAAATTATTAGGTTACAATAAAGATTTTTAAAAAGATTTATAAACTGTTAATACTTTTGTATAAACGGCTAATATGGTGGAGGAAGTTTTCTTAGTAAAACCAGAAAATAAATCAATATTAAAGAAAGCCATTGCAAAGAATCTCTATCAAAGAAATATAGATCAATCAAATATAGCAGATATCTTAAAAATATCTCAACCTATGGTTAGTATATATTGTAAAAAAGAAGGAAAAATTCCAGAAGATATTTTGAATATGGCAAGTAAAATTTCAAAAAAAATTCTAGAAAATAATAACAAATGTTTTTTTCAAACCTGCATACTGTTTTCAAATAAATTAATTGAAAATAATTACTATATCGCAAAAGAAAATGAAATATTGTTAGATGAAAACAAAGAAATAATTGATGATTTATCAAATGCTTTTCTAGAGTTAAAAGATAAAAATATAAGCAATTTGATACCCGAAGTTAAAATAAATCTTGCAATAGCAAAAGAAAACGCAAAAAAACCTGAAGATATCGCTTCTTTTCTCAATGGTTTAATAATAGCAGATGATAAAATAACAGGTTACAGTGGAATAAGATTTGGAAAAAGTAAACATTTGTCTAAACTACTAATATATCTAAAAGAAAAAATTCGTATAAGAGCAATAATGAATATTGCTTATATAAAAAATCCTCGTAGTACAGGTTTAAAATATAGTTTTTTAACAAAGGACTACAAACTTACTAACAGTATTAAAAAGGTTGATATCCTTTTACATAAAGGGGATTTTGGAATTGAACCATGTACCTATGTAATAGGTAAAAATGCAGTAGATGTAGCAAAAAAAATTTTAAAAATAAAGGAGGAAATAAAATGATATTAAAAGAAGAAATAATTACAAAAGCGATTGTTGAAAGATTTACAAAAAAGTTTACTGATAACTTAAATCAGGATGTAATAATAGCTGGAGCAGGCCCCGCGGGTCTAACTTGTGCATATTATCTTGCTAAAAAAGGTGTGAATGTTTCTGTTTTTGAAAGAAAACTAAGTATCGGAGGAGGAATGTGGGGTGGCGGAATGCTTTTTAACGAAATAGTAGTCGGAGATTCCGGAAAAGAGATACTAGACGAATTCGATATTAAGACAAGCAAATATCAAGATGGATATTATACAGCTGATTCCGTTGAATCTGTATCAACGATTTGCTCAAAAGCAATGAAAGAAGGTGTAAAGATTTTTAACTGCATGTATGTAGAAGATGTTATGATAGATGAAAGTGGAGTATGTGGTGTGGTAGTAAACTGGAGTCCGGTTGAGATATCTAACTTGCATGTTGATCCACTTTCGATTCGTTCGAAAATTATAGTAGAAGCAACCGGTCATCCACTTGAGGTTTTAAAAATACTAGAAAGGAAAATAGATGGAAAACTTTTTACTAAAACCGGGAAAATAATGGGGGAAAAATCAATGAATGCTAATATCGGAGAAAAAACCGTTGTTGAAAATACAAAAGAGATATACGACAATGTATATGTTGTAGGTATGGCTGCTAATGCTGCTTTTGGTGCAAACCGTATGGGTCCTATTTTTGGAGGTATGCTCCTCTCAGGAAAAAAACTTGCTGATATTATAATTGATCGATTAAACCATTCAAATTACGAAAAAGAAGGTATTATTAATGTTGAATAAGCTAGGTGATATTGATTTTTATCTTGTAACATGGTCATCAATTAGTAAAAAAGGTAATATCTCTGATGTTGAAAATGCTGTTGATGCGGGCTGTAGAATAATACAATATAGAGAAAAAAACAAAGATACTAAACAACTAATAACTGAAGCAAAAAAATTAAAAGAGATATGTAAAAACAAAGCAATTTTTATTGTAAATGATAATATAGAAGTTGCTTTAGAAGTAAATGCAGATGGAGTTCATTTAGGACAAGAGGATATAGATATTAATACTGCAAGAAAAAAACTTGGTAAAAATAAAATTATTGGTCAAACGGTACATAGTTTAGAAGAGGCAGAAAATGCTGAAAAAGAGGGTGCAAATTATGTTGGTTTAGCACCAATTTTTGAAACTGATACAAAAAAAGATACTATCAGTCCCATTGGTAAAGAAACAATTAAAGAAATTAGAGATAAGATAAATATTCCTATCGTTGCTGTTGGTGGGATTACAAAAGAAAATGTAAAACAAGTAATATCAACTGGTGCAGATGCAGCAGTCTCAGTTTCATCAGTAATTTCTTCAGATGATGTTTTTAGAGAAGTAAGACGTTTTATTGGGTTAATTAGGGAGGCAAAAACAGAATGACACAGTTGTTAAAAGCAAAAAATAAAGAGATTACCTCTGAAATGGAAGGTGTATCTGAAAAAGAGAATATAGATATAAAAAAATTAGTTGAAAACATTGCTGAAGGTAGAATAGTTATCCCTGCTTCAACTCTTCATAAAAATTTAAATCCTATTGGTATAGGCAAGGATTTAAAGATTAAAGTAAATGCAAATATTGGGTCATCTCCAGATAAAGCAGATATACATTATGAACTTGAAAAATTAAGAGTGTGTATTGATTCAAAAGCAGATACCGTAATGGATCTTAGCACTGGAGGCGATATTGACAATATACGTAGGGAAATAATAAAGAATAGTCTTATCCCTGTTGGGACTGTCCCTATATACCAGGCTGCATGTAACGTAGATGATGTCGTTGAATTAAATGAAAGAGATTTTATTGAAGGAATTAGGAAACATGTTGAAGACGGAGTAGATTTTATTACAATTCATGTAGGCTTATTAAAAAATACTGTTCCTTTGATTAAAAAAAGACTTATGGGTTCAGTTAGTCGTGGTGGAGCACTTACTCTTAAATGGATGATTCATCATGGTAGAGAAAATCCATTGTATGAACGTTTTGATGAAATACTTTCTCTTGCTAGAAAATATGATGTTACTCTAAGTTTGGGCGATGGTTTACGTCCGGGATGTTTAAAAGATTCAACTGATGAAGCACAAATTGCGGAACTAAAGGTTTTAGGAGAACTTTGCTTAAAAGCAAGAAATGAAGATGTCCAAGTTATGATTGAAGGTCCAGGTCATATCCCTATTCATGAAATTGAAAAAAATGTTCGTATGCAAAAAGAAATCTGTGATGGTGCACCTTTTTATGTTTTAGGACCGATAGTTACAGACATTGCTCCGGGTTATGATCATATTACAAGTGCTATCGGTGGATCTCTTGCTGCTTTTTACGGAGCCGATTTCTTGTGTTATGTTACACCATCAGAACACTTGGGTCTTCCTAATGTTGAGGAGGTTCGTGAGGGAGTTATGGCATCACGTATAGCGGCTCATGCCGCAGATATTGCAAAGGGTTATCCTGGTGCTATTGAATGGGATAATAATATGAGCAAAGCTAGATCTAATCTAGATTGGAGAAAGATGCTAGAATTATCTATTGATCCCGATATAGCAAAAAGAATTAGGGATCGTTGTACTGATGCTGATGAAGAAGTATGTTCTATGTGCGGAAGATTTTGTTCTGTAAAAACAAGTAAGGTTGTACATGAAAATTAAAGATATTGGTGAATTTGAACTAATCAATAGAATTACTAAAAAATTCAAAGGCAAGAAAATTCTTGTTGGTATTGGTGATGATGCAGCAGTAATTAAAACAAAAGGCTTACAAGTTTTAACCACTGATTGTCTTATTGAGGGGGATCATTTTAGAAAAGAATGGTTTACACCCAAGCAAATTGGAATGAAAGCTATTGAAATCAATGTTTCTGATGTTGCATCAATGGGTGGTATTCCAAAATATGCATTGATATCACTTTGTCTTCCAAATAATCTTGATGTTAGTTTTGTGGAATCTCTTTATAAAGGTTTTTGGGAATCATGTGATAGCTATGGTATTGATATTATAGGTGGGAATATGGCTCATTCCAATCAAATTATGATATCTATCTTTATTTTAGGAGAAGTTGATGAAAAAAATCTAAGTCTTAGATCTAATGCAAAAACTGGTGATTATTTGATGGTATCGGGACATCTTGGAAATGGTAGAGCAGGTTTGCGACTTTTCCAAGAAAATATAAATGCTTACAAAAAGATTAAAAACAACTATCTTGAACCAAAATCAAAACTAGATTTTTCAAAAAAGATTTCTTCTTACGTTAATTCTATGATTGATATCTCAGATGGTCTTGCAGCTGAAACAAAACATATATGTGATGAAAGTAACTGTGGGGCATTAATTTATAAGGAAAAAATTCCAATAAATGATGAAGTTAGAGCAGTAGCAAAAACTCTATCTGAATCTGAATATGATTACGCTTTGTATGGTGGAGAAGATTTCGAACTTTTATATTCAGTTTCAAAAGAAAATATTGATAAGGTTGAGGGTTTTATTGTTGGTGAAATAACAAAAAATGAGGGGATGTTTCTTTTATCAAACAACAAAAAAGAGAGAATTAAGAAAGGTGGTTATGATCATTTCTCTCAAGATATCTTGTAGATTTTATGGTATGTAGATATTAAAAATGAATATTAAAAAAACGATTATTGGTACACATATTAATGTAGTCCAAGTTACAGCATGAGCTGTTGATCTTTTATCTATACCATATGGTATGAGAAACATATTAGTGCTTGTTATAGGTAATATTGAATTTATTGTTATTACTGCAAACCATGAATTAGATATAAGGTTCATTGCAAATAGGGGACCAAAAATAGCAAGTGTTAGAATGGGTGTTATTATAACTGTTAGAGTAAATATACTTCTTACCCATGACCAGTGTTCACCATCTTTTTCTTTTTTGTCAAGACCAAACAACTTTTTAAGTTCTGATTTTTTCAAATCTTTAGGGTGAATACTTGCGCCTACGTAGTATAAGGCTGCAGGGATT
>Ga0180433_10004677_pt1 | contig 19019 bp, 16 predicted proteins | sample SS_ome_8_FD_132980 | JGI IMG/M metagenome (GOLD analysis project Ga0180433, IMG submission 132980) | Hypersaline lake sediment archaeal communities from the Salton Sea, California, USA - SS_1_D_1 metaG | ecosystem: Environmental > Aquatic > Non-marine Saline and Alkaline > Hypersaline >... | reverse complement strand
GGATAATGGACGAATCGCTCAGTACCGATATCGCCAAAGCGCTTGAAACATTGACTCCCCGTGAGCAGGAAGTGACGACGCTGTATTTCGGGGTCAACCGGGATCGACAATGTACACTCGAGGAGATCGGTCAGCACCTCGGACTGACGCGGGAACGGGTCAGACAGATAAAGGAGAAAGCGATTAAAAGGCTTCGCCATGCGAAACGCTCGAAGCGTCTTCGTGCGCATCTCTCATAAACCCGCAGTTCGCACGACGGACTTTATTCGGTAACCGCTGAACCGTCTGCGCTATCAGGGCATCACGTCACTCCATGCACGCTTAAACAATCCTGTGTCTCGGTGACAAAAACCGGTGGGAAATGCGGGTTGGACAAAGTCGCCAGTCGGAATACCACCATAAATCGCAGAGTTTGATATATTTCAATGCGTCAATTCCATTAGAATCATACCTGTTCTCGGATGTATCGCAGTAGCATCGAATTCGGGAGCCGATGCGCGATCATAAACGTCGGCACCGTCCGTCAGTACTCTCCATCTTCCCGGTATATTCGTACTATCGACTGTTCGCTGGGATGCGTTCAGTATAACCAGGAGATCAGCGTCGTCTCCAAGTTCGTTTGTATCTATGCGAAGAATGGCACACAGGCTATCGTCAGTCTCAATGTGCATGATATGTTCAGGTTGCGCGCCGCCTAATCCCCTGAATTCCTTGCGCAGTTTTATAAGACCTTTATAAAATTCCACCAACTTCCGATTCATGTCGCGGTTTCCATAGTCGAGCCAATTGGTCTCATTGTCCTTGGCGTAGCTGTTGTGATCAATGGTACCGATATGAGGATCGAGTGCATACGTGTCCGCGATGACTTTCGAACGACCGAACTCCTGACCCTCGCTCACCATGACGATACCTTGTGAACTGAAAAGCGAAACAGCGAGAAGCTTATGATACGCCAGTTCCGGCTTCGACACGATGTGATGATCGATATCGGTGGTTACCGTATCATCTGGTGAACAGATGCCCAGGCCGAGCCGAATGAAATCACCCAGGGTGTGATCGTCATGACTTTCGAGATAGTTCACTGCATGGGACGGATCGCGCAGCGGCCCACCCCCACTCTCAACGCTACCCATCAAATGATTTACGATATCCGACATCGATTCACCCGGGAGGAATGATCCAAAAGCGAAACCGGGTTCTTCCAGTGGACTCCTGCCTTTGAGTCCATTTCGAATCCGGTCATTCCAGACAGCCCATCCCAATCGTGAAAATTTTGCCAGATCGTACTCACCACCACCCCATGGTTCCGCGATGAGCAAGACATCCGGGTTGAGAGCACGGGCTTTGTCAGTAATGGTTTGTAATGTTACGCTGTCTATCATAGTAGCAAGGTCAAATCTGAAACCGTCGATGTGATATTCACGCATCCAATGTAAAACGCTATCCACGATCAATCTCCGGGCCATGGATCGCTCTGTTTTTACATCGTTTCCACAGCCGCTGAGCGATAGAAATTCACCGTCTTCATCGAGTCTGAAATAGTACCGTTTGTCTATGAGCTTGAGCGGATTATAGTCGTATTGAGAAACGTGATTATAGACCACGTCGAGAATAACAGCAATCCCGTGTTTATGGAGTGTCTTCACCATTTTTTTGAACTCAATCACCTGACGTCCGTCGTGTCCCGATACTCTGCCATGGGCCATGGTACCATGGGACGTGTAGTACGATTCGGGTGCGAAAAAGAACGATGTCATATACCCCCAATGGTTTCTTTCATACGGATTCCACGTGTTGAATATCGGTGCTGCCGGATCCCGGTATGGAATTTCCATGTTTCCGAAGTCCTGTACCGGAAGGAATTCCACGGCATTGATTCCCAGATCCAGCAGGTGTGATAGACCCCCCGCATACTCCCGCGAACAGAGTCCGGTGTATGCTCCGCGAATTGAATCAGGCACACCTGACGATGGATGGGCTGTGAGATCGCGAACATGAGTTTCATAGATTACCAACTCATGGTAAGGAATAGTGAGCCATGTATCACCTTCCCAATCGAAATCGTTCGGAGGATAGAGAAGTGACCTGGATCGGTGTCTGTGTTCATTGATCGTCGCTACCGCAGGTGAGTATGGATCTGCAACCACGGTGTACGGATCAAATATTTCTGAGGGATTCGAAGGACCCTTTACGCTATACCCGTAATACCGGGCGGTATTTGGAAGGTCGACATCGATTTTCCAACATCCCTGTGCTATGGCGTACATGGGGTAGGAAGCGATGGGGGTATCGTCCACGATCTCCCACAGTATTACGTGAACCTCGGTGGCTCGTGGCGCAAAAAGCCGAAATGTGGCAGTTCCGTCCTCAATCGAACAGCCGAGCGGCCCATCCCAGATATAGGAATCCAGGAGTTCGTCCGTTAATGCACCCTCTCCGATCTCCGTAATTGCATGAACCGGATGGATTACAAGTATTAGGATGCACAGGGGCAGCGTATATGAACGAATAAAATTCATGAACGTACTCCATTTCCGGGATGAGTGAATACCTATGGTTAATGTCACCACGTTTCTACTTTATCCGCTGATAAGAATGTACTATCGGCGTTATGCTTCCTCCCGTCTTCGTCCGTCTGACGGACTTCGCCGAGACTTCGCAGCTTTCTCGGCGTATGGCAAGAAAGTATTCAACCTCTCGACCCCTTCGGCTTAGCTCAGGGACTACGTTGTTAAGCCCTTCGGCTCTGCTCACGGATCTTGCCTGTCAGCCATCAGCTCAGGAAAAAGATAAACCCTCCTCTGTTCTTCTTTTTCCACATAGGATGGAAGAACGGGAGAACTTCGTCTGCTCTGAGCGCATTCGAAGGAGTCCCATGCCTTGATATCACATGCATTCCGTCGGTTTCGCTATAACCCGGTGAGATATACGGGTTTATTCGCATGCAGGGTAAATCTCGTCATAAATGGATGGAAATGCAATCCCGTTAGTTCCGTTGTGTGTAATCGAAATCTACACTCTGCGGACTCACGGTATTTTCATGCGCATGAAATATCCGGGGTTACAGGGAATGCTGGACGTGACCCGTTCGTGGATCTACCTTTGATACCTTTCTGGTGTGTGATGTTACAAGGAAACCCGATACCCGGAATCGTGAACTGAAATGAACATTTCTACGACCGTGTTTTTCATCAATTGTGTGATACTCCTTTTTGTTACCCTACTCTGTATCATCGATCCGGCGGTTTTGGGATATCTCCTCATGGAGGATACCCCGATGGAATGGACCGGATTTTTATGCCTCATTGTTTCAGGATATTTCTGGTTGAAAGCAGTGAAGTACAATGCTGACCGCCGGATCATTGCAGGGTGTATATGCTGCGCCGGACTTGCGCTTCTTTCACTGTTCGTTGCGGGAGAAGAAGTAAGCTGGGGACAACGTATATTCTCCTATGCGACTCCGGAGTTTTTCCGCTATCATAATGTTCAAAAAGAGTTGACTATACATAATCTCGGTTTCGTCTGGTTACATCCCAAGGGATTCGCCGTGCTGTTCATGATCACCTACGGTGTGATGTTACCCGTGGTTGTCGCCCTGATAAAACCGTTCCGTCGTTGTGCCACCACGCATGCCATACCGATTCCTCCCTGGGGATCATCTTTTGGTTTTCTCATTGCGGCCTGGTTGATGACGAAACCGATAACCGGAACCGATGATGAGATAGGAGAATTGGTTTTCTCACTCTCCCTGCTTGGATGCAGTATCGCCGCACAGAGATTGAAATCGTCGGGAGTATTCGCCTCAAAACTGGTAGTGTTACTGATTCTACTGGCTTGTATCATATCCCTTATGAGCTTTCAGAACACCGATCAACGGTTGCATCTCATCCGTATCGGTCCCCTGAAATCGGGGCAGATTTTCGAAGGACTGGGCAGAAATTTTGAGGCCGCGCAGGAGTATGAGAAACTTGCGCGTTTCTGGAAAACAGACTGGAATCTCTGGATACGGGTGATGGAACTATACCGAGACAGCGGCGAGATAGAACGTGCATATGACCTTGCGTCATGGTTCCTGAGAATCCATAGAAGGGAGTGGCGAGCCTACGAGATGTTTGTTGAGTGTGGTCTGCTTTTAGATAGACCCGATGATGCGGATTCGCAACTTCGTGAGATTCTGGTGGAGGAACCCGAAAATCACCATATCCAACGAGCACGAAATATTCTGAATGAGAGCGTTTCGGCCCATATCAATAATAGAATATAGCCAGGAAGGATCTTCAATGCCGAAGTGCTGATATTGAAAGGAATGATGACTACTCGTAGATTCATCTGACTTTTCAATAAATCGTATGTATTGGATGACGTGATATGATCCGATTAGTACCCTGCCCGCGTATCTGTTCCGGTATGATACCGCCGGCATTCCCGTGAGGCAGGAAGATGTGCGGGGAACGTGTACGCGTATTGACCCGTATGATTATTTTCGGGATAATTCACGGAATACGCAGATTGTATTGAGAACAACCGAACGGGAGGAGCTCAAATGAGGACTATCGTGACCATGCCTGGTGACGGCATTGGAAAAGTTGTACTGCCGGAAACACTTCGTGTGCTTGAGAAAGCCGGTTTTTCAGCCAACTATGTCCATGCGGATATCGGGTGGGAATACTGGTGTACGGAAGGCAATCCGCTACCGCAGCGGACCCTTGATATCCTGGAAAAACACAAGATCGGTCTTTTCGGTGCAATTACATCAAAACCAAAGGACAAGGCTGTTGAGGATCTGAAACCGGATCTGAGGGATAAAGGATTTGTGTATTACAGCCCGATTGTCGGTCTTCGACAACACTTCGGCCTCGATGTTTGTATCCGTCCCTGTAAGACATTTCCAGGGAATCCCCTCAACTTTATCCGTCGGTCCAAGGATGATTCCATCATCGAACCCAATGTTGACGTGGTTATATTCAGGCAAAACACGGAAGGGCTTTATTCAGGAGTGGAATGGACTGATCCTCCACAGGTTGTACGTGATGCTCTGAACACTCATAAAAAATGGTCGCGATTTCATTCGGTTCCCGGTTCTGATCTTGCCGTGTCATGCAGGGTATTCACCCGTCCCGCATGCAGACGTATCGTATCAGAAGCCTTCAAGTACGCCAAAAAGTTTGGATACAAAAGCGTAACCATCTGTGAAAAGCCGAACGTTATCCGTGAGACATCCGGAATGCTGCAGACAGAAGCGGAAGCGGTTTCCGAACAGTATCCCGAGATTGCCCTCTGGTCTACGAATATAGATGCTCAGATGATGTGGTTGACAAAGAATCCCGAGGACTATGGGGTTATTGTAGCAGGTAACATGTTCGGTGATATCGTCTCAGATGGATTTGCGGGTCTGGTAGGCGGTCTTGGTTTCGCCTGTAGTGCGAATATAGGGAAAGAAGTGGCAATATTCGAACCCACTCACGGCTCCGCACCTAAATATGAGCATTTGACACCATCCATCGTGAATCCCATAGCCATGATTCTCAGTGCCTGCATGATGCTCGACCATATCGGGGAGACTGAGAAGGCGGATCGTATACGGAATGCAATCAGCACCGTCATTCGCGAAGGAAAACATAGAACGTATGATATGATGCGCATTCCTGGAGGTTCACAGGTGCTTGAGCTCGGAGCCGCGAATACTGAGCAGGTAACCGACGCAATCATAGCGAAGCTTTAGGAGGAGTTGTTGTCATGGAAGAACGGATCATGAAACTTTTCCCCCGCCTGGCGGATATCACCAATTCTTCTCTTCGCGGTACGGTGATTGAAATCTGGAAGGAAACCGTGGAGCAATCCGAGTTCTCCCTCGATGATCTGGAAGCATCGATCATTCCATTTACGTTGCTTATTTCGGAACTCGTTGAGAATGGCATTGCCCAGACTACCTTTGTTGATCATACCAATGAGGTTACAGAGGCGGCTATATGCCTAGCCACGTCCTTGAACAGAAGCGGTGCTGGTATCGATATGGATAATCTCATCGCAGCTGCCAATCTTCATGATGTGGGCAAATTGCTGGAATATTCCTGGAAAGATGGAGCAGTGGTGCAGAATCAGCGGGGAAAGATGCTTCGGCATCCGTTTCTTGGAGCAGCCGTAGCAACGAAATATGATGTTCCGCTTGACGTTCTTCAGGCGATATTCGGGCATTCGAAGGAAATGGCCGATGAGAAACGATCGCTTCTGTGCAAGGTGGTAAATCGGGCGGATTTCTTTTACTTCACCGCCATAAAAGAATACCTGGTTCGCGTGTGATAATAAACGGCCGGTTTCGTCAGTGCCGGCCGTTTTTCCCTATGTTCCGAATATGCGATCACCCGCATCCCCGAGTCCGGGAAGTATATACGCATGATCGTTGAGTTGCCTGTCAATGGCCGCGGTATAGATGGGGAGTTCCGGATGAGCATCACCAAGTGCCTTGATGCCTTCGGGAGCAGCTACAAGACAGAGAAATTTAATCGTACTACCGCCGGCGTCCTTGACACTCTGAATCCCCGTGATGGCGCTTCCGCCCGTAGCGAGCATCGGATCGACAACGATTACGCGACTTTCGGACAAACCGGGAGGGAGCTTCGAATAGTAAATCACCGGTTGGAGCGATTCGGGATCCCGATAGATGCCAATATGTCCGACTCTTGCCCATGGTACGAGTTCGAGTACGCCGTCGAGCATGCCAACACCGGCACGCAGTATGGGAACCAACACGAGAGGCGACGCCGGTTCGACTCCCTCGGTCTTTTCAAGAGGGGTTTCCACCGTGCAGGGTCTGACGGGAAAGTCTCTGGTGATTTCATAGACCATGAGTGCCGTTAATTCCTTGAGAAGACTGCGAAACTGCCTTTTTTCTGTATTCCTATTCCGAAGCTGGGTAAGTTTACTTTGGATGAGTGGGTGATCCAATATACGGGGAGACATCATGGCAAACCTCCATGGTAGTAAATGCATGATTTGCAGCATGCAATATCGCGTCTTTGTCCGGCGGGTCCAGGGTTTAATACTGGTTATCGGAATCCTCATGAGCTGTAATAAGGGAGCACATGATCAATGGTGGCAGGAAACGTCGGGGTTCAAAAAACGCGAGATGATTCGGCCCCGTCTTTCGGGAATGTGGATCGGGGATTACTGGGATACGCTCACTGTTTCGTATGTAAAACGGGATTCGGTCGTCGGAACAGCAAAAGGAGGAGCTGTCAGTTTCAGGGGAGAAATTCGTGGTATACGAGCCGATATTACGGGTCGAGATAACGAATATAGTGATATACGCGGGTATGTTCTCCGGAAAGTGGGAACAGATACGCTCTTTGTGGGAATAAAGGATTCAACGGGAATGTGGCGTCGTTTTTTTCCCATGGTCGCCTCTGATGGAGGAAGTAGGGATGAGAAAGCATAGTCTCGTTTTTGAAGACTGCAATGTGTATACGGTCTTTCCCCGGATTCAACAAACCGATGCGGTCGCGATATCGGATGGCCGTATAGCGGCACTTGGAAGAGATGCGCGCCTATCTCCGTCATCATGGCCGAGGGTTTCACTCCGTGGTTCAACGGTTCTCCCCGGTCTCATCGATGCGCATCTTCATCTCGCGGGCGCCGCTAATCGTCGACTCCGATTGCAATTGGATAATTCATCCGGGTTAGATGGGATACTCAGCCAGGTCAAACGATGGATTGGCACGCACAGCGATACGTCGTGGATAATAGGCAATGGCTGGGATGAAAGTATGTGGGAACGGCCCATTCTTCCCACGCGAGATATGCTTGATGAAGTGACCGGTGCAACGCCGGCGGTCTTATTTCGACGGGATGGCCATAGCGCATGGCTAAACAGCGCTGCATTCGAGCGCGTAACGCTGGATGAGTCGTTACCCGCTCCATTCATACCGCGTGATGAGTATGGGAAGTTTGCCGGTATAATACGTGAAACCGCACTCACGGTTTTGTCTCCGCAACTTCCTCGTGTCACCGACGACGATCTTACAGGGGCAATCGTGACATTACAGGATGAGATATTATCCTATGGTATCACAGGCGTGCATACGTTCGAGACGGAATCGAGACAACGGATTCTCCATCGTGCCCGAAAAAACGATCAACTCACATTAAGGACCTACCTATCCATCGAGCACGTATCGTTAGAAGAGCTATCCGAAGCTTCGTATCGTGAAAACATACAAGGGTACAAGCTTTATCTCGATGGATCCCTGGGCTCACATACGGCGTTCACGGTTGAACCTGATTCATCTCATTCTTGCGGATATCCGGTTATGGAAACGGAAGCGCTGGATCGTGCGGTTGAGAACGCACTCGCCCTGGACTTGGATGTTCTAGTTCATGCTATCGGAGATGGTGCAGTGAGGATGGCTCTGGATGCATATGAACGGCATATTCCGGCATTCCCGGAACGAGTCGTACGTATTGAACATGCACAGCTGATACATCCCGATGATCTTAATCGACTCAATATGCCGAATCTCGTCATCTCGATTCAACCATGTCATCTTCTCAATGACATAGAACTCGCTGAACGGCTCTGGACTTCGCAATTACCATGGTCGTATGCGTATGAATCAATGAGGAAGTCCGGTGCGCGACTTGTGATGGGTACTGATTTTCCCATTGAACCGATAAATCCATGGCGAAACATATTTATCGCCATGCATCGCGGTATAACGCGTGATTCACCGTGGCGACCGATTGAATGCCTCACATGGGAACAGATTCTGTATTCATATACGAAGATGCCGGCGTTGTCAGCCCGGTGGCATGATGTAGGGTCTCTGGAACCGGGTCGTTCAGCGACTCTCATTGCGGTTTCAGAAGATCCCCGGGAGTTGTCGTCCCCTGATCAGACGGTACATTTCACCATGATCGACGGCGAAATCGTTTATAGCAATGGATTCGTGAATTTTTAGATTATGGATTCGTTCATCTTGACCGGTCGGCGAGGACAGGGCAAGACAACCGTAGTAATCGACAGCGTGAATGTTTTGACACGTATGGGCATGGTGGTTTCGGGAATTGCTGCGCCGGTCGTATATACAGAAATGCGGCGGATTGGGTATGATATCATCGATCTCTCTTCGGGGGTACGGGTTCCATGGCTCCGCACTCGAAATAATGAGGTTTCAGCAGACATAGGACCGTTTTTTATACAATCGTCCGGATTGGATATTGCCCGAAATGCGCTCCGGAATGCGCTTGCCGTAACCGAGGGTATGGTTTTTGTCGACGAGATCGGTCCGCTGGAATTCAGGAATGGCGGCCATGCCTGGTTCATGGAACGGTTTCATGAATGTTCGGCTGATATGGTGATTATGACTGCACGGCCGTCATTGGCTGCTGGAATTAATACTCGCTGGCAGACGGGATCGGGGATCCTCCCTATTGAGGAAATCGAATCCGTTCATGATTTACTCGGAATACTTGGAGGATGATGTGGCGATTACCACACGAAAAGGCGACCAGGGTATGAGTTCAGTGGACGGACATACTCCATGTAGAAAAGATTCCAAAATCGTGGAGGCGTTGGGATCTCTCGATGAGCTGATCTCAGTGTTGGGATGGTTTTCTTTAACAGTAAAGCCCGAATATCGAAATATGATCACGTCGTGGCAGCAGATACTGATGCGCATATCGCACCATCTTTCTGGGCGAGTACAATTGACGGATGTTACTACACTGGTATCCCGAATCGAAGACGAGATAATCGCTCTGAATCCGCCTCCACTCCGGGGTTTCGTTATTCCAGGCGGCGATGAATCATCAACGCGAGCTCATATTGCACGAACGGTGTGCAGGAAAGCTGAACGCAGGGTACTTTCTGCAGTGGGTCTTTCGCATGTCGCGCTTCCGGTTCTGAATCGTCTTTCAGATGCCTTGTTTGCACTGGCTTGCGTTTTATATTCCGAATGCACCGGAGAATCGACTGAATAACATGGGTGGTGTTCTCTTGAGAAATGATGGAGTAGGCGGGAGTGTAACGGATTCGGAGTCCGGCGCACGCGGAGAGAAATTGCCTTTATCGAATCCGTTGCTGTTGGTTTTCTTCCGTATGAAGAATAAGGTATCCAATCCAATACTCCGTGAGTGGATATCCCGAAGTATACATGATGCCTTCATTTTCTATTTTCACGCTCCATTTCGCGGTCGAGGTACGCTGTGATTCATACTCTACCTCACAGGATCAAACTTGCTTGTCTTCCGACCCCCATACATAACCTGTCCAGGTTATCCCGCTACCTCGGTGGTCCTGCCATATACATCAAGCGAGATGACCAGACGGGCCTCGCATTCGGGGGAAATAAGGCCCGGAAACTGGAGTTCCTTATTGCGGATGCGGAAGATAGAGGAGCCGATACCATCATTACGGGAGGCGCAGTTCAATCGAATCATTGCAGGCAGACGGCGGCCGCGGCCGCGTCGCGTGGTTTGCATTGCATCGTCGTACTCGGCGGTTCGCCTCCAACTGATAGTACGGGCAACTACTTTCTCGATGCGCTACTTGGAGCTGAGATCGTATGGAGTTCTTCCGGGCGGAAGGGAGAATCACTCGATGATATCGGGCGCGAATGCGTCGTTGAAGGGAAGAAACCGTATATAGTGCCCTACGGCGGGTCGAATGCCATTGGAGCGTGTGGGTATGTGTTCGCCATGAAAGAACTCGGCATGCAATCCCGGGACCTGGATCTCTACTTCGACTACATCGTTTTTGCCTCAAGCTCTGGTGGAACGCAGGCAGGAATGACGGTTGGAGCCCATCTCTTCGGAGTCCAATGTGATATTGTCGGAATAGATGTTGATAAACGGACCGGGGATATCCTCCAATACTCCGCGAGACTCGCGGAGTTAAGTAACAGCACTGCGCAGTTACTCAAAATGGATACAACTTTCGAGGCAAAAGAATTTACGGTCCGATCCGAATATTCCGGAAAGGGATATGCGGTATTGGGTGAACGAGAAAAGGAAGCTATCCATCTTTTGGCACGATCTGAAGGAATACTCCTCGATCCCGTGTATACCGGAAAAGCCATGGGTGGGCTTATAGATCTCATTCGGAACCGGAGCTTCGGGACGAATGAAAAGATACTATTCTGGCATACGGGAGGTGCGCCCGCACTATTCGCATATTCGCATGATCTCTCGTAACAGGATTCGAATTCGTTATCTGCCATTGGAATGGCTGGACTTTCCCGGGATCGTGCGTTAATCTCTTTAGTTCAAAGATCTGAAGAAGAACATTCGAACCGTGTGGTGTGTCCATCATCGGGTAGCCGATAAACGGATCGAAATTCCGTGCAGAGTAAATTGTCACGTGGAAAGCGATAATGTCACATGAAAGTAGGATCGCATAGACATATAGAGGTAATCGGTGATCGCGTTCTTCTCATACCCGACAAAGGTGAGGAACGTTCCGAGGTAGGACTCTACCTCCCTCGACCTCCAGCCGAAAAAACTACCGTCATGGGGGGTACCGTGGCGGAGATTGGACCGGGTCTACCCGTACCGGAGCCGCATGCGGTTGAAGACGAACCGTGGCGCACCTCCAGTCCCGATCGGAGACGAATCCTCATGCAGGTACGCATCGGGGATTATGTCGTGTTTCTCAGGAAATCCGCGGTGGAAATACGAATCGATGGCAGGGATTTCATGGTGGTGCCTCAGTCAGCGATACTCGTACTTGCCAGAAAACCTGAAGGGATCTCGGGCGTAGCCCAGGAATAACACATCGAGGAGGAAAGATTTGGCATCTCAGAAATCCGTTGTCGCGGTACTGAAAACGGAACCGCGAACTGTACTGGATGATTATATCCGATTAGCCGAACTCGCAGGAATGAAGGACGCATTATCGGAATCCGCACAAACGATATTGAAAGATAACATCTCCTGGCATTTTCCGTTTCCCAGCGCAAACACTACACCCTGGCAGCTTGAAGGGTCGATTCTGGCGCTGCGGGCAAGCGGTTTCAAGGATATCAGTTGCGTCCAGAACAAGACAGTGGTTATCAATACGTTTAAAGGGGAAGATCTTAATCTGTACGTGCCGATATTTGATACATACGAGATACCGGTTCTTTACAACTTCAAAGAATCGGATATGACATGGATTCCATTCGAACCCAAAGCTGAGATGCTGGCACTTGATCATATATACCCATCCGGTATTCGAGTGCCTGATTACTTTTTCGGCAAAAACATCGTTCATCTTCCTACGGTGAAATGTCATATCTACACTACAACAACCGGTGCCATGAAGAATGCCTTCGGAGGTTTGCTCAATACATACAGGCATTATACGCACAGCTGGATACATGAAACCCTTGTGGATCTTTTGGCGATTCAAAAAGAGATTCATCCAGGCATATTTGCTTTCATGGATGGTACTACCGCAGGAAACGGACCCGGTCCGAGGACTATGACCCCCGTGGTGAAAAATACTATCCTCGCAAGCGCTGACCAGGTTGCCATAGATGCAGTTGCCGCCAAACTAATGGGAATGAATCCACTCGATATCAAATATATACGCCTGGCTCATGAACGAGGTTTGGGATGTGGTGATCCGAGGGAGATTTCCATAGTGGGAGACGATATTTCCAACGAAAACTGGGGGTTCGATGTCGGTGCATCGCTGCACAGATTACTTGGTTGGCTGTCCTGGTACGGACCGACCAAGATTTTGCAGAAGTTTATTTTCCGTACCCCGCTGGTGGCAATACCGATACTTGTTTCCGAGGTGAACCACGACTATATACATTGGCCTCTAAAAGAACGAGGGATATACAAGGAATGGCGGCGGAACACGGAGTGGGGCCATTTATTCAGCCGGTACGATGAACAGGGTGTTATGCGTGAGTCCCGTGAGACCTCGTGATACTTCGCGACTGGTATGATTCGGTCTTTTCGACGATTTCATTGTTAAACATACTATGAGTGGATTCGGGAGTATATTCCCGGATAATTCTTCGAAATATCGATGAAATCAGAAAGATCGTTTCTCTTGTTACCCTCAGGTATTCCATGCGGAAACTACCACTACAGGAATAGATAATCGGGATCGGTTATACCGAAAATGCCAAAGAAAAACGGCGTGAATCGCCTGCTTATTATAGTGAACACCGCAGCGTATAACGGAGCCATGAAGCAGCTTTCTTTGTGGCTCCCGTTTCTTGATCCGGATACGTGGAGGTGTTGTGTGGTATTTCTACGCGAAGAAGGCCCCATGTCTGGCAAGATAGTACCGAGCGGTGCGACAATTTACTCCCGTGTTTTACGATCACGGTTTGATCCCCTTGTGCTGATTCGAATCATGCGCATCATCTTCGGCTTCAAACCGCATATCACCTTCACTATAGATGAGCGTAACTCTATGGTACTTGGACGACTGGCGGGCGTTTTGACCGGATCTGCGGTGATACATGCCGTTCACTCAACTCCACCGCCTGACCAGGCGAAATTATCATGGTGGAACGGATTAACCTTTCGATTTGTGACTCGTATCCTTGCGATAACGGAGAATCACCAGACCAGGCTTGAAAAAATCGGAATACCGCGTGACAGAATTCACTGTGTCGTAAATGCTGTCCCATCCGTTGAAGCGATATCCGTCGAACGTTCTTCAACCGGGAACGTGACCGCCGCCTATGTTGGCGTCCTCAGAAGGGAAAAGCGGATTGATATGCTCCTTGAGGCATTTGCCATGATCAGTGACGAATATCAACATCTTCGTCTTTCAATCATCGGGAGCGGACCACTGGAATCGGAGTTAAAGGAACACGCTCGTAATCTGGAAATCTTAGACCGTGTGGAGTGGCACGGGTGGCAGCAGGACGTTACTCCATTGCTCAACAAAACTGATTTTCTCGTCCTGCCTTCTGAACCCGGTGTCGAGACACTGTCCATGGCTGTTCTCGAGGCGATGTCACTCGGTATTCCCGTGGTGTCAACGGATGTAGGTTCAATGAGCATGGCAGTTGTTCCCGAGACCGGGATTCTTATCCCTCATGGAGATATAAAGTTGTTGGCCGAAGCAATTGAGAAAATGACGCGTGATCCGGAAATGCGATTGCATATGGGCGAGAAAGCCCGTCTCAGACAGCGTCGGCTTTTTTCCGTGGATAGATTGAGAAATGATATGAATCTATTTCTGGAATCCATGGTGGACAGGTGAGATCAATGATCGAATCTGATATGGATTTATATTGAAACGTATGCCTTTCATCGTCCGGAGTTTGAACAATCAATGAGGGTTTTACTGCTGAATACATCGTTTCGTGCCGAGGGTCCGAACAACACATTTCGAGAAATAGCCGCCCGGGCACGGGAACACGCGGTCGATATTTGGGCGGGAGCATTGGAGGGACGAGGAGCCATGGAGGGCCTGTATCGTTCGCTGGGGGTTCCCACGGTATATTTCGGACGTCCCGGTCCTGGTAGATATACGGTTGCCGGCCGCGTCCAGAGATTTATTCGTGAACATGGTATTGATTTGTTGCACAGCCAGCTGCTCCGCGGAGAGGTTGTGGGGCGGTTGGCGTTGCGATCGATACCCGGTTTGCCATACGTGTGTACGATCCAGAATGAAGATCCGTATCGGATACCGTGGAAGAATCCACTGAAGGCAGCGCTGTCCAGATGGGCGCTCAGAAAGGCCGACGCAGTGGTCCTTGTGTCACGGAACCTCCAAGACTTCGTTCATAGATACCAGGGAATACATCCGGGAATAACAACGGTTATTCCGAATTCCATTGATGGGAGATTATATAAAACCAAGGATTCTTTTCCTCCCCCCGCGGATTTTCCACAGGATTCACTTATCATCGGTACGGTGGGAAGGATATCACCGCAGAAGGGACAGCGATATCTCATTGATGCTTTCCACCGTATGGTAAGGAAATTCCCGCGTGCACGGCTCATGATAATCGGCTCCGGTCCTCTGGCTAAACGTATGCGGAAATTGGCCGAACGGGGTTCAGGAGCACGGAGAATACGATTTGTGGGGTGGAAATCGCGGGTGGACAGGTTTCTTCCGTTCTTCAGTATATACGTCCAACCTTCATTATGGGAAGGGATGCCGTTCGCAACGTTAGAAGCCATGGCATCAGGTGTATCCGTAATCGCATCACGTGTTGGTGGACTAGAAGAACTCATCAGCGACGGTAATGATGGTATACTCGTGCCTCCAAAGGATGTAGATGCGCTCGAGAACGCCATGATCAGGCTCGCGGAGGACGAAAATTACCGGATGAGATTATCGCGGAAGGCACGTCATAAGATCCACAGCGATTATCGAGCAGAAATCATGGCGAGAGAATACTATCAATTATATCATAGTCTGATTCACCACGGAAATCGAACGACGAATGTAATGGATTAGTCATGAACATACTGATGCTGAATCATAATGTGAAGGAAAGAAGTACGTATTTCCGCGCCATGGGTCTCGCACGGCAAATCGTCCGGAAAGGCAATCACGTAACGATTATGACCATCTCTCCGCATCAGCGATTCAGAGGGACCTATTCGCGCGTCGACGGCGTTGATGTAATCGAGACACCCGATCTCTTCACCGGTCCACTGCGTACGGGCTGGGATCTCTGGGATACGGTATGGCGGATGATCAAGGGGCACCGGCTGCCCCACGTAAATATCGTACATGCGTTTGACAATAGACCCGCCGTAATTCTTCCATCATTGTATATATCTCGACTGCATGGTGCCAGGTTGTGTTCAGATTGGGCGGATTGGTGGGGACGGGGAGGAGTGATTGAGGCAAAACGTCCGAAACTGGTAAAAATTCTGTTTGGCGGCGTTGAGACATTTTTTGAGGAACACTTCAGAACATATGCTTCAGCCGTGACTGTTACATCGAAAGCATTACGATCACGGGCCATAGATCTCGGGATACAACCTGACCGGATATTTTACATCCCTTCCGGCGCGGATACTGAGAGAATACGTCCCATGGCCCGGGAGGATGCACGCTCAACTCTCAATCTTCCGCAACATGTTCCAATAATCGAGTATATGGGATTTGTCCAGTATGGTATAGATCTTGCCATCCGCGCGTTCAAAGTCGTGCATGATGAACTTCCCGATGCCCGGTTTCTGCTTGTAGGCCCCGTTGGAAAGCGAGTCGAACACATAGTGAACGAATTAGACCTGCGGGAAAATGTTATATTCACGGGAATTCAACCTAGTTCAGCCATGGCTCATTGGCTGGCCGCTGCAGATGTACTACTTCTTCCGTACCAGGATACCATATATAATCGAGGCCGAGGTCCAATAAAGCTCGGTGACTATCTTGCATCGGGACGGCCGGTAGTCACCAATCCCGTGGGAGATCTGGGTGAGTTGTTCGCACGGGAGAAAATCGGTTTCCTGGCAGGGGAGAGTCCATCGGAATTTGCTCACAAGATCCTGATTCTTCTCCGAGACAAAGAACTTGCACAGGTCATGGGACGGAATGCACGGACGGTGGCGGAAACGTCTGAAAACTGGGAAAGATATGGTAGTAGACTTCTTGGATTATATCAGTCCCTTATCCCATGACGCGTTAGTTGACCTCGATTCGGATCCGGTATACTATCCCATCCGCTGTTTGTTTCATATACGATCTCAGGAACAGAGAATTTATTATGCGTAAAATAATGGCAGTCCTCATTTTATTTTTTTTGATTATCATTTTCCTCCGTTGCGGAACGGAAGAATGCGGTGGTCCCGCGACTGAGTTGCCGACTCCCATTCTTCACAATATACCCATGGAACGCTTTTCTCCTGATGTGGCGGAGCTGGATGAAAACGGGTGGTTTATCAAGAAGAACTGTACACTTGCCTCACCCGCTTCGGTACCTTCAGAAGCTACGGCGATTGCGATACTCGCCAGTGGAAGTTCCTGCGAAGAAGAGTGGCCTCTTCTGGACATATATGTGGACACGCAGATAGCAGGGTCGATTCGCATCTGTTCCACGGAGTGGGGATGGTATGTGATACCTATTGATAATACCATAAGAGGTAACGAACTTCGTATCACGTTTTCCAATGATCGCTACACCGGAAGTGAAGATATCAATATTGCTATTCGTAAAGTAGTATTTCTGGGAGTCTGATGAATGAGAAAAGAAAGAACTATTTCGCACCTGGTACTCTGGCCCCTCATGGGAGTTATCCTGATCGTTGCCGCACTACGATTTCACGCCGATATTGATGATATCAATACATGGAACTCCGAATTGATCGTTGCTGCCGAAGCACACAAGGTCGGGACGGATCAGGCACCGACTCCTCATATTGAAGATAGATCCCCTGCCTATATACAAGCACTTGCCGCCGTGAATGCAGGACCGCGCAATCTCGGGAATGCGCGGACGATCTCCTGGATAGCCGTATGTCTTACCGTGGGCGCAATCATGCTGGCCGCGTGGGGATTATTCTCCGAGGTAGAGGCCATTACGGCCGGTCTCGTAGCCCTCGGTTCAGTGAGGATGTTTGCAGCCGCCCATACCGTTGGTCCGGATGCGTTCCTTTTTCTGTTCCAGAGTATGGCGACCGCTTTTTTCGGATTTGCGCTCAGGAGTACCAATTGGCTGGTGTGGATCGGATTTCTCGTCTCAGGAGTTCTTGCGGCGCTTTCGGGATTCCAGGCCTCAATCCTCCTCCTTGCCGCTACGTGTGTCGGAGCATCCTTTCTTTTTGTTATCGAACAGCGGGATACGAGAGGTCACTCCAAACCCGCGGATCTTCCAGTCTGGCAATATGTCGCCACTGTGCCAATAACACTGGTTCTGTCGGTGATATGGGTTATCTCATGGCTTCTTGCATGTCGTTCCGTCAGCGTACCCATCGCTCATCCGCCGATTATGCACGTGAAATATTTTCTGTTCGTTCATGAATATCTATGGGGACATGCAGCGCCGGCAACGCTTCTTTTCGGCATTGCAGCGATATTCGGCATTATATGGAGTTTGAAAAAACGTGTTACCCGGATCGAGCGTCTCCGTCGCATATACGTGGATAAACGGTTTCGTCGTCCCATGATCTTCCTGCTGCTTTGGTTTATAATTGGAATTCCCGCACTGAATCTGCTTCAATTCAATGCACGGAGACCACAGGAACCCACGGTACTCGCACCGCTTCTTATTCCTCTTCTCCTCATAACGTCCAGGGGACTGACGGTTATCGTGGAAAAACTGATAATGGGCATCAGGCGCATCTTTGGATTTAAAGTGCCCATGGTTATAGGTATCATCATTATTGCGGGAGGGATTTCGTGGTTCGGACAGTCTCCGGGGCTGAAAAGTTACCGGGGATATAGAGTTCTTGGCGAAGTTCACGATTACTGGGGTGAGGCCGGACAATTTTTTGCCTCCCGAGCTCCGTTGGGTAACGGTGTCGTTACGTCACCTCAGTGGGCGGGTGCACTTATTCGCTCTGAAATGAACGAGTCCATCGGTGATCTTGATATGATCACACCGGTTAGAGGGAGTCAGATCGACAGTGTCATACAAACCTGGTCATCGGCATGGGCTATTGTGTATCAGAGTGATGAATATCCACCTGTTCCTTCGCGTATTCGGCAAGGTTTCGATCAATACTTCGAACCAGTTCGCAGTTTTCCCGGACCCGAACACTCGGAAATCGTGATTATGGCCACGTCCTGGCTTCATGCCGTTGAATCTCAATGGGCGCAGGAACAGGAACGGCTGGCTATGGGTGGTGATCAGGAAATCCAGGCCCGGATTGTTTTGGGTAAGCTGTACGGCAATATGGGTCGCGTATCCTATGCCCGACGCGAATTTGAAGCGGTTCTCGCAAAGGACGGGTTCAATACCACGGCGCTCCTTGAATTAGCAGCCCTCGAAGAAGAGCAGGGAAATCGTAGCAAAGCTGTGGAGTTCTACAGACGAGCATCACGCAATGATTCAACCAATGCTGAAATCTATTTTGGTCTCGGACGGCTGTTTTACACGATGAACAGATATCCT